>Ga0310690_10002416_pt1 | contig 30457 bp, 31 predicted proteins | sample AusTroGonzalo_MG_2_FD_207661 | JGI IMG/M metagenome (GOLD analysis project Ga0310690, IMG submission 207661) | Bovine rumen microbial communities from tropical cattle in Woodstock, Queensland, Australia - Gonzalo_04 (v2) (version 2) | ecosystem: Host-associated > Mammals > Digestive system >...
CTCGTCATCCCCGTGATCATCACGGTCTACCAGGACCGCAGCTTCTCGCTGCAGTTCAAGTCGCCGCCGGCGAGCGTGCTCCTCAAGAAGGAGGCGGGCCTCGCGAAGGGCAGCGGCGTTCCCAACAAGAACAAGGTCGGCAAGGTCACGAAGGCGCAGCTCCTCAAGATCGTCGAGATGAAGAAGGCCGACCTCAACACGGATGATCCGGAGCAGGCGGTCAAGATGATCGCGGGCACGGCGCGCAACATGGGAATCGAGGTGGTCGAATGAGCAGGCACGGCAAGAAGTACTTCAACGCGCTGAAGAAGGCCCCCAAGAAGGAGGTCTCCCTCGAGGAGGCGGTCAAGTTCGTCAAGAACAACCCCGGCGCGAAGTTCGACGAGACGGTCGACGTCTACTTCCGCCTCGGCAAGGAGCTCACCAAGGGCGACACCGCCGTCCGCGGCACCGTCAAGCTCCCCAACGGATCGGGCAAGGCCGTCAAGGTGGCCGTGTTCGCTGGCGGCGACGCAGCCGAGGCGGCGAAGAACGCCGGCGCCGACTTCGTCGGGATGGCCGACCTCGTCGAGAAGGTCACGAAGGAGGGCTGGTGCGACTTCGACGTCGCGATCGCGACGGTCGAGGCCATGAAGGAGGTCCGCAAGTGCGCCCGCATCCTCGGCCCGCGCGGCCTCATGCCGAACCCCAAGACGGGAACGGTCACCGACGACACCGCCACCGCCGTCAAGGAGGCGAAGGGAGGGAAGGTCGACTTCCGCATGGACAAGACGGGCAACCTCGCGGTCGTCGCGGGCAAGCGCTCGTTCGACGCCGACAAGCTCGTCCAGAACGTCCGGGCGATCGTCTCGGCCGTCCAGGCCGCCAAGCCGGCGAGCGTCAGGGGCGCCTTCATCAAGTCGATGACCATCGCCTCGACGATGGGCGTCGGCGTGCCGGTCGTCATCTCCGCCGACGCCGAATAAGGAGGAAGCAAAATGAGAATCGAAAAGATCGCCATCCTCGATGAGGTCGTCGCGCGCGTCAAGGACTCCGACTACTGCTTCATCGTCAACCACGGCGGCGTCACCGTCGCTCAGTTCGCGAAGCTCCGCAAGGCCCTTAAGGCCGTCGACAGCAGGCTTCTCGTCGTGAAGAACACCTTCCTCGCGAAGGTCGCGAAGGAGAAGGGCTGGAGCGAAGAGGTCAACGCGATGCTGCAGGGCAACACCGCGGTCGTCACCGGCCACGGCGAGCCCACCGCCGTCGCGAAGGCCGTCATGGAGTTCGTCAAGGACTCCGCCGGCAAGGCGTCCGTGAAGGGCGCCGACTACGACGGGAAGATCGTCGACGCCGCGATGGTCGAGGCCCTCTCCAAGGTCCCCGGGAAGAACGAGCTCCGCGCGACGCTGCTCATGCTCCTCAAGGAGCCCGCGACGCGCCTCGCCCGCATCCTCTCCGAGAAGGCCAAGAAGGAAGGCGGAGCCCCGGCTCCGGAGGCCCCCGCGGCGTAAGCGGAAGCCACAATCTATTGATTTCCTTCGGATGAAACACGCCGAAGGTTGAACTAAAAAGGAAACAGGAAAATGACAAACGAAGAAATCATCAAGGAACTCTCGGGCAAGACCGTTCTCGAGATCAACGAGCTCGTCAAGGCCCTCGAAGAGGCGTGGGGCGTTTCCGCCGCCGCCGCCGTCGCCGTCGCCGCTCCCGGAGCCGGTGCCGCCGCCGCCGAGGAGAAGACGGAGTTCGACGTCGTCCTCAAGTCCGCCGGCGCGAACAAGATCGCGGTCATCAAGGAGATCCGCGCGATTACGGGCCTCGGCCTCAAGGACGCCAAGGACATGGTCGACGGCGCTCCCAAGAAGGTCAAGGAGGCCATCGCGAAGGAAGAGGCCGAGAAGATCGCCGAGCAGCTCAAGAAGGCCGGCGCCGAAGTCGAGGTCAAGTGACCCCGTCCGGTTTCTCGGGCAACGGAAGGCGCGGCGCTTTCGCCGCGCCTTTCCTTTTCCGCGGGACGCGCCGCCGCCCCCCGGGGCGGGGCGCCGCCTCCTGCTTGGCCGCGCCGCGCCGCGTCCGGGAAGGAGCGCCGGCATGAGCGACGACGTCAGGCCGAATGGATATGCGCTGATCCCGTTCGCCGTCTTCGCCGTCTTCTATGTCGGCCTTTCGCTCTGGGCCGCGCGGCTCGGCTTCGAGATGCCCTGGTACAAGGTCTCGATGCCCGTCTCGTTTCTCGTCGCTTCGGCGTCGTCGCTCGCGATCGGACGCCGCCGCCTCGACGAAAAGGTCGAGACGTACGCGCGGGGCATGGGCGAGCCGGACATCATGGTCATGTGCCTCGTCTTCGTCCTCGCCGGCGCGTTCGCGGCGATCGCGAAGGGGGCGGGCGCGGTGGACGCGGCGGTCGCGGTCGCGCAGGCGCTCGTCCATCCGAAGCTCATGGTCGCCGGCGTCTTCCTCGTCTCGTGCCTGATTTCGCTCGCCATCGGCACGTCGTGCGGAACCATCGCCGCCGTGACGCCGGTTGCGCTCGGCTTCGCAGGGCCCCTGGCGCTCGACCCGGCGCTTCTGACGGGCTCCGTCGTCGGCGGGGCGATGTTCGGCGACAACCTCTCGATGATCTCCGACACGACCATCGCCGCGGCGCGCACGCAGGGCGTCCGGATGAGGGACAAGTTCCTCGCGAACGGGTTCGTCGCCGCGCCGGCGGCCCTCGCCGCGCTCGTCCTCTACGCCGTCGGCGGGTCCGCGGCGGGCGCGGTCGAGGCGCCGGCCGTGACCTGGCAGCACGTCGTCCTCGTCCTCCCCTACGCGCTCGTCCTCGTCCTTGCGCTCGCGGGGCTCAACGTGATGGCGCTCCTCTTCTCGGGGACGCTTCTCGCGTCCCTGATCGGCGGGGCGCTCGGTCGGTTCGCCTTCTTCGACGCGATGGACCTGCTCGGGAAGGGCACGGTCGGCATGGGCGAGACGCTCATCGTCGCGCTCCTCGCCGGGGGGCTCTTCAGGTCGGTCCAGGCGAACGGCGGCGTCCGGTGGCTGACCGACAGGATCGCGCGCGCGATACGCGGGCCGCGCTCGTGCGAATTCGGCGTGGCCCTCCTCGTCTCGGCGGTCAACTGCTTTACGGCGAACAACACGGTCGCGATCGTCGTCGCGGGGCCGATCGCGAAGGCGTGCGCCTCGAAGTTCGGCGCAAGCCCCGTGCGCGTCGCCTCCGTCCTCGACATGGCGTCGTGCGTCGTCCAGGGGCTCCTCCCCTACGGCGCGCAGGTCCTCATCGCGATGGGCGTCGCCAAGGGGCTCGGCGCGGGCGTGGATTCGCTCTCGCTCCTGAAGTGCCTCTACTACCAGCCGCTCCTTGCGCTCGCCGTCCTCGCCTCGATGGCCTTCCCGGGACTCCGCGGCCCGCGGGGAAAAGTGGTATAATATCCATCACCATGGAAAAGAAACAGTTCAAGGCCGAGATCGCCGAGATGCTCGATCTCGTCGTCAATTCGCTCTACTCGAAGAAGGAGATCTTCCTCCGCGAGCTCGTCTCCAACGCCTCCGACGCGATCGACCGCGCGAAGTTCCTCTCGCTCACCGACAAGAGCCTCGTCGCGGACAGCCCCGAGTGGAGGATCCAGATCGCCGCCGACAGGGGCGCGAAGACGCTGATGGTCTCCGACAACGGCATCGGCATGGACGCCGCCGAGCTCGAGCAGAACCTCGGCACCATCGCGAGCTCCGGGACGAAGAAGTTCCGCGAGATGCTGAAGGAGAAGGGCGGCGAGTCGCTCCCCGAGCTCATCGGACAGTTCGGCGTCGGCTTCTACGCGGCGTTCATGGTCGCGGACAGGGTGACGGTCGAGACGAGGAAGCGCGGCACCGACGTCTCCTGCAAATGGGAGTCCGACATGTCCGGCGGCTACACGATCTCCGAGGGCGGGCGCGACTTCCCGGGGACGTCCATCACCCTGCGCCTCCGCGACGACCAGCTCGAGTACCTCGACTGGTGGCGCGTCTCCGACCTCGTGAAGAAGTACTCCGACTTCATCGCCTACCCGATCACGTTCCGCCGGCTCGACGCGCCGAAGGACGAGAAGGAGGAGGACAGGAAGAGCCGCGAGGAGCGCGAGGCGAAGCCGCTCAACACGATGGTCGCGCTCTGGAAGCGCGCGAAGAAGGACGTGAAGCGGGAGGAGTACGACGAGTTCTACAAGCACCTGACGCACGACTGGGAGGCGCCGTTCGAGACGATCCCCTTCGGCGCCGAGGGGCAGGTCGAGTTCAAGGCGCTCCTCTTCGTCCCGAAGAAGGCGACGATGGAGCTCTTCATGCCCAACCAGAAGCGCGGGCTCTCGCTCTACGTCAGGAACGTCTTCATCGGCGACGACATCGAGATGCTGCTGCCGTCGTGGCTCCGCTTCGTGAAGGGCGTCGTCGACTCGAGCGACCTTCCGCTCAACGTCTCGCGCGAGATGCTGCAGGACGACGCGGTGATCCAGAAGATCAAGTCCGCCGTCACGGCGAAGGTCCTCTCCGCGCTCGAGGACCTCAAGAAGAAGGACGCGAAGCGCTACGACGAGTTCTACGCCGCGTTCGGGACGGTCCTCAAGGAGGGCGCGCACGTCGACTGGGAGAACGCGGACAGGATCAAGAAGCTCCTCAAGTGGCCGACGGCGCGCTCCGAGGCCGGGAAGCGCGTCTTCCTCGAGGACTACGTCAGGGACATGGCGTCCGGGCAGAAGGACATCTACTACGCCGTCGCCGAGCGCGAGGAGGACGCGCGCCGCGCGCCGCAGCTCGAGGCCGCCCGCAAGCACGGGTGCGACGTGCTGCTCTTCTGCGACCCCGTCGACGAGTACCTCTCAGAGTCGCTGCGCGAGTTCGACGGGAAGAGGCTCGTCGACGTCGCGAAGGGCGACGTCAGCTTCGGAAGCGACGACGAGAAGAAGGCCGAGAGGGACGCGAACGAAAAGGCCGCGAAGGACCTGAAGCCGTTCCTCGACGCGGCGAAGAAGGCGCTCGGGGCGTACGTGTCGGACGTGCGCGTCTCGACGCGCCTTGCCGACTCGCCGTGCTGCCTCGTCCAGCAGGAGAACGCCCTGCCGCCGTCGATGGCGCGCATGATGCGCGCGATGAAGCAGGACGTGCCGGAAGAGAAGCGCATCCTCGAGGTGAACCCGAACCATCCGCTCGTCGCGAAGGTGAAGGGGCTCGAGGGCGGGGCGCTCGAGGACGCGGTGGCGCTCCTCTACGACACGGCGCTCGTCGCCGAGGGTTCGCCCGTCCCGGACGGCGCGAAGTTCGCGAAGCTCGTCGCCGGTCTGATGATGAAGTGAGGCCGGACGGGCGACATGGCGCGGAAAGGAGGCGGATCATGAAGGCGGAGGCGGCCCTTTCCCTCGTCGTCGCGGCGGCGACGGCGCTTGCGGCGCAGGACGGACGGTCCGGCGCCGCCAGGTACGACCGGAACATGGCCGTCGGGGGGATCGCGGTCACGAACGGGCTCAAGTGGATAGACGGGACGCTCCTGCCGCTCGAGGGCCGCGCGTTCGACGACACCGAGCACTACTACGACCGCCTGCCCGCCGGCGTCACGACGAACGTCAACCCCGGCGTCCGGGCGATGAAGCACCACACCTCCGGCATGATGTTCAGGTTCTCGACCGACTCGCGCAAGCTCGCGTTCAAGTGGGTGCCGTACGGCGGCGGGCTTTCGATGGACCACATGCCGTCGACGGGCGTGAGCGGAATCGACGTCTACCGCTTCGACGCGGAGAAGGGCCGCTGGCTCTACGTCAAGACGGGTCGGATAACGTCCGCGAAGGGCGGGAGCCTCGACCTCGGCTGGACGCCCGGAACGCCGTGTCTCGTGAACCTGCCGCTCTACAACGGGCTGAGGTCGTTCTCGCTCGGCGTCGAGACGAACGCGTCCGTCGCCGCGCTTGGGCCGCGCAAGAGCGGCGTCGACAGGCCCGTCGTGTTCTACGGAACCTCGATCACCCACGGCGGATGCTGCTCGCGCCCCGGCATGGCGTTCGTGAACATCGTCGGGCGCGATCTCGACGTGCCCGTGGTCAACCTCGGGTTCTCCGGGTCGGGATGGATGGAGCTCGAGATGAGCGAGCACCTGGCGCGCATCGACGCGAGCTGCTATGTCCTCGACTGCCTCTGGAACATGTCGCTCGACGGAACCGGGCGCTCGGTCGAGGCCAACTACGAGCGCTTCGTCCGCAACCTTCGCGCGCGCCGGCCGGGCGTGCCGATCGTGATGGCCGAGCAGTGCGACGTGTACATGGACGGGCCCAACGACAAGGACGCGTTCGTGCGACGGCTCTACGACAGGCTCGTCGCCGAGGGGTGGAAGGACCTCGTCTACCTTCCGAAAGACGGCATGTACGCCGACGACCTCGAGGGAACCGTGGACGGGTGCCACCCGAACGACTGGGGCATGGTGTCGCTCGCGCGCGCGTTCGGCGGCGCAGTCCGCGCGGCGCTCGGGCTCGACGCGCGCCGGTAGGCCCCCCGGCCGCGCGCGGGCCGGGAAAGCGGTTGCCACGGCGCGCGAAATTCGGTATGATATCGGCATGAAAACCTCACGCCGCCAGTTCCTCGCCTCCGCCGCCTGCTCGGCCGGGGCCTTCGGTTTCCCCATGCTCTTCTCGGGCTGCGCGACGAAGTTCCGCGCGAACGAGACCGTCCAGGTCGCCGCGATCGGCGCAGCCGGCCGCGCGGTCAGCAACATCCGCGGGCTCGCCGCGGCCGGCGCGAAGATCGTCGGACTCTGCGACGTCGACACGCGCCGCGTCGGGCCGATGCTCGCGGCGTTTGGCGACGCGCCGTTCTACCGCGACTGGCGCCGCATGCTCGACGCGCTCGACAGGGACGTCGACGCGGTGATGATCGGCGTGCCGGACCACTGGCACGCGAAGATGGCGATCGAGTGCCTCGACCGCGGCAAGCACGTCCAGTGCGAGAAGCCCCTCTGCCAGAGCTTCGACGAGATGGACGCGATGCTCGCGGCGACGCGGCGGCATCCCGGCCTCGTGAACCAGGCGATGAACCAGGGCCACGCGTACGACACGATCCGCGACTTCCGCGAATGGATCGAGGCCGGGCTCGTCGGCGAGGCGACGGAGGCGCACGTGTGGTGCCCGGCCGTCTACAGCTTCATGGACCGGCTGGACGAGCTGAAGCGCGACGAGAAGGTGCCCGAAGGGCTCGACTGGAACCGCTGGCAGGGGCCCGTGCCGCGCCGCGCGTACAATCCGATGTTCCTCCCGGGGTCGTGGCGCTTCTGGACGATGTACGGATGCAACACGCTCGGCGACTGGAGCTGCCACCTGATGGACCCCGTGTTCTGGACGTTCGGCTTCGGACTCCCCGAGCGCGTGAAGGCCGAGGTCTCCGGCACGTGGGATCCGTCCGCCCACGGGCTCACGTTCCCGAAGGGCGTCAAGACGACGTTCGCCTACACGAAGCGCGACGGGCGTCCGTTCAAGTTCGTCTGGTACGACGGGATCGCCTGCAACGACGTGCCCATCCCCGAACAGTGGAAGGGCGAGCGCGAGATGTTCCCCGCGTTCAACTCGGAGAAGGTCCGCAAGACCCGCGACGGCATGGCCAACGGCGCGTTCGTCTACGGCACGAAGGGCGTGATCGAGTACGGACACCACGGCGCGAACTACCTGCGCCTCCTCCCCGACACGACGCTCGAGAAGCTGCGCGCGGAGGGCGGCTGCCCCGCGCGGCGCTACGCGCGCGTCCCCGGAGGCGACCCGTACGCGGAGTTCCTCTCCGCCGTGAAGGGCGGCCCGAAGGTCGGAAGCGACTTCGCCTACGCGGGCGCGATGACGCAGTGCTCGCTGCTCGGCGTCGCGGCCCTGTTCGACCCCGGCAGGGAGCTCGTCTTCAACCACAAGACCTCGCAGTTCGAGAATTCGACGGCGGCGAACGCGCGTCTCCGCCAGGCGCGCGTCGAGGCGTGAGAATTTCAAAAATTCCCCCTTGCGCCGGCGAGGGCGATTATGATATACTACTTTCCGTTTTCGACAAGCGAGGATAACTCAGTTGGTAGAGTGCCACCTTGCCAAGGTGGTTGTCGCGGGTTCGAGTCCCGTTCCTCGCTCCAGAAGACCAAGGTGAAATGGGAGCGTAGCTCAGCTGGTAGAGCAAGTGACTCTTAATCACTGGGTCCAGGGTTCGAATCCCTGCGCTCCTACCATTTCAGGTTTGTCGGCACGGCTAGGTAGCTCAGCTGGTAGAGCAACGGACTGAAAATCCGTGTGTCAGCGGTTCGATCCCGCTCCTGGCCACCAGACGTCCGAATGGGCGGACGCCTCCTTCCCGGCGTCGCAGGTCCCCGCCGCCCGCACGGCCATCGGCGCCTTCGTGCCCGCGTTCTTGCCCGTCTTCGCCCCGTTGTGGTATACTTCTGTCGTGAAAGCCGGCCGTAAAGGGCCTTTTGGACATGGTCTGCAGGATCGACAAGACTTGAGAAAGGATGGTTCGCATGGAAACGCCCCCGCAAAGAGACGAAAGGATTCCGCTGCTTGCCCGCCCCCCGGCGCTTGCCGTTGCGCACCGCCTTTCCCCGCTTCTCGCGACGGTCGGGGCCATGAGGGCCGCAAGGGGAGTCGGCGCCGGGAGATGAAGCCGCCGTCTCCAAGGCAGCTCGAGGCGCTTGCGCTCGTCGCGGACGGGAAGTTCTATCCCGACCTCGTGAAGGAGGACGACGGATGGCATGCCCGCTGGCGCGCGCTCGGGTCCGACAACGACTGGGTCGACGACTATGTGCGCGGGCCGTCCATCACGGCCCTGAGCGAGGACGCGGAGGACCAGCGGCACGAGACGCTCCACGACGCCTGGGCGATGGCGCTCCGCAGCCGCACCGGGCTCGTGCGCTGGGACGACGCCGAGTGCGCCGCGTTCGCCGCCGAGCTCGCCGCCTGGCACGGCGGCGGGGAGGACGACGCGGCGCGCCGTCGGCTCGTCTTCCGCTTCTCCGCCTCCCCCGCCTCCCTCTCCGTCTCCTGTCCGCTCCCGAAGGGACGCGCCGAGCACCGCGCGCTCGGACAGGCCTCCTGCGTGTGGGGCGGGCTGCGCGCCCTCTCGCCCCGCGGAGGCGAACTCGTCGCCCCCCTCGCGCGGAACGAGGCCGAGGACTTCGTCCGCCGCGGCGCCCGCGAACTCTGCGAGGCCGGCTACGCCGTCGAGGGCGTCGACCTCGCGGCGAAGGTGACGGCCTCGGCCGACGTCGGCGACGGGCCCTCCCCCTCGGACGCCCCGACGCGCCCCGTCCGCCTCAGGATCCGGATCGACGGCGAGGAGGTCGGCGCCGAGGAGATCCGCTTCCTCCTCGAGCAGAACTCGACGTTCGTGTTCTTCCGCAACCGCTGGATCGAGGTCGACCGCGGCATCCTGCGCGAGGCCCTGCGCGCGCTCGAGAAGTCCGGGAAGTCCAAGTCGAACCCCCTCGCCTTCGCGCTCGGGATCGGCGCCGTCGGGCGGATGGAGGTCGAGGACGTCCGCCTGCACGGCGGCCTCGCGGCCCTCGTCGAGCGCCTGCGCCGCGCGCACGGCGGCCGCGGCGAACCGGCCTCGCCCCCCGCCGCCGTTCCCGGGCTCGCCGGGACGCTCCGCGACTACCAGGCGCGCGGCGTCGCGTGGATATCGTTCCTCACGGACGGCGGATTCGGCGCGCTGCTCGCGGACGACATGGGCCTCGGCAAGACGGTCCAGACGATCGCGTGGATCCTCCGCAGCTCCGCCGCGCAAGCGCCAGGCGCTTCCGCGCCCTACCTTGTCGTGGCTCCCCTGACGCTGCTCGGGAACTGGCGGCACGAGTTCGCGAAGTTCGCGCCGTCGCTGCGCGTCTACGTCCACCAGGGGGACCTGCGGCATGTCGGGAGCGGATTCAAGAAGGCCGCGCGGGAGTCCGACGTCGTTGTCACGAGCTACACGCTGCTCGTGCGCGACCACCGCGAGTTTGCCGAAGTCGAGTGGGCCGGCGCGGTGCTGGACGAGGCGCAGACGATCAAGAACCCCGACACCCGCGCGGCGCGGGCGATCTGCGCGCTCGGCGTGCGCCGCCGCCTCGCGCTCACCGGCACGCCCATCGAGAACTCGGTCGCGGACGTCTGGAGCCTCGAGGAGTTCCTGAACCCCGGGCTGCTCGGCGACCGCCGGTCGTTCGTCGAGCGCTTCGTCCGTCCGCTCGAGGCCGACCCCCGCAGCGGACAGGGCCGGCGGCTGCGCCGCGCGCTCGAACCGTTCGTGCTGCGCCGCCTCAAGAGCGACCCCGCCGTCGCGGGCGAGCTCGGCGAGAAGCGCGAAATACGCGAATACTGCGCGCTCGCCCCCGCCGAGCGGGCGGAATACGAGCGCGCGCTCGCCGACTACCGCGCGGGCGCGCGGCGCCAGGGCGACGTCTTCGCCCTCCTGACGCGCCTCAAGCTCGCCTGCGACGGATTCGACGGCGAGTCGGTCGCGGGCGGGAAGGCGGACCGCCTCCTCGAGCTCGTGGAGGCGATCTTCGACGGAGGGGAGTCGGTCCTTGTCTTCACGCAGTACGCGAAGGTCGGCGCCGCGCTGAAACGCCTGCTGGAAGGGCGTTTCGCCCGTCCCGTCCCGTTCCTGCACGGCGGGCTCTCCGCCACGCAGCGCGAGGGGCAGATCGCGCAGTTCAACGGCGCCGCGAGCCCCTCCGCGTTCGTGCTGAGCCTCAAGGCGGGCGGGTTCGGGCTCAACCTCACGAAGGCGACGCACGTCGTCCACTACGACCGCTGGTGGAATCCGGCCGTCGAAGGCCAGGCGACCGACCGCGCCCACCGCATCGGGCAGGAGCGGACGGTGTTCGTCCACGCGTTCGTGACGGAGGGAACGGTGGAGGAGCGCGTCGAGGAGATCCTCGACCGGAAGGAGTCGCTCGCCGAACTCCTCAAGGACGGCGACGGCCTCTGGCGCGCCGTCGGCCTCGCCCCTCAAGGTTAAAGCGCTCGCCGGGAGGATTGGCTCGCCATGAACCGGTCCGACGTCAACTCGGCGAATAGCCCAGAAGCGTTCGGCTGCATGCTCCGAGGGAAGGCCGCCCCCATCCACGGTCCGCTGTAAACGAAACCGCTTGCGCCCGGCCCCGGCGAGGGGACGACGAGCGTTTCCTTGGGGCAGGCCAGCTCAATCGCATACAGCACGAACGGCGCAGCCGCAAGTCCAAAAGGCGTCGACGCCCTCTGCGCCCAGCTCCCGCATGCCGCTCCTTCCGCCATCTTCGCCTCCTTACTGCGACATCGCCTCCTCTTTCAGCAGGTCGTCCACGTCGACAAGCCCGCGTTCGGCCTGCTTCTCGAGAAGAACCAGCATTTGGCGAATGCTGTCGTCGCGCGAGGCGATGGCCGAGAATGCAATGACGAAAAGAGTGCTGGATATAAAGCCACAAGACAAAAGCCAATGGCCGCAGAGCGTGGCGGAGATCATGCCGAAGCTCCAGGCAAATTCCGCAGGGTCTGCCTTTACATAGGTGCATTCAAACGTCCAGACAAGCAGGAGCAGACAAAGGCAGCCCAACGAGGCGAAGAAGAACGAAAGCGCCCATGGCACCTTGCAACTGCGGCATGTCAGCGGAAGTCGCATGCCGGAAGCCTTCGCCAGTTCCGCCCCCGTCTTGCACCCGACTCCGTCGAAGCATCGTGCGCAGAACCCGAACCAGATTGATCCGCCCACCGAAATGGTCAGCGCCATTGCCGGAAGACAAAGCGGCGTGTCGCGTCCGTGATTCGCCATGAGCCATTCGCACGACATCGAACCGACCAGAAGGATGCCGACACCCAGGAGATACGTAGTGAGCGGATTCCGGTAGATCAAGTCGGCGAACTCAACTGTTGGCGATTTCCGAAGGTCTGCACCGGTGTCGGGGTCAATGTCCATAATGCTTCGCGATCGCCTTGGGCCGGTCGATATGCGTCTATGCCGCCGGCAGCCTGACCGTGAACTTCGTCCCCTTGCCGAGTTCGGACTTGCAGGTGATGACGCCATGGCACAACGTGACGATGGACTTCACCTGCTTGAGTCCAAGTCCGTTGCCTTTCGAACTCCCGTTGCCAGCCCTATACGATCTGTCATACATATGGGCCTTCACGTCATCAGACATCCCCGGCCCCGTGTCGGATATTCGCAGCATGACTGTCGGACCAAGCCGCTTCAACGAGACGTTTACATGCCCGGCTTCGGTATACTTGACGGAATTGCCAACGAGGTTGTTCACCAACGACTCTATCTTGGACGAAAGGGCCACGACCTTGACGCCGCCTTCGATGTCTAACTCGAACCCAAGGCCTTTTGCCTCTGCGTTCGGGCGCATCCCGGCTGCACATTCCTCCACGATGCTGGAGACGTCTATTGGTTCTGCGGCCTTTGGCGCCTTTCCCGTGTAGTTGTCCGAAATGTCGATATTTGTCTCTATGCAGTCATAGAGCTTCCCGCACAAGCCATATATCTGGTCAAAGTACTGCCCCGCGTTTCCCTCGGACGACTTGCCGAGTCTTGCGAGCGACCGCAGAGTGGTGACGGGCGACTTCAAGTCGTGCATCACGATGGCAACGGTTTCGTCCTTCTCATCCTCCAGTTTGGCGATTTCGGCGAAAGCGTTTTTTAGCGTTTTGCGCATTGCCGCATAGTAGACTATGGACAATGTAACGCCAATGACGATGAATGCGTATAGGAAGTTGTCGACCTCGCCAACGATGGACTTCTTTATCAGATTGCGCGCAACGCTGCTGTAGACAACCGTCACAATCAACAAGGAGATGGCTGCCCAATACAGCAGCCAGCCGTTTACCGCCCTGCGCCTTATCGCACGAAGGCGGCTGTCTCCATCGACCACGTATTCTCCCTCAACTCTGTATTTCATATCCTTTGCCCGACTTGAAATGGATGGGGAAGGGCTCTCCAGTTGTTTCGTCCTTGAGACAGTCCCTCAGCTCGGATATCCGCTGGGAGATTGTCTGATTCGTAGCCGAGCCCCCGAAGGCTACCTCGTTTATCATGTCGGTCGTAACGAACCCATGTATGTGGTGAACAAGCAAATTGAATATCAGCAAATGGCGCTTGCCAATGTCTATCTTCTTCCCGTTCTTGGTAACGACCATGTTGGCCTTGTCGTATGTCACCGAACCAATGTTCACTATCGCGGCGTTCTCATTTGTCGCCGCATCATCGTCAAGTATTGACTTGACGCGCACAAGCAATTCCCCATGGTCGTAGAGTTTCTTTATGAAAGTCTTTATGCCCAGCTCTTCGTAGCATTTGACAATGGACCTGGTATTCGTCATGTTGCTGAAGATGGCAAATGGCGTTGCGACATTCGACTCCTTGGCCTTCTTGATGAGGTCCATTCCATCTGCATAGCTGCCGTCTGCGCTCAATCGCAAGTCCACAATCGCGAGCGCGTATTGGTTCAGCAGGAGCTTGCCAAGCCCTTCATTGGCGGAACCAGCTATGTCAACCTCGAAATTACCTTGCTCAAGATCGTCTTTCGCCGCAAGAGCATCGGCCTCGACGTCCTCCACAACTAGGATTTTCCGTTTCATGGTTTTCCCGTATTATACCAAATTCTCGCTTTGGCAACAGACTGACCGCGGCACTCGTTAAAATCGCTATAACAAATTTCGTGAACCTCTGCCACAACATGGCAAAAGTCGTGAAAACCGCTTGGCAACATAGCGGGCGTACCAAATCCCGTGAACGATTTGCCCTTTTTGTATATTGCCATTGGCATCAAATGACTTTATAATTGGTTCGTCATTAGAACCCGAAGTAGATGCTCAAGACATGAATGCACTTTTCCTGGCACTGATCGTTCCCGCGCTCCCCAACGTGGAGCCGCCGTATCCGGAAACATCCACGAACATCGCCATTGCCGTCGACATGGAGCGCCTCGACAAGGTAAGCTTCGCCCTCGACATGTCCCCCGCGGCTTCTAACGAAGTGGTCGTCGCGGTCGGGAGGGATGCTGACAATGACGGCGACCTGTCGTTTGACGAAGCCGCATTTACCTTCGGATGCGACGACGGCATGCACTACCTTGCCGATTTGTCGACGGGCTCCGTCCTTGAAAACGCACCGAACCCACATGTGTTCAAGTCCTGCGAGTGGGACGGGGAGTGGGATCTGGTCAAGGTGATAAAACGAGGCCTTGGCGTCGTCGGCGAAAGCGTCGTTGTAACAGTCGACACGAAGAAACTTGTGATTCGCCTCCGGTAAAGGCAGGACATAGGGGAAGGATGGACGTTGAACCATGAATGGCAACTGGATTGTGGTTGCGCTGGCCGCAGGGATCTCTCTATACGGATATATCCTGTGGATGGCGACGAGAAGGCCGATTGCCTCGGGCATGGGGAGATTGCGCAATCTGCCGCGGTCGATCCAGGTGCTGGTTGTCGTGGTGACGGCTGTCACCACCGTCGAAGCGCAGAAGGCAGGCACAAACAGCACCGGCAACGCGGGGAACACGAACTTGATGTCGAATGTGGGGATGCCGTTGGGCGGAGGGCAGTTCCACGGCCTAGAGCCATACGGCGGAAGCGGAGCGATCCCCGCCTTGCAAGACGGCGGCGGCTGCACATTGACAACGAACGACGTCCTGAACGGCTACCGCGTTGTTTCGCGCATCTCTGCCGAAGATGTCGAACTCCCTTCAAATGCAGTTGCCGTCGGGACTTGGAACATGCATGGGGCGGCGACTCGTTTCGGAAACAACAAGATCGACTTCCCCGGATTCATGTTCCCATTCGGGCCCGAAGGAACGGCGAGCGACTCGGTATGGGTCTCGCCCGAGGGCGCCATACGTCCAAGGCCCCACGACGAGAACGGCGAGATAGGCGTCGGTATCGGCGGACTTGTGGCGCTGCCAGGCGAAAGCGTGCTCGCACGAAGCGAAGGCGAAAACGGGGAGCAGTCTCTTTGGTGGTGGCATTTCTACCAGCTGCCAGACACGAACACACCGGTAAACGCGGCAATTACGCTGTATCCCGACGGCACATACGGCACCCTCGCCACGAATGTCTGGGAATATTGCGTGCCCATACGGCCTCAGGCGTGGCTGTCGATATCCGCCCCGTCGGTCCTCATGCTAAACGGCAATTCCAATATGGTCAGCGCCGTATTTAACGCTCCGTACAATGTCGACGCCGTTCCCACGATTGAATGCGTGAAGGGAGCGGGGCACCTGGACATAACGACCATAGACGGCCATACGCTGTCTGTGCGAGGAATTGCGAAAAGCAGTTATGCCGGCGACATCGAATTCTCCGCGAGCGTGACCGTCTGCGGAGAATCCTACACGGTGACGCATACCATGACTGTCGCGGCCGTGGACAAGCTGCTGATGTCCAGCAATGCGGAGGAGACGGGAGTCGACGATCCTCCCTTCATGGGTGCGACGCAGTATCCATTCAACCCCAAGAATGCGCTCAGTCCCGGCAAGCATCTCCTCATTCCCTTCGACTGGGCGAGGATTCTCGGCAGCCTGATGGTCGGCGACGTCACGGTCAACATGCAGCTGGTTCTGGATCCCGCCGTGTCGCCAGATGTCAATGCGTCCTGGCGCGTCATCGAGAATACGACCGATAGCGGGACGCTCGTTGCCACGGGAGGTCTCACGGCCGAGTTCCGCAATCCGACATGCGGCGGAGTGATCAGGATTGCCGCGTCGTGCGACGGCTCGCCGGAGACCGAGGGCAACATCCTGCTTCCGCTTGCGGGCGCGACCATCGACGCCGTTTTCGAAAGCGACTTCATTGCCGCGTCCAATGCGGTCGCATACTATCGCACATGTTGGCCGCGGTATGCCCTGACGCCGCTTTGGGGAGCGGCGACCTTCTACAAGAACGGAGACTACCACGGACGCGTCGACTGCGCCGATTATCCAACCGTGAGGGCGTATAACTCAATTAGCGACGACGACGTTCATTTGGGCGCCGTCGCCACACTGTATGGCGCGCCCGTGAGAATAGCCAAGCTCAGCAACTTTCTTGTCAGCTATGCCACGGCCGCGCTGAACGTCAACGAAATGTTCAGGGAGATCTCGCGCACGGCAGGAACGGAGGATGACGAATCAGCCGCCATAAGCTGGGAGACCGGCGCCTTGCTGGCAACCAACGGCTTGTTCAGCGCGGTTATCCCCCAAATGGCGACGAACATGTTCTTGTCAAGCGACGGAAAGGTGTCGACGCTCTGGCCGAATCCACACCCGACCGACAACCATCTGGACAGCGACCTCATATCCAACTTCGATGAAAACTTCTGCTCCCCGCTTTTCATCGAAGAGTCGAAGGCGAGGTCAGGCGAGTGAAACGACATGACAGGAGGGCGAACAATGAAGACACTGATGGCATCAATTGCAATCGCCGCGGCGCTGGCGCTGGATGCAGCCCCATCCGCGGACAACTACGCAGCGGTGACAAACGACTGGATTCAGGGAAACTATTCGAATGTCTACGAGTGGGCGCAGCAGAGGCTTGCGGCGAACACGAACGACCTCCCGGGGGCGTATGCGATGCTGGAATACGACCTCTGCTTCTCGGACTTCAACGCGATGTCCAACTCGATTCAGCGGATGATGCGCGTCTCCGACGACGTCTCGCTCCCCGTCTTTACGAACCTCTACCAGTCCACGCGCGCGGGATGGGTCTACTACCTCGACCACTTCCTGCCGGCGCAGAACGAGGCGGAGCGACTTGTCGAGCAGCAGAAGTCTCTCATCCCCGGCCGCCGCATGGCCTGCGACATCGTCCTCGAAATGCTCCAGTCCAACGCCCTCTGGTAAATCCTCATGCGAAATTTTTGTATCAATCGGGTGATTGAACATAAACAACAAAACCTAAACAAAGGAGAACATATGACAAAGGGCGAATTTATCCATCCAGGTTGCGATACATGGGGGATATATGAAAGCAAGTGCATTGACGCAAACGATGCAAAGAATATTCATGTTGCAGACGGCAACACAAGGCTTGTGAACGGTCGTCTAACTTTTGTTCTGAATAATAAAAGAGAGACTGTCTGCAAACGTGAACTCAAAGCCAATGCTGGGCAACCCATTTATAGATCAATGAGTGCGTCAAATATTCGCTCCTACTTGGCTCAGTTGCAAAATGACGGAAAAGAAGTGTGTGGCACATGTGTTTCTCACTTTTATGCAGATTCAGAAGCGTAATTATAGTCGTTGCCTATAGCAACGATTCAAATGACGCAGGCGCCAATTGAATTGTTGCTATGGGCATACTCGAAACTAGGTGGCGTAACGCCCTGCCTATGCTTTTTGAAGCGTTGGCCGATTCTAGTGTGACAATAGAGGCTATTTAATAATTTTAAGAAAGGGAAGTATATGAAAAAATTCTTATTCTGGTTCGGGCTCATATCTATAATAGTCATAATATGTGTCTGCTGTTTGCATGTCTCTTTTGTGAGCGATTCACAGGCGCGGAGTAAGATACTTGAAGTTTGGCTAGTAGGGTTTGGGTCAATAGGCTCATTTGGGGCTGTTGTTGTTGCTTTATATTTGGAGCCAATTAAAAAGTTTTTCCTGAAACCGGAATTGAATTTGCATGTATCGAATGCGTCGCCAATGTGCATTATTGAGAATGTTGAAGCTGGAGCATCAGGGAAAGAGGAGTTTGTTGATATATGTTGCAAGATTGAAAATACAGGTGGATCTTCAGCTGAGAAGTGTCGTGTTGTATGCGAGGAAATCATGACGTTAGGTGCAGACAAGAAGTTTTCTGTTTCTGATGAGAATAAATTTCGCCCATTGTTTTTCACATGGATAGGGGAGAAAAAGACGGAGTTAGATATTGCTGCTTCCGATTATGGATATGTTAAACTGGCAGAGATTCGCACTAGAAGTTCTGAATTGGGGAAAGCTCCTGATGTTGGTTCAGTTGCAGGGAGTTTAACTCCATATTTAGTTGTGTGTTTGCCAAGCAGAACTGTCAAGAATCAGTATGTTCAGTTTGATGATGACAAGTCAATTATAATCCAGTTCAGGATTGTATGCTCTGGGCGTACGGCCAAAGAACGATATATTCAGATTGTATGGGAGGGGAAGTCTATTGCTGATTTTAGGAAACACCCAGAAAAGCTGGCTATTACAGATGTTACCAATAGCATTTGTACTCTGCGACGTGGATAAAGATAAAGAGGAGATTTACTATGATATACCTTGTTACTTATGATCTCAAGAATGTCAATAAAGATTATGGCGCTTTATATGACGCGATTAAGGGATGTGGTGAATGGATTCATCCATTGGAATCAGTTTGGATAGTTGATGTCATTGGACGAAAATTGAACGCAGATCAGATAACTGACATTCTGCGGGCAAACATGACACAAGACGATACTCTTTTTGTTTGTCAAATTGATGGGATGAACAGGAATGGATGGATGGCAAAAAATGCATGGCAATGGATACGTACACATGAACGATACAATGCATAGCTGTATAATCTTTTTCAAGGAGACCAATGAAGGCATAGCTTTCAAAATGATTTTGTATTATATGAAAAGATGAAATGCAAGTTGTTGGATACGAAATGCTTCAAGCAGCTCTTGTTTCATGGGCCGTCACTCATGTAATGGATGCCTTGCTGTCACTGTGTGCAGCAATTCCGAAATTAACATGGGAGGATTCTATGAAGCATGTGACATTAGTTGTTGCTCTGGCAGAAATGCTGGCCGTATACACTATCTGCTCTGCAGTAATTGTTGTAGGGGTGTGCCTGGAGTGGCTGGCTCATGTAGCAAGAGCTGCTGGCATTTTGCCCTTCAGCTTGCATGACAAGTATGCACCCCTACAAGGCTTACGCCTTTATGGCCAGCCACTCCGCCAGTCAATATGGATACAATAATGATGTCGATGTCAAAATGGCGAGTTTGATTATTAATTGCTTACTCTTACGTGGCATAATTGCCGCAGCATTTAATGTGAGGCAATCGTACGCAGTAAAACGTATGCAGAAGAATGGTTTTTAAAGCATTGAAATGGTCCTTTTAGACGGGGGAAATTAATGAATATATCAATCAAGAACTGCAATAACATCGATTCTGGCAATATTACCATTGTGGAAGGTGCTTTAAATGTTAAATATGCAATTAATGGAACTGGCAAGACAACTATTGCAAAGGCAATTAAAAATTATAGGAGCGATCTTTCTACGCTTCTGCAATTTAAATATGCAGGATGTCCAGAGGGTCATGAGCCTGAAGTTGTGATTGATAATCCGCCTTTGGAGGTAAAAATATTTGATGAAGAATATCTCGAGCAATATACATTTCTTGAAGATGAGTTATTGAAGGGCAGTTTTGAGGTGTTTGTCAAAACATCTCAATATGTTGAGCAACTTACCAAGATAGAAGATATAGTAGGTAGAGTTTCTGGGATTTTTAAGCAAGATAAGGCGCTTGCGGACTTGATAGGTGTCTTTCAGTTGTTTGTTTCTGGATTTGGAAAGGCGAAGTCTGGATATTCGGCAGCCGGATCAATAGCCAAAGGAATTGGGAAAGGCAATAAGATTGCGAATATTCCATCAGATATTGAGTTTTATGCTCCATATTTACAATCCGACAATAATTTGTCATGGCTTGATTGGTGTCTCAAAGGGAAACAGTTTATAGATATTGTGGATAATGCATGCCCTTGTTGCGCGACTAATAATTCGCTTGCCAAGGAACGGATTTCCAAGTTGGATGATAATTACGATGCTAAGACGCTAAAGCATTTTAATGAGATGCGTGATGTTTTTCTGTCTCTTTCAGACTACTTTAATGCTGATACAAACACCAAGGTAAACAATATCTTGCTGAATGCAGATGCTTTAGGCAAGCCAGAAATCAATTATCTTGTCGAGATTAAAAATCAGGTGCAGGGACTGTGTGGTCAGTTATTGCAACTTCAGACATTGTCATTCTCGTCATTGAAAGAATCGGCGGATATCACCAGTAAGATCGCACAGTTAAGAATAGATATTGATCTTTATTCACACCTTAATTCTCCTTTGACACGGGAAAAAGTCGCTGCGCTTAACTCGTCGATAGATGTTGTATTGCATGAGGCTGCGCAGCTAAAGAAGGAGGTTGGCAAACAGAAATCCTTAATTCAGGCTACTGTGAGCAGGCACAAAAAGGAGATTGATAATTTCTTGTCGTTGGCTGGCTATCCGTATAGTGTTGCACTTGAAGAGAGGGCTAACGGAGAATTCAGGCTGATGTTACGGCATAATGACAATAAGGATATGAATGTTTTGTCTGCAAAGGGACATCTAAGTTATGGTGAGAGAAATGCATTAGCCTTGGCATTGTTCATGTATAGCTCATTAAGTGAAAACGCCAAATTCATAATCCTTGATGATCCAATATCCTCGTTTGATGGCAATAAAAAGTTTGCTCTGTTGGATCTTTTGTTTTTGCAGAAGGCTGAGACTTGCTTCAAAGGTAAGACCGTGCTGTTATTGACTCATGAGTTTGGTACAGTAATTGATATTATACATACAATGGCTACGCGTTTTCATCCGCATCCGCTGGCTAATTTTATTTTGTGCAAAAAAGGTGTTCTCACAGAGGTTCCAATTAGAAAAGAAGATATTAAGTGTTGCGCGGGGATTTATGAAGGTCATTTAAAGTCGGCGCAACACGAGCTTATAAAAGTGATTTATTATAGGAGACTTCTAGAGGTTAATGGCGGAATTGGTACATTAGAATACAATCTTGTCTCGAGCTTGTTGCATAAGAGGAACACCCCGACGATAAAAGACGGCAATAATTTGTCCGTCATGAGTGATACAGATATTAAGGCTGCCAGTCAAATTGTTGCAGGGCATATTGCGGGCTTTGATTATACAGAATTTCTATCCAAAGTTCAGGATAAGGTTGCCATTAGAGAGCTATATATGCAAAGCACTTCCAGTTTTGAAAAGTTGCAACTGTTTCGGTTGTTGTATGAAAACAACGAGGCGCAGTTGAATGATATAGTAAGGAAGTTTGTTAATGAGGCGTATCATGTCGAGAATGAATACCTTTTTGGCCTTGATCCATCACAATTTGATATTGTCCCTGCATTCGTCATAGAAAAACTAGATGCGGTAGTTAATGCAGATAACATATGTGACTCATAACAGTGTCATTTTGAAAAGGCATTGTAATCACTGTGTAACATCTGCTGTCGGGGAAAGTGAATGAATGGCATGCGAGGGGATGACTTGAGGCGAGAATTTGTGGCAGGCAGGTCTGCGGCTGCGGAGAAAATGCTGCGGAGGGGAAATCGTTTGTGTGGACAGACCTCATGGGGGCCATAGTGGATGGTTCCGTGGAAGTTGAATCTTTGTGCGCTCAGAAAAACTTAAGATAACTAGAGGTTGAAAATGGATTGCTTAGCATACATCAAATATGAAGGCGAGGATATCGCCAATGGGGTCTTTGGTGCTAGAGACGCTGCTAATGCACTGTCAGGTATTGATAAGGCTCTTCGTTACTATGTCGAGAAGGAAATACCTGAACTAAGGGCTGTGGTATATGATTTCCCGGTGAAAATTCAAGAAGGTTCATGGGAGGTGTTGATACCATCGAATATCGATCAATTGATTACTGTTCTTAAAGTTGGTGGAGCGGCTTCCTTCTTGTATCCTTATTTAAAAGCGACGGCAGAGGTCGCGGCAAAGGATGGTTTTTTCAAGACGGGTGCGGTAAAAGATGTTCGGCAGATAATATCGTGGGCGGTCTCAGGCATACAATTGCTGATAAAATATGTTAAGCACATGGGGGCGTTTGACAAAAATCCCAAAGTGAGTTTCGAACGTGGCATGGATGTCGTCACGGTCTTCGACAAGAATGGGATTCCTTTTTCATTCCCAGTAAAGTTTTTGAATTTCATTCTAAAATGTCCGCCTTCGCTTTTGTCTGAAATGGTTCAGCCTATTAGAGAGAATCGGACAATGAAAGTGGGTTTGTACAATGCGGATGGTGAATTAGTAGAAACGATGGTTAATAATGAGGAAAGAGATTTGTTCTGCGAGGAGCCACAAGAACTGGATGAACTGCCTGAATTGGTCGATGGCGAACATGTCGCACTTCAAGGAAGAGTTGTTAGAGCGAATGAGAAAGAGCAGTCGCTAGGCTTCCAATACAATGGTCATGTTATTACATGTAAGCCGGTAAAGGGGATGACGATTGCATCGTTTAAGAACGGCATTATTTCATCGCGAAGGGGGAAACTATATCAAACGGATGTAAAAGTTGTTGGTGTCGTTGAACGTGTGACGGTAGATGGCCGCTACAAGACAAGGCCAAGGATATTTGTGTCTGCCATTCTGCCTGTAGATGATGTGTCACATAAAGCCGAGCAGTCTGAATTTGCATTGTGAAAAAAAGAATCGAAAGGTTTGTGGCTAGTAGCTTCGCGGCGGAGTTGCCGCGGTGGGATAGCCCTGGCTCTTCTGCCGCAGGCAGCTATCCCTCTCTGTGTCCTTTGTGCCCTCTGTGGCTAAATAAATCATTTCTTGCGAAAGACTTTGATGAATGTCCTCCAATGCCTTTCCTGTGGCCCCAGCTTGCGAAAGACTTTGAGCGGGAGGATGAGGGTTTACGGCGAGCCCGTCGCCGTAGGCGACAAGTCCGGGGCTCGGCGTAAAGCCTTCCGCTCAAAGTCTTGAGCCAGAAGTCGCCCCCAGTCGTCGCGCCTTAGGCGCAGTAAACCCCTCAACCCAGCTCTACCCGTTCTACATGTTCTACACGGCTGCCTCCCTATCCTATAAATCCCTCTGCGTACTCTGCGTCCCTTCGCCTCTGCGTTAAAAACCCTGCCCCCCCCAACCCCACAACCCAGCTCAACATGTTCTACACGGCTAAAAACTCTCTGCGCTCCTGCGTTAAAAACCCAAGACCGGCTCCATTGAAATCTTAACGATATCTTAACGATATCTTAACGATAGCTCGCTTAAGATATGCGATAATATACCTGTCACGAAACGAAAGGAGCATGACATGGACAAACAGATTATAGTATACAACGGTGCGGATGACGTCCGCCTTGAAGTCCAGACGGACGGCGAGACCGTCTGGCTCACACAGGCTCAGATGTGCCAACTGTTTGGCAGAGACCGCACTGTCATTACTAAGCATATTGCTAATATCTTCAAAGAGGGTGAGTTGGAGCGAAAAGTGGTATGTGCAAAATTTGCACATACCACTATCCATGGTGCCGTTAAAGGCAAATCACAAGTTCGAGAAGTCGTTGCCTATAACCTTGATGTCGTAATCTCCGTTGGATACCGTGTGAAGTCATTTCAAGGCACACGGTTTCGGCAGTGGGCTACCAGGATCCTTCGCGAGATGCTGCTGAACCGCCTCGACGAGATTAAGCGCATTGCCAAACTCGAGCGCCGCATGGACGCCGCCGAGGGCGACATCAAGCAGATCAAGGGCGGCGTGTCCTACCTCGTCCAGCAGCTCTCCGCGCCCCCAGATCCACCCCGCCGCCGCATCGGCTTCGGCAACGACGACGACACCCTCTCCAAACCCTACGGAAAGGCATGATATGGACAACCCCTCAACCCACAAACCGCCTCTCCTCTACACGTTCTACATGTTCTACACGGCTGCCTCCTGCCCCCTAACCCCTAACCCCTGACCCCTGACCCCTATCCCCTCTCCCTCGTTAACCAAGCGGTTAAAACTATTCCCCCAAAACCAGCCCGGAAATGGTATAATATCAACATAAAACATGAGTAGGAAACTGCCCGTGTCAAAGAGCGAATCCGCACAGGTGAAGTATTCGGCTGCATACTCCACGGGGCGAGAGCGTATCCTTTTTAGGGGTCAGTAGTTAGGGGTTAGGGATCAGTAGTGTTTAGCCGTGTAGAACATGTAGAATGTGTAGATGGTTGAGTGTCTGATAGCATGAAACGAATCTTTGTATCCAGCGTCCAGAAGGAGTTTGCGGAAGTCCGCAGGATCCTGAAGCGCTATGTGTCGAAGAACCCAGCGTACAGGCGGCTCTTTGACACGTTCGTCTTTGAGGAGGACGTGGTGGCATCCGATCGCCGCACGGATGAGGTCTATCTTGCGGAACTTGCGAAATGCGACATCTACATCGGACTGATCGGGAAAGACTACGGCTACGAGGACGCAGACGGAGTCTCGCCCACCGAACGCGAGTTTGACGAGGCCACGCGGCTGGGGCTGAAGCGGCTTGTCTTTGTGTTGGGGGCCAACGACGAAATGCGACATCCAAAGGAACGCAGTTTTTTGCGCAAGGTCTCGCCTGAGCTTATTCGTTCTCGTTGCGAGGATGAGCGAATCCTTCTGTCGGAAATGTACGCAAGCCTTGATGCGCTTCTTGTGGAAGACGGTGCCTATCGACTCTTGCCATTTGACGCAACACCTTGTGATGGTGCGACATTAGGTGACATTGATGAAGGCAAGGTTGGCTGGTTCGCCAGAACTGCCAAGGCGACAAGAAATGCAAACATATCGGATGGAATGACAATCGCCGATATACTGACGCACTTCAAACTGATTTCCACGGACGGACAGATTCCAGTGAATGCTGCGATATTGCTTTTTGGCAAAGATCCACAGCGTTTTCATATTTCATCCGAGGTAAAATGCGTGCATTGGCCGGGTATTGAGCGACGGAAACCCATTTTGTCGTACCAGATATACAAGGGCACGCTTTTTGACCTGGCGGATATGGCGACAGAGTTCGTGTTGTCGCGCATAGACCATTCCGTTGGAACGCGCGATAGTAGTTTGATTGCGCCAGGTGACTATGAAATCCCACGGGCAGTTGTTGCTGAAGCAATAATCAACGCCATTGCCCATCGTGATTACTGCAGTACAGGCAGTGTCCAGGTTGAATTGTTTTCCGATAGGTTGGAAATCGCGAACCCGGGAACACTTAATCCGTCAATAACAAAGGCGGATTTGTTCAAGAAGCACTCGTCGTATCCGAACAACCCGTTGATTGCCGAACCGCTTTTCTATACAAAGCATATTGAGAAGTTGGGGTCCGGCATAACGGATTTGATTGCAATATGCGAAGTTGTGGGGCTTGGCGTTCCTGAGTTTGACATTAGATCTGGTGAGACACGTATTGTCATACGCCGCCGCAATCATGGCAAGGAAGGGTTGGGAGAAAAGTTGGGAGAAAAGTTGGGAGAAAAGTTGGGAGAAAGGCGACGTAATATTTTAAAGGTGCTTAAAGCCAATTCGGAAGCGACAATAGCGGAAATTGCAGAAGAAATTGGGGTGTCCGAGACGGCCATAGAGAAGAATCTTTCGTGGCTGAAAGCGCGTGGCCACATTCGTCGAATTGGTGGAGCGAGAGGCGGCCATTGGGAAGTCGTGTGCACGAGAGTAGTTAGGGGTCAGTAGTGGTTAAGACGTATAGGGAGCTGATGGCTTGGCAGAAGGGGATGGAGCTTGTGAAGGCCGTCTATGCTGTGGCGAGGCAGTTCCCCAAAGTTGAGCAATATCGACTCGTTGACCAGTTGACGCGTGCTGCAGTCAGTGTACCATCCAACGTCGCTGAGGGGTTCGGAAGGGCTACCAACAAAGATTTCGCTCATTTTCTCTCGCAGGCTCGAGGATCGTTGTTTGAAGTAGAGACACAGTTGCTGATCGCCAAGGATCTCGGATTCGTTGAAGATGTAGCGCCAGAACTTGAACTCTCCGCCGAACTCGGTAAAATTCTAAGCGGACTCATCCGCAAGCTGACCACTCCTAATCCCTGACCCCTGGTCCCTAATCCCTATTTCCTAACTCCTAACCCCTAATCCCTAACTCCTAACTCCTATCCCCTATCCCCTATCCCCTATCCCCTGACTCCTATCCCCTATGACCACCGTCGACCATCTTTGTTCCGCGTTTCTTCGCCGGATCCTCCTGCGGATGAAGGAGCTGGGTCTCTCCCAGACCGATCTCGCCAAGCGGATGAAGGTCTCGCGTCCCTACATCACCAAGGTGCTGCACCAGGACGTGAACTTCTCCTTCCGCACCGCGGCCAAGCTCGCCCGCGCCCTCCAGATGGACTTCTCCCCCGAGCTCCGCCCCGTCGAAGGCCGTCAGGCAGATGTTCTTAACGCCGAGTAGCGCTTAGCCGTGTAGAACATGTAGAACGTGTAGCATGGAGAATCGAGTAGACGAGCTTAAGACATTGGCTGCGGAGGTAGGGCAGATTGCGTATGGCGTGCACGAGTATTTTGGGAACGGACTGTTGGAGAAGGTGTATGAGGCGGCCCTTGAGCACAGGCTTGAAAAGGCTGGACACAGAGTCGAGCGGCAGAAGCCGCTAAAAGTCTTTGATTCGGATGGCTATTGTGTTGGAGAATACTTTGTGGACATGATGGTGGATGACAAGCTGATAGTAGAGCTAAAGGCAACCAAGGCTTTGGCGCCAGAGCACTTGGCCCAAACGCTCAACTACTTGAAGATCACCGGAACCCCTGTGGGTCTGCTAATAAACTTCGGCTCTTACAAGTTCGAGCGCCGCACAGTCACATTTTCTACATGATCTACATGTTCTACACGGCTACCCCGTCAAACCCTCTACATGATCTACACGTTCTACACGGCTACCCCGCCCACCCCTCTACATGATCTACACGTTCTACACGGCTAAAAATAGGAGTCCCCAATGAAACCTCTTCTCCTCTCCCTCTTCTCCTTCCTCCTCTGCCTCTCCCTCCCCGCCATGCCGACCGAGCAGGAGCTCTCCAGGGCCGAGCCGCTCATCCAGGAGCTGATGAAGGACGACCTATCCGCCCTGCGCAGCGGAAAGAAGACCCGCGAGCAGGTCGGCGACGCGGCGGCCGCGCTCGCGAAGGAGGCGCAGTCCCCCTCCGAGAAGTACCTCCTCCTCACCGCCGCGTTCGACCATTACATGCGCGGCGGACTCTACGACAAGGCCGGATCCTCCCTCGCGGCCCTGCGCACGGCGATCCCCGACTGGAAGCACTCCGACGAATTCGCGCTCATCGAGAAGCCCCTCCGGATCCTCGCCGCCGGAAAGGGCGGACCGGTCCGCGAGCGCTACGAGGCGCTGAAGGAGCGCCAGCAGTACGCGACGAAGCTGAAGAAGGCGCAGTCCCTGGCGCAGGCGAAGCCGTCCGACAAGAAGCTCCAGTTCCAGGTGGCGGCCTACCAAGCCGCGCTCGACGAGTGGCCTGCCGCGCTCGACGCGTTCATCGCCGGATCGAACCCCGCCTGCGCCGCTGCCGCGAAGCTCGAAAAGGAGTCCGCCGCGCCCGGCCAGGTCGCCGACGCCTGGTGGTCCGCCGCCGACGTCAAACCCGACTTCCTCTCGTCCGCCATCCGCGCCCACGCCGCCGACCTCTACAAAAAGGCCATCGCCGCCAACTCTCTCGCCGGCCTCCAGAAAGTCGCCGCCGAAAAGCGCATCGCCGAAGCCGAATCCGCCGCTGTTCAAGCACCTGTTTCTTCTTCTGCCAATAGTAAGAAAAGTGCCAAGTCTTATGTGCAGGACGGCCTAGTCGCGCAATGGGATGGAATCGACAATGCAGGCTACGGTAGGCATAACGCGAAGGCAACCGTGTGGAAGGACCTTGTGGGCAAACGAGATGCGAAGCTCTCGCCCGGTGCGTCGTTTACGGACAAGGCACTTTCCCTTGAGAATGGGCTTTCCCATGCTTCCTGGACGAGCGAGATGTTTGGAGGGGATTTTACCCTTGAGTTCGTTATTGACGGGACGTCTTGCCCTGGGTTTAATTCAATATTTGTCGGCGCGAGCGATAGTTGGAGCCTTTATGCGGGGTCCGAGGCTGTATGGATGCTTAAAAATACAATTGCGGTTGGGCGTCCAACACTAAAGCCCCGATCCTACAAGTCGATATGCATTCGGTCTCAGGCAGGAGAGCTATCTGTCGGATATGCGGATGGCAAAGGAGAGATGACTCGCCAGAAGATTTCATCCAATGGGCCTGTTACGACCCGAGAGTGGAGCTTTGGTGGAACGGATGCTTCGCATAGATTCAATGGAAAGTTCTATGCCGTGCGCTATTATAACCGGGCTCTATCCGACGGTGAAATTACATCAAATCATGCGATAGATAAGTCTCGGTTTGGACTAAGGGAGTGAATACATCATGGCAAATGTAATCACATACGGAACGTTTGACCTGTTCCATATTGGGCATCTGCGGCTGTTGCAGCGTGCGCGGGCGCTCGGTGGCGAGAACGGCACGCTGACAGTCGTTGTCTCGAGCGATCGATTCAATTGGGTTGAGAAGCACAAGAAGTGCGCGATTCCCGATAAGCAACGCGCGGAAATCGTCGGGGCGCTCAAGTGCGTCGACAAGGTCCTGTTTGAGGATTCGTGGGAGCAGAAGCGTCAGGATGTCATTGACAATCATATCGACATCTTTGTAATGGGCGATGACTGGAAGGGCAAGTTCGACTTCCTCAAAGACCTTTGCGAAGTCGTCTACCTCCCTCGCACGCCCGACATCTCGTCAACAGAACTGAAAGCACAACTGCACGGTTAACGTGTGTCCCACTTCTACACAATCTTCACGTTCTACACGGCTAGTATTTCTGCGCCTCTGCGTTAAAAACATCAAACTTTAAACATCAAACATTAAACTTTCATGAAGACCTCCATTGAAATCACCCTGAAATCCCTCTCCCTCTCCTCGATCCCTGAAAGGGCGCTATTACTATCTCGCAACCTCCTCACCGTCGAGATGATCTGGCCAAAGGTTGGCACACCCCGCAAATCCGCGACGCGGCAAATCACAATGAAGAAGGGCAAGGTCGACTTCACCACCGAACCCTGGGCAAAGCGCGTCCTCTTCCGTGAGGAAATCGACGGCCACACGGCATTTACAGTTTCCATCGCCGAGCCGGTGACGGTGCAGAAGCTTCATCGCCTCTTGCAGCTCACGGCAAAGGCGGCGATCAAAGAGGGCGCGGACATGATTGACGCAGCACTCGTTTCCTATGGTGACATCGCCGCTGCGCCGGTAGATGCGCTTGCTACGATGGTAGCAGAAAAGGATGCACCGCGCGTCATCATTCAGGGCATCCTCGACTTCGACGATCTCCCGGCTGCCGGTGAGATGAAAGAAGTTGTCATTCCGCTCACCCGCCCGAAGTTCAGTCGGCAGGTTGGGACATTGACCTTGCTCGTACAGGGGTGAGGTATTTAACGCAGAGACGCAGAGTACGCAGAGAGTTTTATGACAGAGAACGAGATTAGCGCAGAGATTCTAGATGCAGCGATTGCGGTTTGCAACAGTATAGGCAGGCTGAGTGAACTCGCGTCGCGAACGGTCTCTAAATCTGCCGCAGGCAGCTATAAACCTCTCTGCGCACTCTGCGCCCCTGCGCCTCTGCGTTAAGTATAAATGAAACGTCTGACGCCAATCTCCAAGGCCCTTCAAGCGCTCAGCTTCTACCGCTGGGCATTCGGGGATCTTACTGAGTCTGACTCCGACATCGGCATGCTCGCGGAGTACCTTGTCGGCGACCTTCTTGGTTGTCTCCCACCCACGCGCAAGGTGAATGCTCCTTTTGATCTCATAACGAAATCAGGTGTGACAATCGAGGTAAAAGCCACGACTCACAAGCGGGCCCCGAAGGGCAGAACGCCATACTACCGCTGGGGTGTCTCCACGCAGTCGGAGGCGCTGAAGGGCAATCGCCCAATCGCCGACATTTGGGTGTTCCTCGTTGCCTCCTTCCCTCGTGAGAACTCGCGGACTCCCCGCGTTGTTCAGGCATTCGATCCCAAGAACTGGAAGTGCTATGTCGTCTCAGGTGAAAAGCTCCGAACGGCGGGATGCGCAAAGTATGTCTCTGAGTCAACTTTGAATAGGCTTGAGGTAGAGGCGTTTCCTCTTGGAGAATTGAAGAAGAAAATTTCAGCTGTGAAGAATGTGAAAAAATGATCCATTCCACTCTCCAACTTTAATTACTAGCCCCTACGTACTAACCCCTATCTCCTAACACCTCTGCGTCCCTGCTTTAAAAATCTACACGATCTACATGTTATACTCGGTTAAAATCTCCCTTGTTCTCATCGCCATCGCGCTAACCGGCTGTGCGTCGGTGCGAGTAGTCGCGCGTGAGACGAATCCTGTGGAGAAGGAGATGTTTGTCGAGCAGTGCGGATGGAGCTCCGATTTCGAAGTCAAGAAAACCGAAGTCAGGGTGAGCGATCGCGGAACGATTGGAGCCTTTACGGTCCACTACAACTTCTTCTACGCGCTCGGCACGCTGATTTCGCTCGGACACTGGATGCCTTTCCAGATAACATGCGAGGTGAACGAGTGAGCGGGACCGTAAACCTCGCGGTCTTCATCGACGGCACCGGCAACAGCGATTTCAAGAAGCCGCCGGAGGACCAGACGAACGTCGGACGGTTGAAGGACGCATGTGCCGGACTCTCCGACGGCGATGTCGAGCAGCGCGTCTATTACAAGCC
>Ga0310690_10002419_pt1 | contig 30404 bp, 66 predicted proteins | sample AusTroGonzalo_MG_2_FD_207661 | JGI IMG/M metagenome (GOLD analysis project Ga0310690, IMG submission 207661) | Bovine rumen microbial communities from tropical cattle in Woodstock, Queensland, Australia - Gonzalo_04 (v2) (version 2) | ecosystem: Host-associated > Mammals > Digestive system >...
TTTTAGCGTTTTAAAATTTAATTTGTCCCGAAATACTCCCCCCAGGTATACACATAAGTCTATTGGCAGCTCTTGCGGTTAGTACACACACCGCCCTATTTTTAGGCCCCGAAAAAACAGCGTCGCGTGAACGAAGGCCACGCGACGTTTTTTTGTTGTTGGAGGACATGGGGGATTTTTTGAGCGTCTCGGCCAACCGAGGTGCTAAATGGTGCATTCACAAAATGCGGTGTTTAGCAACGTCTCCTTAATTGGCGCAAAACTATTTTGCGGCATTTAGCGTCCGAGTCAAAAGTTACAAGATGTAACAGAGTGTCCAGATCCAACATCGGGCTCTCACTTTCACGATTTAAAGTGTAACAGTGTAGTACGCTAAAGTGCTAAATTCGTCAAAATGCACAAGGGGTAGAATCTTCGTCAAAATGCACAAGAGAGGCTCTCCGTCAATGTGTACAAAAAAGGCACGTTCTAAGGGCTAATCTTTGGCTTGACAGAACACCATTTATGCTGTATACTTAGCTCAAGAAATGAACGAGGGGGACATAAAAATGACTTACTACTGGGACATGGACGGCGTGCTTGCTAACTTCCACAAGGCGTATGCCACTAACAAGGCCACGGCGCTGAGCCGGACGGCGATGGCCAACCTCGAGCCCTTTGCCGAGAATGTGGCCATGGTTCGCAACCTGATCACCAAGGGCGAGAATGTGTACATCCTCACCAAGGCCGCCAATGAGAACGGCAAGACTGGCAAGCTGGACTGGCTGGCAAAGTACATTCCCGAGATGGTGAGCGAGCGGTTCATCTGCATTGTGGGCCACGGCAAAAAGGTGGACTTCATCCGCGAGCCCGGCGTGCTGATAGACGACGATCCCAAAAACACGCGCGAGTGGGTCAAGGGTGGATACGAGGCAATCACCCTTGCCACCAAGGGAGAGGCTGTCATCCTGTGATAGCCTCTTTTTTTGGGGCTCTTACTTTAGCGCACTAAATCGCTAAAGCTATGTACCTATCAACTAAGTAGGTAGAAAATAAAAACTTTAGCGATTTACTGTATTAAAGCAAAAGGGTATCCTTCCCCTCCTCTCCCGGGCGGGTGGGCATCTCCTTCCCACGATTAGAGAATACCACAAAACAAGCCAAAAGTCAACAGGTAAATGTATACAAAAAATGATCTTGCGGTTTATACAAAATGTCAACAAATAATTTCAAAAAACTATTGACAAATCACCCGGTTTATGGTATCATACAATTAGAAAGAGGGAAAATGAAACCCAAAAGAAAAGGAGAAAGAAAAAATGAGCCATGTGATTTATGTTGATCGCCACTTTGTTGACGGCAAGGAAGTCAAGAGAGAACAGAAAAGCAAGGTCTACGAGATCTACAATGTGAGGTATCCAAGTGGTATGAAAGAGATGGTTAAGGTCTGGAATACCAGAGTAAACAAGATGGTGAGTGTCCGGATGGACAGCGAGATCATTGCGGTGGTTGACTAAGCCACCGCAATTTTTTTATAAAAAAATAAAAAAACCCTTGACAAAATAACCGGGTTATGATACAATACAATCAGAAAACGAAAGGGGATAAAAAAATGAAAGAGGTTCCTAATCCGATTTACCGCATTACCATTAGCAAAGAAAATAAAATCTTCAAGACTTTTTCCACGATTGAGGAGGCGGTTGTTTTCGCCCGTAAAATGATGGAGGCCGATGGCAAGCATGTTTTTATGGAAGTCAAAACCGGCTCCAATGGCACAGTTATCAAGTGGATTGACATGGGCGGCGAGACCCCGAAAATAGTAAGCAAATCCGTGGGAATTGCTAACAGCAAAGAAATTGAAGCCATTGAAAAAGAAAATGCCGAGGAGCGCTGGATAGAAAACTTTGGCAAGCGCTGGACAGCCCTCCGAAAGCTGTATGGGGTAGAATAAAAAATCTACCCCAAAAATTTTTTAAAAAAATTTGAAAAAAAGTATTGACATTTTCGCCCGGGCGTGATACAATACAATCAGCAAAAAGGAGGTAACAACAATGGGAAAACGAATTGACTTGACAAAGATGAGCACCCATGTTACAGTAGACAGAGCCGCAAGAATAAAGAACATCGAGAACAGCGTAGGATGGGGTACAATCGTGGCGCAGGCCCCCGACAGGAACAGCAAAAATGTAAACCGAGCATTAACTTCCACTGGAGTGCTGATTGTACAAGCAGAAGACGGGTTTATAATTACAGCTTGGATTGCAAGCATCAGCCAAGCGGTTGCCGTGTGGAAAAGGGCAAAAGAGGGTAAGCCACTTCCTAAATGGTTATGGAATGTCATTAACTACAACAACAACACAGACTATTGGAAAAAGCTAATAGCCGCTTAAAAGCGGCTATTTTTTTTATAAAAAAGTATTGACAAAATACCCGGGCAGTGCTATACTATAATCAGAGAGAGGGAGAAACCGCACCGGGGCAGAGGAGGGGAGACCCTGCCAAAAAGGTAACAAAAAATTACAAAAATTTTTTTTGAAAAAAAACTCTTGACATTTTACCGTGTATGTGCTATTATAATACCAGAAAGAGGAAATAAACAATAAAAAGAAAAGGGGATAAAACAATGAATTGGAATATTTTCGAGGAGATTTTCGAGACCGTGATGAGCGAGCTGGCTATCCGTCACTGGTGGGTGCTGTTTGACAGCGAGGATTTCGAGATTGTTGTGGAGCGCATCTGTGACCATTTTGGTGTGGCTGATCCCGCCGAGATTGAGGGCTTCATCGAGTGGAACAAGATGATGTGCGATGAGCTGTGATAAAATCACAGCTCAAATTTTTTTTTGACAAATAAAAATTTTTGTGTTATAATAATTATAGAAAAAGAAAAAAGGAGGTTCAAAAGCACTTTGACAATTTAGTTAGTGAAAGCCTTGTTGCTGATCGCCAAGTATTGCGCATAGTGTTCTGATTGCGCTGAGTGTGGTATCCGGGCATTTTGTGGCAAGTAGCCTCTTGAATGGTGAGGCAGTTTTCCGCGATTTATAAAAACCGCGGTCGGACGTGGGTAGTCCGAACTTTCACGCGCTAAAGTGTTGAAGAATTTTTGTGCCGATTGTATGAGCGTAGCTGAGGGAGTTAGCATCCCGAAACTACGCAATTTTTTTATTTTTTTCAAAAAAACACTTGACAAATAACCCGGATAGAGCTATAATACAATCAGAAAGAACGAAGGGAGACCAAAATAATGACACTGGAAGAAAGAATTAACGCCGCCCGTAAAGATGGCTGGGACTGGGAAACTTATGAAGATGTGAACGATAACATCGTCCTGCAGGTATGGCCGAAAACCGACATGGTGATGTATGAATACATTTACACCGCCGAAGGGAAGCCGCTGGAAGGCTATGTCCACATTGTCGGCGGAAATGGTGTAGAAATTGAAAGAATGTTCTAAAAAAACACTTGACAAAACGCCCGGCCTATGGTACAATAAAATCACAAAGAAAAAATAAAGGAGATCAAAAAAAATGTTCATGTATTTCTACGAGAATGGTTACGAGAGCCGCCTGTTTGCTACCGAGGCCGAGGCCGAGGATGCTTACGCCGACATTGAGGCTGAGATTGCCTCCGATTGTGGGTATTGCGATCCCGATTATCTGATGCTGTGCGAGGTTGAGGAGTGATGAAATTCCTCGCCAAAAAGGAGGGCTTTAAGCCCATTGAGCTCGACAATCGCAAAATGGCCTTTAAATTCTTTGAAAGAGGCTGGACTGTTGAAGTGTACAAAAATGGTAAGAAAATTCGTACAATTTACCCTATTGACAAAGAGGGCCAAAAGTGATACAATAAAGACAGTTAAGGGGTTGCGGTTGTGCGCCAGCTCGCGGACAAATTAAAGGCAGGAAGAGAATAAAGCCAACAACCCCTTTACAAAGAAAAGGAATAAGAAGGGCTAAGCCCTTCTTTTTTTTGCCCGGGCCGCTTTATTACGCTAAAGCACGAAAGCGGCCCGAAAAATTATACCACAGCCGGCCAGCAAAGTCAAGAGAAAATTGCGCGAAAAATTGTACAAATTACGAGATCCCGGAACCTCCAAATTTTGTGTATTTTGCCAGTAGACAAATCGGTAATTATCTGATACAATACAATCAGACAGAGGGAGGTGATAAACCTAAATGCTGAACAAGTACATAATCGGCGGTTGCGAGTGCTGGCTGACCAAAAAGACCTACGAGGAGGTCACCCGGCTGAGCCCTGAGGACGAGGTCTGGTTGGCCCGTCAGAGGTGGCTGAGAACCCGTAACATCGAGGATCTGGAATTTTATTCCGACATCCACAAAGATGTTTACGGCATCCGCCCTCGGTGGGACTACTGAGCAAGACTCCGAGCCCTGCGGTGCTTGAGAACAGAAACCGCAAAAAAATTAAAAAAATTTGAAAAAAGGGCTTGACAAAATGCCCGGTATGAGCTACAATACAATCAGAAAGAAAAAGAAAAGGAGATAAAAAAATGGCTAACACTAAGACCCGCGGATGGTATGTTTTCGCTGATGGAACCGAGGCTTGGTTCTACGGGCTGAGCGCCAATGAAAAGCGGAATGAAATCTTCAAGCACGGCAAAATCGTGCGGTTCATCCCCACCAAGTAAGGGCCAAGAAATTGGCCCTTATATTTTGCCCGGGCGCTCGAAAACGGCTGAGATTCGCGGTTACAATAAGTTACAAAATTTTCTGTGCGTTTGTTACACTCTGTAACTTGACTACTGCGTCCCGGCATGATGTGAGCAACAGGTAGGTGCGAGCCAAAATCAAAAAGAATTTGAAAAAAATTGAAAAAAGGGCTTGACAAACCCGGGAACATGTGCTATATTATAATCACAAAGAAAAAGAAAGGGGAACTGAAAAATGTACGCTGACTACTGGGAGATCATGGGCGACGCCATCGAGGAGGTGGCCGAGTGGATGGCCTATGAGGCCGACCTCGAGGAGGGTGATCCCTGGGCTGAATAAGCCCGGGGCACCCCGCAAAAAAAAAAAAAAAAAAAAATAAAAAAGGGCTTGACAAATTGCCCGGCCTGTGCTATACTACAATCAGAAAGAACAAAGGAGGATTTGAAAATGTACGAAGTTGGGATTTTCACCGAGGGCAAGGGCTGGCAGAGCTGGCTGGTTGATGGTTGCGAGGCGGCCTACGATGCTTACCGCGAGGCTTGCCACCTTGCGGAGGCGGTTGGCGCTGACAACGCCGCCATCTGGGACGCCGAGACCTTTGAGATCTTGGCGGATCTCGCCAGCGGGGAGGACTTCTAAAGTCCTCCCCGCCCGCCCGGGCCATAAAAATTGTAACCATTTTGTAATTGACAATCCAGTAGATAAGAGATACAATACAATCAAAGGATAAAGAAAAGGAGATAAAAAAATGACTATCAACGAAAACCTCGGAGCCCCCACCATCGCCTGCCGTGAGTACAACGCCGATTTCAAGACCTGCGGGGCTGGCAAGTACGAGAGCGTGGCTTTCAAGTCTGAGACCCTGTGCGAGATGGAGGGCATCAGCCTCCGCAAGGAGGGCACCAATGTCGTCAAGTATTCCCTGTGGATGGACGGCGAGCCTATCAACAAGTACAGCAACCGCAAGACTGCCGTTGAGATGTTCCTCGACTTCTGCGGTGTGCCTGACCGCAAGCGCAAGGCGCTGGAAAAGGCCCTGATGGCGGTATAAAAACCGCCATCAAGCCCGGGCAAGTGCAAGGCCGAGAAATCGGTCTTGTTTTTTTATTCATTTTGGATGAATAATTATTCAATGTATATTCATTCATTAAAAATGAATAATAATGTGTTCGGCGGCGCGCCCACGGGCCAGGCGCGCCGAATTTCGCTTTAGCACGCTAAAGCGATAAATCGTTAGCGATTTAGCACGCTAAAGTGCTAATGCGCTAAATCCCGAAACTTTAGTTCGCTAAAGTGCTAATACTTTAATATGCTAAAGTGCTAATGCTTTAATGCGCTAAAGTGCTAAACTTCACCGCGCTAAAGTGATAAAGCATTAAAGTAAATGCAAGTTAGAGCTTGCTAACTTGCAATGTTTACAAAAAATAAAAATAGTTACAATTTTGTCATTTTCTATTGCTATTTGTGCCCGGATGAGCTATACTGTGAGTGAAGATAAGGAAAGGGGATACACCTATGAGAGCCTACACCATCACTCACGCCAGCACCGAGAAGAACGCGGGCATCGCTCGCGAGCACGACCTCTGCGCCTATATGGGCATTGAGCGCACCATCCACGACAGCACCGACTATCGCACCAGCTCCGACATATGCCTCGGAGAGCACCACATCAGCGTCAAGGCGTCCGGCTTTACCCTGATGAGCGGCAATATGTGCGAGGGCGAGACCACTTTCGAGGGCATCTGGAGCGTGTACAAGCGCAACACCCACAGCAACGAGTGGGCGTATGTGACCGAGGATTATACGGTCTATGAGATGAATATGGGCGAGTTTGAGCGGTTCGTGCGGACTTTCGGACGGACGGAGCGCGAGTCCGAAAAGAACGGCGGACAGATGAAAATCCGCCTCCGCAAGGAAAGCAAGAAAATGCTGGCTTGGCTGGCCGCCTGCGTGGTGGCCTCCTAAGCCCGGGCAGTTGACATAAAAAATTTCTTCGCCGTATATGCGAAAACCCACTTGACAAACTGGAAAAAATTTGGTAAAATATATATAGAAAAGGAAAGGAGATAAACACAATGACGATTTGGTTTGATATGGATGGAACGATTGCTGACCTGTACAGCGTTGAGGGTTGGCTTCCGATGCTGAGGGCTTCCGACCCCACGCCTTACGCCGAGGCAAAGCCCCTTGTTCACCTGTCCACGCTTGCGCGCCTTATCCATAAGGCACAGAGCAACGGGTACGCCGTGGGTATCCTGTCTTGGCTGGCAAAGAACAGCAACGCCGAGTATGACAAGGCAGTAACCGAGGCGAAACTGGCCTGGCTTCGTCAGCACCTGCCGAGCGTGGCGTTTGATGTTGTGGCGATTGTCCCCTACGGCTTCGGCAAGTACCACTTTAACAGCGGTAATGATGTGCTTTTTGATGATGAAGAGCGCAACCGCAACGAGTGGGATGGCACGGCTTACGATGTGAGCGACCTGCTCAAGACCTTCGCCGCCATCACCAAGTAAAATCCACTTCACCGCTTTAATGCGGTGAAGTGCCCGGGCGACTGTAATTATTTGTAATTTGACATAACGCCTATTATGTGATACAATGATTATAGTAAAACAAAGGAGGGTTTACGTAATGGGTGAAGTTTTTGGAGCCATTATTATGTGGGGTCTGTTCCTGCTTATCATTGTTTGGGACAGATAAATACAATTGAAATTTTTATTTGTCCACTTGACATTTTGAAATGAGTATGTTATAATAAAAATACAAAAAACAAAGGAGTGATAAAAAATGCCGATTGACGAATTTATGAATGTATGCTTCCACACTCGTGAGCACAGCCTCAAGGTTATGGAGGGCATGGAAACTATCTGCAACTACCTCAACGACATTTGGGAAGCCCTGCCTGACTTCACCTTTGACGCTGATAATGATGGTATCCGCATCAAAGGCTTCTACGTAGACGAGCTGGGACGTCTGCGTTACGAAACCACTACCAAAATGTGATTCATTTTCAAATGGGTCCTTTTTGGCCCGGGATTACAAATAGTTACAAATTTCAATTTGAAATTGACAATGCCCTGTTGCTATGGTACAATGGCTATAGAAACAATAAGGAGGATTTTGAAATGGAAGAGAAGATTGCCCTTTACATGAAAAATCTTGGCATCAGCCGTGATGAGGCCATTCAGCTCATCAAAGATGATGAAAACGATGTATCGGTGGAGCTGACTGCCGAGCAGAAAAAGGTTGCGAGTGATGTGACCCGCACGACTGGCGACAAGACGGAGCGCAAGCCCCGCACCCGCAAGCCCGATGAAAATAAGCGTGCGCTCGTGACCATGCTTGAGACTTTTCTGATTGGGATTTGCGCCGATCCTGTGGTGGTCAACCCCGAGCGTGAAATTGAATTTGATTTTATGGGAGCCCACTACAAGCTGATCCTGTCCAAACCCAGGGAAAAGAAATAAAATCCACTTACCTACCTTTTAGGTAGGTTTTTGCCCGGGCGCCCAGTTGACATAATAATTTTCTTTTTGATTTTTTCAATTTTAGTATTGACTTTTGGATTGCCCTGTGGTATACTAATAATTGTCAAGGGGAGGCACGGCCAAGGTACTTCGCGAGGCGCCCTCCGCAATAAGAGAAGGTAATAAGAGTTGCCGAAAAAAAATAAAAAAACCCCTTGACAAACTTCAAAATCGGAGTTATAATAAATACAGAAGGTAAGGGAAGAGGTTCCCACCGAAAATAAAAATTTGGGTCGTGTCCTACCACGAGAAAGGGGTTGTCTACTATGACTACCAACTACACCTACCTGTCCGCCGTCCGTTTTGCCATCGAGAATGGTGAGTTCCCCGCCGAGGTCAATGAGAAGCTGACCGCCCTCGCTGAGTCCCTCGAGAAGCGTGCGCATGCTGTGCGGAAGCCCACCGCCAAGCAGAAGGCCGCGGCTGAGGCTCGCGAGTCCATCCCCGAGCGGATGGAGCAGGGTGTCCTGTACACCGCCTCCGACATCGGCAAGATGTTCGGTGAGTCCTCCCAGTGGGCTTCGCCCAAGCTGAACGCCCTCGTTGATGCGGGCGTGCTTGTCAAGACCGTTGACAAGCGGAAGTCCTACTTCAGCCTCGCGTGAGGTAGGCGGGGGGAGCAATCCTCCCCCCAAACTATACGGGGCGCAAGGTGCGGAGTGAAACAATCTCGTCAGCTTCAACTGCTGACCGCCCCAACCTTTCTAAAATGATTTTTCCTTTCTTCTTTTCTTTTCTTTCTCCTTTCTACGGGGGCTCCTGCGGGAGCCCTTGTAGCATTTTTTGGGCCGCGCGCCCACGGGCCAGGCGCGCGGTGTTTGCGCCACTGTATACTATGCCTAATTTTTTCATGGATTATTTGTATAAATCCACTACTTGACAAATTCCCAAAATTTTGGTAAAATTATAATAGAAAAAAGAAAAGGAGATAAAAAAATGGACTGGAAAACTGGTATGCGTGAAATCGTAGAAGAGTGTATCAACACTATTGAGAGCGAGCATGTAGATGCGTGGGGGCATGAAAAGGACGATGAAACCGACCTTGACCTTGAATTTCCCGCAAGCGCGAGGAAGGTTGTTATTATCAACGGCGAAAAGCATGTTCTTGACTGTCTTTTCACGCTTGATGGTGAACTGCCTTGCTTGCTGAAATACGCTGAAACCGATTCACAGTTTGAGATGCCGAAGCAGTCAAGGTGGATTTACGACATGATGTTAGAGGGAATTTTCTAAAACCCCTCTTGACATTATACTGACTTTGTGGTATAATGATAACAGAAAGAGAAAAGGAGACCTGAACAATGACGAAATACTGCGTGAGCGAGCACACTGGCAATGGTTGGGAAAGCATCGCCCTGTTTGCCGATACTGTTCCCCTGCGGGCTATTATTGAGTTCGCAAAGGAACACATGAAGGCTTGTTATGACCTCATCATGAAAGAGGGCTATGACATTGAGCCGCGAGACAATGTACAGGTGTCTATCATCGGCACTGGTGAAATCCTGTACAACTGGGAAATTGACCACATGACCGTACGGGAAGCCCTTGAGGATGGTGCGCACATCGTCAATGATGAAGTGATGTATCCTCCTTCTGCCTGGGCTGATGACCTGCCCGAGGACTGGGAGCCCAGCTATCACAGCGAATGGGACCACTGGGATGATAATTCCCCGTGGATTGAGGACTATTGGGACGATGGTTGCCCTATTGAGGACTATGAGCCTGCCGACATAGACAGCGACATGGGCTTCGACCCTTACCTCGGTTGCTTCACTGATGATTGCTGAGGGGTTTACATAACCCCTCGGTCGCCCGGGCGCCTGTAACTATTTGTAACTTGACATTCCAATAGATGTATGATAAAATGGTTATAGTAAAGAAAAGGAGATAAAAAATGTATTATTACAGAACTTATTACACCGATGGCACCTATGATGTTATGAAAACTTCTGCGCCTATCCGTAAGCCCGCAGATGTATGCTTGCGGTGCCACTGTGTTGAAATTATCTCACCTTTTATCTATCTGGTGGAACAAATTAAAGCCTTTGTCCTGTATGAAATTCTTAAAAAGTAAAAAAGCCTATTGACAAATCACCAATAGCGTGATACAATGATTATAGTAAAAGAAAGGAGACACCAAAAATGCGTATCAATTACAAGGAAGTCATCATCGTCACCACCTGCCCGTTCTGCGGCAAAGCCAACTTCATCGAGGTCAACGAGGCTGATTACCTCGACTGGTCTGACGGAAAGCTGGCGCAGGACGCTTTCCCCTACCTGTCCGCTGATGAGCGCGAGATGCTCATTAGTGGCATCTGCCCCACCTGCTGGGACAGCATGTTCGGCTCTGATGAAGAGCCTGACCCCGATGACCATCCTATTCAGCAGGGTATGCTCGGCGTAGTTGATGATTACGCTTTGGAATGTATGGAGCATTTGGAGGATTAAAAAATGAGAACTCTTGAAACCGTGATCAAAGAAATGAGAGATTTGCCTGCCGCAGAACTTACACGTTTTGTCCAAATGGCAAACGCGGAGTTGACCCGCCGCAGAAACGAAGAGCGTGAACGCCTTATCACCGAGTTTCGTAAAGCGTGGGGTGCGCTCAAAGATGCGGGTATTCGCGTGACCTACTGCGAGGGGTATGACGATGATATGGCGTACCTCGACCAATGGGATGGGTTCGATTTCGATTGAGCCCAGCCCATCGCCCGGGCGCAATTTTTTTTAAAAGGGCTTGACAAATTCAACGATTCATAGTATAATAGAATTACCAATAGAAAGGGAGAAAATCCAAATGAAAAATCTGCACTTAATCAATGAGAAATTTGCGCCGCAAAGCGATGAAGAGTATGAGGCTATTCTTTATCTGTTGGATGAAGACTTGTTCTGTTATGATTACATGCGGCCCGAGGCTCGTGCTTATCTTGAGCGCATGACCGAAGAAGAAAAAAATTTTGTAAAAATGAAGAAAGAGGGGTTGACAAATGGCTAACCCTGTGATAAAATAGAATTACAAAAAAAGAAAGGGGAAAAAGAAAATGGATAAGCGCGTTAATAAAAAGACTGGCGAGGAGCTTCAGCAGTATCTCGCTTTCCGTCGGCGTGGCGGTAAGGTGCCCGCCAAAAAGGGCAAGGGGTCTTATGACCGCAAGGCTTTTAAAAGGGGTGAAATGTAATGAAAGCATACATAATCATAGGTCTACAGAAATACGGCATAGACTGGGACATTATCAAGACTGTGTTTCTTGATAAAGACGAAGCAATCAAAGCCTGCAAAAGTCTGAATGAGCCTATCAGCGGCTGGGAATGGAATATACAGGAGATGGATGTAAAATGAAAATCGAATTTGATTACGACAAACTGAAAATGTTTTTCGCAACTCTCGTTGAAAATAATGTGGGTTGCCATGAGTGCCCCTTTTATGATGTGTGTGATGGGCAGGAAGATAGCTTCGACTGCGCCGAACTCTACATCGACCAGTTGGCAAAGGAGGTGCAGTAATGGCACTGGATTTGAATAGTATTCACGGTATTACCGCCGAGGCAAGCGACTACGAGTTTATTGTGGTCGTCCAGCGTTCCGATGGGCTTTATTACATGGGAGCCTTTGAGCACGGACATGAAGCCGAAGAACTTGCCCTGTCTTTCAAAACTGGGCTTATTATTCACAATGTACGTATTCAGGGTAAGCGAGAAAAGCCCAAGAAGAAATACTATACTTTCAGCGGCTTGTGGTCATGGGGTTGCTGGGCTGAAAACCTTGACGATGCCAAGCGTCAGTTTGATGAGGCTAGCTTCGAAGACGTCGACGTTGATTTTGACCACGTTGAGATTGAGGTTGATGACGATTAAATCGTCCTCAACCTTTTTCGCCCGGGCGCGCAAAAAATTTTTTTAAAAACCTATTGACAATTTTATTTTCCTGTGTTATACTATAATCACAGTGAGGGAAACGAAGGTAAACCCCACAGAATAAAAAACAAGGAGAATAAAGAAATGAATGTTACCAAGTACGAGAAGACCTACGCGAGCGTGTCCAAGGCTATCAACGATGTGTGCCACCTCGAGACCGTGGTGGAGTTCCTGCGTCAGCAGACCAAGCCTGTGACCTGTGCCGAGGTCGGCAACGCTGTGTTCGGTGAGGAGTATAGCCGTTCCTACAGGAGCAGGTCCTACTCGGCTCAGATGGGCCAGGTTCTGCGCCATCTGCGCGAGGGCGGTTTCGTCAAGGTTGAGAAGCGCAATTGCGACCCCATCGAGATTGAGGTCGAGGAGTGCGTCTATCGTGATGAAAATGGCAATCTTGCCACCATCAAAGTCCACGATGACGAGGGGAATGAGTATGAAATTCCCAATCCCAAGTACCACCATTCCTATCGGAATAAGCACTGGGAAAAGGTCAAAAAGACCGTAATTCCTACTGTCAATACCTACATTTGGGTTGCGTAATCAGTTTAGCCCCCTACGGGGGGCTCACGCCCGGGCGCGCGGTTGACATAATATTTTTCTTAGAAATTTTTTCAAAACCCTATTGACTTTTTTAAAAGGGTCTGCTATAATAATAATTGTCAAGGGGGACAGGCGTAAATCAACCACAAACCGAGCGTATTAACACTTGGCGCCGTCGGGTGGTGATGGCTTGCCGAGTCGACAGCAAGAAAAAGCACACCTTAGTCTGTCTCAACTAAAAAATAAAAAAAGTTGAAAAACCCCTTGACAAATCCAAAAACCTATGGTATAATAAATACAGAAAGTAAGGGAACGAAGTCAAGCCCCTACTAAATAAAAAAATGGGTCGCGGCCTACGCGAGAAAGAGGTGTCTACTATGACCGAAAAGATGACTTATGTTGACGCGCTGAATGCCGTTATCAACGGCGACGAGATGACCGAGCAGGTCATTGAGAAGCTGACCGCCCTGCGGGACAGCGTTGCCAAGCGCAACGCCCACAAGAGCGGCAAGCCCACCAAGACTCAGGTGGCCAACGCTGAGCTGGGCGAGTCCATCGTTGCCACGATGGAGGAGGGTGTTGACTACACCTGCACCGACATCGGCAAGCTGATGGGTGGCCTGTCCAGCCAGAAGGTGTACCCCATCATGAAGCGCCTGCTCGATGGTGGGCGTGTGACCTGCGAGAAGGTCAAGGGCAAGATGGTTTACCGCCTTGTCTAATCCGAGGAGCCTCTTGGGGGGTTGGGCTTTATACAGCCCCCATCCAATAATTTTCTTTCTCCTTTCTTTTCCCTCCCTCTTGGGCGCAGGTTTCGGTGTTGACCTGCGCCCCCTTTCTATTCTATCACTTTCACACTTTAGCGCACGAAAGCGCGCCCGGGCGATTGTAACTTTTTGTAACTTGACTTTTTTTCAATCCTATGATACTATAATTATAATAAAAGAAAAGGAGATGGAAAAAATGCTAATTCATACCATCGAAATCGAATACCAGGAGCCCTTTACTGGTGTATGGGTCAAGGGTCGTAATGAGTACTTTTTCCGCAACGAAAAAGACCTCGCTGAGACTATTGACCGCTGGACGCAAGCCCTGAATGACCGCTACAACGATACCGCCACGGTCATTGACCTTACCGCAATTTTTTCCTAAAAGGTATTGACAAGATACCAAAAGCATAGTATAATAAGATTGTAAAGAGGTGATGAAAAATGGATGAAACAATTACCAATGCGCTGAAACTCATTGATACATACTATGAGATAATTGCGTCTAATAAGTACACCTCACAAACCAATAGGCGTTATGGTGAACTGATTATTGCGCTTATGAATAACTATCCTGAGCTTGCAAGATATTGGAAATACTATCCAGACCGCTTTTTCTGGATAGATAGGTTTGAAAGAGTAAAAAACGAAAAACCCTCTTTCATTTCTAATGTCTACTGCACCCTTGATACTGAAACTTTCGGCGGTGCTTCTTGTCCCGAAGGTATCTATCACCTTGCGGGAATTATCCATGACCGCAAAGGAAATGTCAAGGCTACTTTCAATTATCTTATCATGGAATACTATGATAAAATTGAAAAAGACAGCTATGCCAAAAAGAATTTTCACAGGTATGAAGAAATGCTTGTCAATGGCGTGGTAACTTGTATTGATACCGAACAGCACGCCGTTGAAATGGTCGATGCTCTCTGCAAGTTTTATAATGTCAAATACATGATGGCGTATAACGCTGGTTTTGACTTTTGCAAAACCGCTTGTTATCGGCTGATTGAAAATCGTGAGTTTATTGACATTTGGCTGATGGCTGTACAGACTATTACGCACATTAAAAAGTATGCTACCTTTTGCCGTCAAAATTGGCTGTATTCAAATTCTGGCAAGAGTGTTTCGACTTCTGCGGAAACTATGTATTCTTACATCACTAATAATCCGCATTACGAAGAAGAGCACACCGCTCTTGAAGATAGTAAAATTGAAATGGCTATTTTCCTTGCCTGCCTTAAGACGCACAAAAAGTTCGTAAAAAATAAATTTTGCGGTGCCTATTGGGATAGCATGAAATACTTTCCTCCTGCGAGGGCTTAATTAGCCCTCGCTAACCGCCCGGGCACAGACTCAAAAATTTTTACTTGACAAATTTTAAAATTTATGGTATAATAATAATAGAAAGTAAAAAAATTGGAAAAAATTAAGCTGCTGGTTTTTACCCGGGCGCCCGTCAAAATGCACAAAAGAGCTATGTTATGTAAACTAATCTTTGTGCATTTTGCCATCTTGCTTTTCCTGTGGCTTTGCGGTATAATAAAGATAGTCAAGGGGCGGTGAGCCGTAGGCCAATAGGCAACAAGCGATACAGCCGAAAAAATTTTTCAAAAAAAAATGAAAAACCCCTTGACAAACCCACAAAGCTGTGGTATAATAAAGACGTAGAACAGGGGAAGTAAGAAGTCAAGGCCAAGTGTGCGCCAAGAAAAAATTTTTGGAAGAGCCGAAAAACCCCTTGACAAACCGCCGAACTTGTGATACAATAAAATTACAAAAGGGGAGCCGAACCCCAATAACAAACGGAGAAAGGTGGTAAATACCATGTCCGAGTCCAAAGTCACTTACCTGTCCGCTGTCCGTTATGCCGTTGAGAACGGCAACCTGCCTGCCGAGGTCAGCGAGAAGCTGACCGCCCTGGCCGATTCGCTGGAGAAGCGTGCCCATGCCATCCGCAAGCCGACCAAGAAGCAGATTGCTTCTGCCGAGGCTCGTGAGAGCATCCCTGCCATGCTGGAGCAGGGCAAGCTGTATACGGCTTCCGATGTGGGCAAGCTGTTCGGTGAGTCTGCCCAGTGGGCGAGCCCCAAGCTCAACGCCCTGGTGGACGCTGGTGTCCTCGTCAAGACGGTGGACAAGCGCAAGAGCTATTTCAGCCTTGCGTAATCCCTACGGGGGGGGCGGAAGCCCCCCACACTTTACCCCAACCGCTTTAGCGATTTAACGCGCTAAAGCGGCGCCCGGGCAAAAGTTACAAATAGTTACAATTATAAAAATCCTCTTGCTTTTGGTAAAAAGATGTGCTATACTATAATTGTAAGGGGAAGGGGCTGAAAGAGCCGACCCGATGAGCGTGGTAGCGTTCGCAGACCCTGCTGGCTGGCCTTCTACCAATACGACCCCGCAGGTGACGGAGCTTCCCCTTCAATTCTAAAAATTTCAAAACCCTATTGACAAATCGCCAAAAGTATGGTATAATAAGGATAGAATAAAGGAAAGGGGAACTCCTAAATGAGAAGAAAATTCCGTATCTCCATCGAAGTCGAGGGCGGTATGACCCTGTTTGACAGTACCAACAGCGAGAAGCAGGTCAACGAGTGGATTAAAGCCGCTACCGAGTCCGACAAGGCCAAGAGCATCAAAGTGTATGAACTCAACCCACAGGTCGGGGCCTATGCGCTGACAACGGCCATCGAGCGCAAGGATGTGCGGGAAGTCGGTTTTGGTAGGTGGTGAGTCAATGAAAGCCGCAATCAAACGTTTTCGCTTTGCTTGGTATATTCTGGGCCTGCCCCTTGGTAAGTGTATCAAGTGCGCGCTGTTCGGCAAAGGCTTTATCAAGTAAGCCTTTGCTAACTCGCCCGGGGCCCCCAAGTTTACATAATATTTTTATGAAAAAAGTTTTTAAAAACGCTTGACAAAATAAAAAGACTATGATACAATGATTATAGTAAAGAAAAGGGGAGTTTAAAATGAAAGAGATTAAGACTGAATACATCCGCATCGGCCAGCGCATTTTTCTGGTAGAGTTTTCGCAGGGCTCTAACGGTTTTGAGCAGGGCATCGTTTTTGAGGTGTTTGAGCCGCATACTCAGCCCCGCACATGCTGGGGACGTGTTCGGCGGTTTTTTAGCGACAACGCCAGTCTTGCGGATGGCTTTTGGTATCCTACCAAGCGGTATCCCACTCCGCTCGCTATGGCGACGGCGTGTTGTAATGACATTGTGGAAAAGGATACTGTGCGCGATACCGTAAAAAAAGAATGGGAAAATCTCTAAAATTCCTTGACAAATAAAAGAGGAAATGCTATAATAATTATAGTAAAGGAAAGGAGTCCTAATGATGAAGATTGACGAGAAGCGTATCGCCATGCTGATGAAGACCCTCGACATTACGAGGGAGGAAGCCCTTGAACTGGAGGGCTACGATGCCGATGTGGCCGCTGACAAGAAAACCCAGTATGACCTGTCTCCCGAACAGCAGAAAGTCGCCAGCGAGATGGCCCGCGCCGATGTTGAGGTCGGCAAGCGCAAGTCCACGCGCAAGCCCAACGAACTCAAGGAGGCTATCGTGCGCGAGATTGCCGAGTTTCTGTCTGAGGACGCCCTGGGGCAGATGTATGAAGCTGTGCAGATTGCCAACGCCAACCGCACGATTACCTTTTCGGTGGGCGAGAAGCGGTTCGAGCTCAATTTGATTGAGAAGAGGGCCCCGAAGCCGTAAAACCCCTACGGGGGTTTTATTTTTACCCTAACACTTTAACGATTTAGTGTATTAAAGCTTCGCCCGGGCGCTCGGTTAGCCTGTGTTAACTTTAAAAAATTTTTTGAAAAAGGGCTTGACATTTTGCGGTTTATCTTGTATAATAAAATCGTAAAGTCAAGGAGGTAAAGAGAAAATGATTGAAATGACAGACCGTATTATGATGATTGACACCGAAACCACCAACGACATTGATTGCCCCATTGTGTATGATGTGGGCTTTGAGATTTTTGACCTTTGCGGAAACACTTTCGCAAGCGAAAGTTTTGTCAACGCTGATGTGTTTTGTGATGCCGAGCTGATGGCTTCCGCTTTTTTCGCTGACAAAATCCCCCAGTATTGGGAGGACATTCACAACGGCAAGCGCAGACTTGCCAAGTGGAGCACCATCAAGAGGGCAATCCGTAAGACTTGCGAGGCTTTTGAGGTCAAGGTTGCCTGTGCCCACAATGCCGCTTTTGATAACAGGGCGTTGAATACCACCCAGCGGCTGATTACTACCAGCAAATACCGCTACTTCCTGCCCTATGGCGTGGAATGGTGGGACACGCTGAAAATGGCTCGTGCCCTGCTGAAAAACAATGAGGATTATGGCGAGTTCTGTTATGTAAACGACTTCCTCACGGCAAGGGGTGTGCGCCGTTACACCGCCGAGGTCATTTACAAGTGGCTGACAAAAAATGTCAATTTTGAGGAAAGCCACACGGGGCTGGAAGATGTCAAAATCGAGCGCAAAATTTTCGAGTTTTGCCTTGCTAACTGCCCCGACATTGACGGACGGCTGTGGAAGGATACCCCCTGATTACAGGGGGTTATCGCGCCCGGGCATTTTGTAACTATTTGTAATTTGACTATTATTTAAAAGTATGGTATATTATTATTAGAAGAAGAAAAGGAGATAAAACAGATGAATGTAAAAGTAATTGGTACATCTAAAAATAAACCTACTATTACGGTAGAATTTTATGAAGATGGAATTTCCTTGGTCCATCTTGAAGGAACAAAACCTTTTATCCGCAGGGGATTAACACCTGAAAAAGCAGAAAGCATTATGCGTAATGCGAATTATTTTGTGAAAATCGAAAAACCTATTGACAACTAACTCATCCTATGCTATAATAATTATAGAAAACGAAAGGAGATAAAAAAAATGTCCGAACTTGAAACACTGATTGAAACTCTGTGGTGTGATGTAAGTGATGAAGGTGTGCCTTGTGAGTACGGTATCAAGTGTCCTTTTTATGACTATAGTGAAGAAGAAGGCACTTATTGCCGCGAAGCAGATTGTACGACTGCTATTGCTCTCTTGATAGAGAAAATCGTAAAGACTTCATCGCTTTAATGTAATGAAGTCTGTGCCCGGGCGCCGGTTAACCGATGTTAACGTATTGTAACTATTTGTAATTTGACAAAATCAAAAAAGTGTGATACAATTACTATAGAAATTAAGAAAGGGAGAATAAAAAATGAAAATCACACGGAAAGATTCTGCAATGGCCGATTTTGGTATGCTTTCTGTCGGGGAAGTGTTCAAAGATACATCAGAAAACATTCTGATGAAAATTCATTATGTCCTCACTTGTCCCAGCGATTATCCCGATGACACGGTTAACGCCATTAACGCCATTGATTTGGAAACAGGGGAAAGTGTTCTTTTTCTCGGTGATGAACCTGTCATCCCTCTCAGGGCGGAGTTGATTGTAGAGTAATCTACAATGGACGAGATTACGGAGGGTTGATTACCCTCTGTAATCGCGCCCGGGCACAACCAAAAAATTTTAAGTATTTAACCCCTTGACATTTTAACTTGTATGTGTTATACTAATTACAGTAAACGAAAGGAGAGTAACAAATGAAAATCTATGTTGTGATTGAGGACATTGATGACTACCCCGAATGTGGTGGCGGTGAATACCCCGACGCGGTCTTTCTGAACTATACCAATGCGGAGAGATACGCAGAGCGGAAACAGCAGGAAACTAATGCTTGGGATGAGTTTCACACTAACCGCACCACTTGGCGAGTTGAGACTTGGGAAACTGCTGACGAGGTTACGGAGAGCTAATTACCCTCCGTAATTGCTCCCGGGCGGTTGACATAATAATTTTTTTTGATGTAAAGACTTGACAATTCCAAAAGATTGTGGTACTATAATTATAGTAAAACAAAGGAGATAAAAAAATGGATGAACTGATGAAAATTATTGCGGTGATGTTTCTGTTTCGTGAAAAAATTGCCGATGGGGCAAAGGCGTATGGAGCGGCGATTGCCTATGCCAATGCCTATGACCTGCTGATGTATGCGCTGACTAACTGCACCGATTGCGTAAGCCAGTTTGAGGGCTATGAACAAGCGGTTGAGTTTATCGAGGCCCATCCTGATGCCAATTTTTGGGAGCTTGAAGAAATTTTCAAGGGATGGTAAAAAACCTCTTGACAAAATCAAAATCCTGTGGTACAATAATAATAGAAAAACGAAAGGGGAATAAAAAAATGTTTGATTACCTGTTCATTGACAACGACAGCGGAGAGGAGTTCTTCGTGGAGTGCTCTTCCCTGGGCGAGGCTTGGGAAATCGCCATCGAGAATTTTGGCGAGGATGCCGACCTTGCGTTCATTGACGAGTACACCGTAGAAGAGGCGGAAATCCTCGGCTACGACACCTACTGAGAAAGGAGAGACAAAAATGGAAAAGCTTACCTGGTTCCTGTATACTTATGCGTTCCAGATTTGTGTCGTCCTTGACTGGGCGCTGGCTCTGCTGATTGGCTGAGCCATTTTTTTTTATTTGATTACGGTGTTATGTAAACCGCCCGGGTAATTCGCCGGCCCGGGCGCGCACGCGATGGGCCGAAATCTCCATTATACCACATTTCACAAATTTTGTCAAGTAAAACTCCCTCGTCAAAATACACAAAAATTTTCCCGAAAATCGCATACTTTCACACGCTAAATCGCTAAAGTGTAATTTTTTGTTATTTTTTGTCATTTTTTACAAAAATTCTGTAATTTTTTGTTATTTTTTATAACTTTTTGTAATTTTCCCTGTAACATTTTGTTACTTTTTCCCAAAAAATTGTAATTTTTTGTAACAATTTGTAACTTTTTGTTATTTCTTGTAATACTTTCACACACTAAAGCGGTGAAGTTGCGCACGCGTAAGCAGTGAACACCCGCATATGCGCGTGTTTTACCAACAAAAGTGCCATATGCGCCGGTCGGATTGGCAAAAGGGGGTTAGGCGCGGGCTTGACAAATAAAAATTTTTATGGTATAATTTAAAAAAAAGAAAAAATTGCCGGCCGGCACACCAAGCATATGCCAAGAAATACTTGACAATTTTAATTTTTTTTGATATAATATAATGGGGAGGTATATATATAGGGCCTCCGCAATGACCCAAGCAAATTATATTAAAATCCAATCAAATTTGCCCCGCACATATACCCAACAACAATTTTGTCCGCATGACCATTTTTGACCTTACTACAGCAAGCAAGATTATACCCCAACTACAATCCCAAAAGCAAACAGAGTTTTCAAGATTGGCCGAAGTCCGCCCGGCATACCAGCGCATATAAAAATGCTTATTTGACTTATTAAAAAAAATATGATATAATATATATAGAAAATAAAGAAAGGATTGTATATATAAATGATTACGACTGATGAAATCCTGGCCCGTATGCGCAACGGCGAAAGCGCTGATAATATAGCGGACGAGATAGCGCAAATGCTGAACCTGGCCCAGAAGGAACTGGCGAAGGAGCAAGCCACCAACCAGAAGGAAATCGCATATAAACGTGCGTGCGAGAAGGCGTCTGAGGCAGTGAATGATGCGCTGGATGCGTATGCACACTGGAAGGACGTGGATATGAGCGAGTATATGTGGGATACTGATATTGCGATGAGCATTATTGAAATGTTGACCACAATCGGTGAGCTGCTTTCAATATTCACTCCTGATAAGCCGGCCGGCACAGCGAAGAAGTCTAATAATAAGGACTTTGAAAGCATCGTGGAGAAGTTTCTTCGCGATAATAACATCAAATGAATTTGCCACGATTTTCGGCATTTTCAATATAAAAACGATAACTTATTCGCAGGACTACAAAAAATGGGCGTGGTGCTAATTGTAGTTCTTCCAAGAGGTAAATAATAGTAGGGACAGCTCTTTGATAAAGGAATAGGGAAGTGGTGTCGTGGCGTAAGACCAAGAGTTAGAGATAGCAACAACGAAGGCGGCCACGACTAAATTTAGAGCATATAGCTGCGCCGGGCGGCGCACACCCATTCCACAATTCCTTATCATGCACCACAGAGTGCCACCAACACATCTCCCGCAACCAATACCGCCCACTACCCCACTACTATTTACCCATTATATATATTTATATATTAGCTACCTTCATAACCTAAACCTTATCGTTTAGTGTATATATTTAGTGTCCTTCTTTCTGTAAGAGCCCGACTGCGCAAGTAGTCGGGTTTCTTGCTATCTACGATACTACCTGGTCCAAGAGCTAAGTAGTACTAAGAAGAAAAATTTTCCATTTGAGTTTTCAATTCGTTTTTCCAAAGTTCCATATGGAATTTTCAAATCAATTTTTGAAAGTTCCATTCCACCCCAACTATTTACTCCCACGCCCCAATTTTCCACCCCGGTTTTTGAAGCCAAAAGGCCCCCCTATGAAGTAGCGCGATTCCCGTTTCTCTAACTCGGCTTGAAGGCCCGAAGGGACTGAAAGCGAGTTAGAGAAACGTATATTATATTACTCTATGGTTTTTCAGAAGATTTAATTAAAATTGCCTCTCTTTTTGCCACCAAAACCTTCGGTTTTTCAGAAGAATTATTTAAACCCTTCGGCGTCTCCGTTTCGGTTTTTCAGAAGATTTAATTAGTTTCCCTATAACGCGCTTTATATTCGGTTTTTCAGAAGATTCCGGCGCTTTCTATCTTCTCTTTTTGGAACTTTCCATTCGGTTTTTCAGAACCTATCGGCGCCTTATATTCGGTTTTTCAGAAGGTTCACGCGCCACGACCTTCTGTTTTTCAGAAGATTTTAGCTACTATAGAGTCGGTTTTTCAGAACGTTCGGCACTTCTGAGTCGGTTTTTCAGAAGATTCATTTAAATCTTCTATTTTTCAGAAGAAAATTGCCTGTCTACCCGGCGCTTTATATTCGGTTTTTCAGAACCTTTTAGCTACTAAAATCTTCTGTTTTTCAGAAACCTTGCACGCCGACCATTCGGTTTTTCAGAAGGTTAAGGCGCTTTTGAGTCGGTTTTTCAGAACTTTTTAGAACTCCCAAGTGCCGTCCGAAGAGATTTTTACGGTTTCCTCCTCTACCGTTTCGGTCCCCTTTCCCGTAGGGATTTCATCGAATCTATATTTATCCTTACCGATTTCAACGAGATAACCTTTTTCAATCAATGTATCTCTTGCTTTATAATAACTATCTTTTTTAATACCCCAAGCTTCGCAAGCTTTAGGACTTAATCCCCATTCTTCTCCATCTTTATTTTTACTCAAGTACAACCATAGCTTGAAAGTTTCTCCTTTCAAATTTACCATAGCCAATTGAATTGCCTCTAAGCTTTGTCGTGTATATAAATGGTCCCCATCTCTCGGCAATCGCTCACCAGAAACCACTGTAAACTGATTCGCATATTTAGCCATCCTTAAGCCCTCCTAATACAACCCCAAGAGCCTTATCGAATTCGTCCGTCCATTCAAAAGACCAACAATAGAATTCCGGCTTGGTTGGATTAGGCAGGATATCAACTGGATGGAAACCCAATTCCATTAACTAATTCACAACTTTACGTGAATAAATAATTTTATATTTTCGTTCCATTTTGTTTGAACCTACCTTTACGGTTATTTGTTTCTAAAAAATTTGTTTTCAATTTGACAATTATAAATAATTATGATATAATATATATAGAAAATAATAATATAAGGAGTGTCCCCTATGAAAACTATTACTTTCATTGATGCCAATTATACTTTTACTGTTAAAGCCGATGATATCGTAGCTACTCGTCGTGGTAAAGGCCAGTATGGTGTTGAATTCCTGTATATTTACCTGCGCGGAGTCAATGACCCCATCGCTTTGAATAATACCAGCCACTACGATGAATGGCTCGCGGCAATTTGGGAGGAAAACTAATGGATTTGCATAAACTTCTTCAAGATAATGGCTATCTTTATAATAGCAAATACTATACTTCAGATGGCTATACCTTTTTAGTACGCCATCTAATTGACTATAGCAACGCCCATCCTTGGTTTCGTTATTACGGAACTATGGTGCCCGATAGCGACGAAGATACTTATTTCCACTATGTCGTCGTATATTGGAGTGACGGCAATCGTCCAACGATGAACACGTTCAACTTCCTGCGCTTGGGCAGATTAAATTAATCCATTTAAAAGAAAAATATGGGAACTTATTATTCAGAAACTTTAACCTGCGATATCTGCGGTAAAGTTTTATCTCCAAATAATACAATCCTCCTTGAAGCTGCCAACGGAGAATGGGTACATGTTCACTTTGTATGCTACGACCAATACATCGGAAAATGCACTACCTGTGATAGCCCCCAATGTACATTAGACCAAGATAACACCGCACCTAAATACATTACGCAAGTAATTCGTCGTGGGAACTTCACAGCCCAAAAGCAGGTTCTCAATCCTTCCCTTGTCGATAAACATTGCCGGGCAGGTTGCCCATGTTGGGATTCAAATCAGAATTCCTGTGAGCATCGGACCTCCCAAGGCTGTCAAAATTACAAATTGAGAGCGTTAAAGCACCAATAATATTACCCAATAGTGTAGCAGCCCATATAAATGGAAACCACACATGTGTTATCATATATACGAATAAATCTACCAAATTATGTTGCGCTTTAATCAGTATTAATACAGCAGATGGCATCATAAGGCAAAACGGATGATTCAATTTGCGATATGCCGCATATGCGACTTCCAGAATACCACCGCCTATAATACCTAATGTTAAATGCGCTAATAGGCTACTCTTTACTCGTTCTACTACTATCAAATCCATAGCCAAAGCAGTTAATTCTCCGAACCAAGGCGCAGGATATAATAACATAACAACAATCAATAGCCCCATTACATTACCGGCAGCAATAATTGCTAACGTCAATACGGTTTCTTCTTTTACCAGTATGCGGGAAACTCTGCCGACAAAAATGGGCAAATCTAAAATGACCGCAATAAATATACAAAATGAAAATGCGGCAGCGCCGGCTAATCCGCCACCAGTCCATAGATAACCAAGTGTGGCAAGTGCCATCAGATTACCGGCGTAAACTGAGCGTATAAATTTCAATTTATCACCTTCCTATATAATTATTATATCAAAATTTTTCTGATATGTCAAGTCTAGGGATTGCTCTATTTTATTGACAAATAATAAAAATTATGATATAATATATATGAAAAATAAGGAAAGGAGTATAAAAAGATGGTGATGATTAAAACCAATCTTGGCAACTATCTGCCAGTAAATGAATGGCTGAAATATTACGCAGAATTACTGCGCGGCGCTGGTTATACTCAGGAGCAAATTGATTTTCGTGTAGAGCTTAAAAAGGCTGAATTTAAAGAGGAGACAGATAATAAGACTGTGGGTTGATGACATTCGTAAGGAGAATGAATAAATATGATTGATAGACCTGATTATTATGCTATTTATATTGAAACAGATGAACGCTCTGGAAGAGAGGTTGAATATTTTGAGACCTTTAACGATGCTATGGATAATCGTATGAAATATGCAAATTGGTTTTGTCCACAAGGGGATATTTGGATTAAAAGAAAATCAGGCAAATCTCCAGTAGTAGTGGAAGAATGGCATATTAATTCTAACGGTACTATATATTCTCATTACAATTGGAACAGAAGAAGGGATGAATAAATTTGAAACTGTGGGTTGATGACATTCGCCCTGCCCCTGATGGGTATACGTGGGTGAAGAGTGTTAATGAAGCAATATATTTTATTGCCAATAGAAATATAATTCATGGAGATGATACCTATTGGACTATTGCTTTAATTGACCTGGACCACGATGCTGGTGTCTTTGCTAACCAGGGCGGCGATTATATCAAAATCCTGGATTGGATGGAAGAGCAGGGCATCAACGACATTCCTATTCATCTTCATACGATGAACCCTGTGGGCCGCGAGAATATGCGGCGTATCATTCAGCACAACGGCTGGAAGCAGATTTACTAAGGAGTAAAAATATGTCTAAGTTTAAGCATGACGTAAAACCTGGTGATAGTATCCATATCTATCATATGTTTGGTCACCCCGAATATCGTGATACCGAAGGTGTTGTTACAAATATTGTTGTAGATGATATTGAAGATTATGGCGGTCTTCATGCTATAATCGGCACTTGGGGTTCTAATGAACTGTATTTTGATGATGATTGGGAAATCATTGAGGAGAACAAATAAAATGGTTATGATAAAAACTGACCTCGGCAATTATCTCCCCGTAAATGAATGGCTGAAATATTACGCTGACCTACTGCGCGGTGCCGGTTATACCGAAGAGCAAATCAATTTCCGTGTAGAATTGAAAAAGGCTGAATTTATCAACGAAATGGAGGATAAATAATATGTGTTGGGAAAAACTTGCACACGAGGCTGAAACTGTTTATGGTTGTTTCGTTGATTGGGAGGAACGCTTCTTCATCTGCCCGCACTGCGATGAACCCATCTACGAAGACGACTGGCGCGATGAAGACTTTGCGATGGGTCGCTACTACAACCCTGAGGTTGGTTTGAAACTCTACTGCCCTGTCTGCGAAAATATTATCATCGGTGAGGAGGATGAAGATAATGAGTAACTACGATTTTCTTACCAAAATTCTTGGTATGGATGGAAAAATCTGCTATATCGGAGAACCTTTGGTTCACGACGATGGTTCTTTTTCCGTAGAAGTAACTGATAGCGAGGGTTGGGCCGGCTTCGTTGTTCTTTTTGATAAGGACGGCAACTTTGTAGATTGGGGCTGATAATAATGAAAATTCGTATCTATGGCGGACGCGTCGGGTTCGGCACCGAATGGGAAGATGAATTCGAAGTCGATTCCGACACCACTGAAAAAGAGATTGACTATTTGGCTGGTGAAATGTCCGGCGATTTTATGGAATATGCCCTTGAAGACCACGCCGATATGTATGACTACTGGTACGAATGGGAAATCCTGGAAGGAGAATGGAATTATGGGATGGATGAGTTCTCATAATCGCAAAAAGCATCAACGCCGCATCAATAAATATGTGCGTATGATGAATGAAAACCTGCGCAATGACCCTCTGTGGAAGGGCAGGTTCATCGTCTATCAAAGCGGTTCCCCTTTCTTCTATCAGTATGAAGATGGAAGCGGTGCCGACCTATGCAATATCACACTTATCTGTGAAGATAAGCTGACTGGCAAGCAAGTTGCTAAAACAAAAGATGGAAATGAATGGTGTTTCCATAACGGAATGGATATATGGTGGTTTGTCAATGATGCCATCATACATGACTTTGACGCTTGGGAGGTGTCAAAACATGGGTAATATGATTCTTTGCTGCGGTTTAAGTGGTAGCGGCAAAACCACGTTTTGCCAGAAGTTCATAGAAAAGCGTCCCGATTATATTCACTTAAATGTGGATGATTTCTACCGCACCTATAATGGTGCGCAGGTACATGAGAACGAGTTTGAAGTATGGATTTCCTATTTTAATGCTATCCACTCCGCGGCCTTATCTGGTAAAAATGTCATTATAGATACCAATGCACTGGATGCTATTGACCGCGCGCAGTTTGTGCGGTGGTTCCCGGAGTTTGAGTATCATTATCTCTACTGGGTACATACCAATGATTCTCTTGCGTGGAATAACAACCTCAATCGTTCTCGTGTTATTCCTTGGGAGCAGTGGATAAAAATGCGTGAAAACATCAGCAAGCCCACTACCAAAACCGATAAAGAGTGGGATGAAATCGTGTACATTGAAAACGTTAATAATACTAGGGCTTATAAAGTCACCAAACCGGAGGAATAAAAATGCCAGGTACAACAAGTAAATACACAAAGCAGTTCACCGATGAAATGACAGGTCGTATCGCCGTAATTCTGGCTGATGCTCCAAGAGCCTTGCGGATTGATGAGTTCGCTGGCTACGATATGAACCTGACCGGCATTTCATCACAGAAAATGGCGCGTATGCTCAACCACCTTGTTGAAATGGGCGTCGCTGTAAAACGCAAAGATAAGGATGGAAAGATGCGCTACCGCGCTGTGTCTAAACTGGAAGAGCGGTGGTAATATGTTACAAATAATAGGAATAGCGGTAATTTTATCTATTGCTATAACTATGCTCTGTGATTTGATAGGAACAGGTTTAGTAATGCGTTTGGGCGAATTCCATTCATCCAATAGAAAGAAAAAAATTAAATGGTGGAGCTTCCCAACAAAACAATGCCGTAGTGGTAAACCATGTATCACATTTGACCAGTTCATTGATATGTATCAAATCAATCCAAATAAATGGGATTTTCATAGCGACAATTTCAATGAAGCAGACACTTATTTATCATATTCAAAAAGCTATGATAATTATTACTATTTATTTTGGAAAACTTTGCGTGATAGACGCCGTTTTAATAAATGGTTAAAACAGTGTAAAAAAGAAACAACTATCGCTAAAAGCAATAAAGTTCTTACCACAGTTCTTACTGATGTTCAGAAGGATGTTCAAAAGGAAATTGAACGCCGTCAAAAAGAATTTGATGCTGAAATCGCACGTATCAACAAGGAAAAAGAACAGCGTCAGAGAGAGTATGAAATGCTTCAGCGTTATCCAAGCGTTTCTACAGCTAATACAAGTACAACAGTTCCAACAGCATTACATAATATTCGTAATCCTTTAACAATTTTCAAAACCGCTGATGGAAAAATCTTCATAGAAAATGAAGATGGAATATTTGAGGAGGTAATAAATTGCTCGCTTATGTCTGTGACCGCTGCGGAAAAGTAATACCTCGTCCACAAGGTACGGCAGATAGCCCTATCAAGCGTGTGATTGATTGGGGTTATGCTGATTTTGACGACCCGACAGATGGTGGTACAGTAGAACAAATTGATGTATGTACCGCCTGCTATAAAAGTTTTCTTTCTTGGAAAGTTATGTATCAGAGCGAAAGACTTGATGCGAAGGAGGAAACCTAATGGGTTGGATTATTGTGCTTCTCATAATCGTGGGCGATATTTACCTATACGTCAAAGGCTCTCGCCCTGAGAATTCTATGTGGACTGACGACAAATTTGATATAAGGAAGTAATCTATGGATATATACAAATATTTTCCTCATCATATGTGGGTGGCGCGTCCTTGGCGTGCTCCTATTCGTGCAATCAAAGATGAATGGTACAATATAAAAGCCTTCCTGCGCAGAGGCCGCACCGGATGGGCATATATTGACCTGTGGAATATGGATAACTATTTGGGTAGGATATTGCCAGCTATGCTGCGTCATCTTGCCGATAAATGCTGTGGTTGTCCTATGGCATATGTGGATAAATATCCTGATAATGACGAAGCGGCGCATGAAGCCTGGAAAGACGACCTGCGTCATATTGCCGACCTAATTGAGTATGCCAACGCTGAAAGCGACAATTATAATAAATATGCCGAAGCATATTGGGAAGCTTGCGGTCTTGGTAAAGATTCTCTTCAAGATATAGTCAATAAAGAAGTAGATAAAACGCTTCAAGAAAACTATTATCAAGAGCATCGTCTTATTGGCGATAAACAGCAAGCGGCTATTGAAGAGGCGATGGCTTGGATTGGTAAGCACTGGTTTGAATTGTGGGATTGACATATGGGACACTTTTTTGACAAAGAAACCACATATGAAGATGTGGACGTAGAAACCGATGAAGGCATATACACACATTGTATTGCCGAAGTTTGGGAAAACACAAAGACAAATGATGTAAGTATCGGTTGGTATCCAACTGATAAAACCGAATTAATTACGGAAGTAGGGGAAGATTAAAAATCCCCTACTTGATTTTTTATAAAAATTATGATATAATATATATAGAAAATAAAGATGGGAGTATGATTATATGGCTTATACTTATCTCGCAAAGGTAGTCTTTTTTGATGAAGTTAAAGACAAGATGGATCAGGCTGTACATATCCTTGCCGCTTATAGCTTTGCCGATGCTTCTAAGCAGTTGGAAGATGCTTATGGCGATACAATTGAGAAGGTTCACCTAACTGTTTATGATGAAGGTCTGCCAACCTTTCCTGTTGATATGTACACGCAGCTCGACGAGATTTTGAGTGGTCAAGAAACATGAAGAAACTGTTGAAGTTTAGCGACTGGTATCTTGATGAATTTCAAGTAGTTGGTTTCGCCGTGACAGACCAAGAGGGATATGATGTCCTTATGGATATATGTAATGATATTCAGGGCATTATGCACTCTGACTATATCAACGACATTCAGTTGGAGTTTGGCACGAACTATGCGATTGGTTATGAAACCATTAATGATATGCTCAAATATATCGAAGTAACCGATATTAGTGATGCTCAAGCTATGACTATTGTTAGTCTTTTTGGCAATACATACGGTTACTTCCCTGGTAAGTTTCTTGCCGATTGGCTACACGATAAAATCATAGAAAGGGATATGAGATGAATTATTGCGTTGCGCCGTCATTTGAAGGCAAAACTTTTCTGTGCGAACCCTATGAGCGCGATGGAAAAATGTACGTAAAAATCAAAAACGCTTCTGGCGGCGAACGCGAAATTCGTGTTTATGACAAGCCGCAGGCTGCCTGGTCTAAAAGCAAGAAAGCACAGGGAACTGAAAAGCGTGTAGAACGCTACAATGATAAGTTTCTTGTGTTCAACTATCCCGGCCAAGAGTACGCATATCTTGTAGGCATGAAAGAAAAAGATGGTGTACTTGGCTTCTGGCATTACCGCAAGAAACCCGGTATTATCCACGATATTCATAGTAATATCATCTTGTCTCCTCTGTGGGGTTACTGTGGTTCTGTAGACCGCGAACCCCTGTGGGAATATGACCCTGAGTTTATCCGCGAAGAAGATGTGCGGATTGAGGGTGGTTACCGCCGACTTGTTGATGACAAATGGTGGAAAGAAGAAGTCAATCGTCTTTATAGGCTGT
>Ga0310690_10002421_pt1 | contig 30399 bp, 19 predicted proteins | sample AusTroGonzalo_MG_2_FD_207661 | JGI IMG/M metagenome (GOLD analysis project Ga0310690, IMG submission 207661) | Bovine rumen microbial communities from tropical cattle in Woodstock, Queensland, Australia - Gonzalo_04 (v2) (version 2) | ecosystem: Host-associated > Mammals > Digestive system >...
CTCCGTTCGTTCTGCTGAACAGAAAGTTCCTGACTGTGACGATGACTCCGGGCTGCTTGCTCATGTATCTTTACTTCTGCTGGAGAGGAGCGTTAGCCATGTCCTTGAACACGTAACTCTTGTCGACTGTGACAACCACGTCACGTGCAATCTTCACCTCGACGGTGTTCTTGGCCAGATCAATGCTCTTGACGGTACCGTAGATGCCACCACCGGTGACTACCTGTGTGCCTTCAGTCAGCTCGTTCTGGAATCTCTGGATTTCCTTTTGCTTCTTCTGCTGTGGGCGGATCATGAAGAACCACATGATGGCAAAGATGGCCACCATCATCAGGATCATAGACATTCCGCTACCTCCCTGTGCTGCCTGGGCAGCTAAAATCATGTTTGTCATTTGAATTTACTATTTACTATTATCGATTTGTTTATTTCTCACCTCGTTATTACTCACTCCTCTTCTCCATGTGCTTCATCAATCGTCCTGTTTTAATAAGGTGACGGGCAATAGAGTCGAGCATGCCGTTGATGTAGCTTCCGCTCTTGACTGTGGAGTAGAGCTTGGCAATGTCAACAAACTCGTTGATTGTGACGCTGATGGGAATAGAGGGGAAGGTCATCAGTTCTGCAATGGCAATCTGCATGATGACCACATCCATATATGCCAGTCGGGAAAAGTCCCAGTTACGGGAAGCCTCACTCATGAAACGCTGGTACTCATCGCCGTTCAGGATGGCCGCACGGAACAGTTTGCGGGCAAAATCCTTGTCCTCGTCGTTGTCGTATTCGGGCAGAAGCTCCTGATGAGCACCATTCTGCTCGTCAAAGCGCTTGATGGTTTTCAGCACAAAGGTATCGACAATCTCCTTGTCGTCGTTCCAGTAGAGGCTCTGCTCCTCAAGCAGCGAGTCCAGTTCAGTATTCTCCTGTATGAGTGTACGGTAGATCTTACGCCACACCTCACGGTCGGCGGTGTAGTTGTCGGTCGGCGCATCCATATAGTCCTTATAGATCTGGCTCTGCTCAATCTGCTCGAAGAGCTTACCGACGAACTCTGGATAGTCGGCCCATGTACGCTTCTGGGAACTGATAAAGTCACACAACTGGTGGTTCTCAGCCAGCTGGAGCGTAAACCGGTTGTAGGCAAAGCGTGTTGAGGGCATGTCTGTACCTTCACGACGGGCCTTGGCTTCTGTAATCTCTAACCGTCGCTTGGCTTCCTTGGCCACTGCTACCATCAGTGCCAGGAGGTAATTGTAAAGGTCGTATGCCTTTGAAAGACTGAAGAACAGCTCTTTCTCGGCGGTATCAATGTTCTTGTTACCGTTTTGATAGTACGCGTAGGTTAACTGAACAATCTTGATACGTATGATTTCACGATTAATCATGTCGTTATGGTTTGTTTCGACTGCAAATATACTTCTTTTTCACCGATTACGCAAGAAAAAAGCGTAAAAAACACAAATTTTTCACTTTTCACTATTCACTTTTCACTTTTTTATTGTACCTTTGCACCCGCTTTCACGAAAAAGCACACCGTGTGATGGTGAATTAACAACAAACAGTATTAATTTAGAGTAACACAAAAAGTTATGAAAGAAATCAATGTTAGCGGTCAGGCACGTACCGCAACTGGCAAGAAGGCTTCAAAGCTTCTTCGCAAGGAGGGACTGGTTCCCTGCAATCTGTATGGTGAGAAAAAAGACGAGAAGGGTCTGCCCGAGGCTATGGCTTTCCAGGCTTCGTTCGCTGAGCTTCGCAAGGCTATCTACACCCCTCACGTCTATGTCGTTAACCTGAACATCGACGGCAAGGAGCACAAGGCTATCATGAAGGAGCTGCAGTTCCACCCCACGACCGATGCACTGCTGCACGCCGACTTCTATGAGGTGAACGAGACGAAGGATATCACCGTTGGTATTCCCGTTAACCTCACTGGTCACGCTCAGGGTGTACGTGATGGTGGTCGTCTGAACCTCTCTATCCGCAAGATCGACGTTACCGCTCCTTATAAGAATATTCCTGAGAAGCTCGACATCGACGTTACCAACCTGCAGCTTGGTAAGGCCATCAAGGTGGGCTCTCTGAGCTTCGAGGGTCTGAAGATTGCTACTTCTCCCGAGGTGGTTGTCTGCTCTGTCAAGGCTACCCGTGCTTCTCGTTCGGCTGCCGCTGCTGCTGAAGCTGCTGAGTAATCCCTATGGACAAGTATCTCATTGTAGGCTTGGGAAATCCGGGCGACGAATATGCCCAGACCCGCCACAATACAGGTTATATGGTATTGGACGCTTTTGCGAAGGCGTCCAATATCGTTTTTGATGACAAACGCTATGGCTTCGTAGCCGAGACGTCGCTGAAAGGGCGCAAAGTGGTGTTGCTCAAGCCTACCACCTATATGAACCTCAGTGGCAATGCCGTGCGCTATTGGCTCAACAAAGAAAATATTGATCAGCATCGCATGCTCGTCGTCAGCGACGATGTGGCCCTGCCCATCGGTCAGTTCCGGATGAAGGCTAATGGCTCCAATGGTGGTCATAATGGCTTGGGACATATCCAGCAGCTCATCGGTCAGGACTATCCCCGACTGCGTATGGGCATTGGCAACGACTATCCGCAGGGTGGGCAGATAGACTATGTGCTCGGACGTTTTACGTCTGAAGAACAGGATATCCTGCACCCTTCCATCGATACGGCCGTAGAAATCATCAAGAGCTTTGTTTTGGCCGGCATCGACATCACGATGAATCAGTTCAATAAGCTGGGTAAGGGAAAAGTGAATAGTGAGAAGTGAAATATTTGCTGTCGCATGGATGAAGCAAGAATAGACAAATGGCTCTGGGCATCGCGTATCTTCAAGACGCGAACCATTGCTGCCGACGCCTGTAAAAACGGGCGAATCATGGTGAATGGTGTCAACGTGAAACCATCGCGAATGGTCAAGGTGGGCGACACCATTGCCGTTCGTAAGCCGCCTGTCACCTTTACCTTCCGTATTCTCAAGGCCATCGAACAGCGCGTCGGCGCCAAGCTCTTGCCCGAAATCTATGAGAACATTACCACCCCCGACCAGTACGAGCTGTTGGAAATGAACCGCATCAGCGGCTTCGTTGACCGTCAGCGTGGTACAGGACGTCCTACCAAGAAAGACCGCCGCCAGATGGATGCCTTTGTCACCCCAGCCCTCGAAGGCTTCGGTGATTGGGGTGCCTTTGATTTCGACGACGAGGATTGAAAGATTACGCGAAAGAATACCGAAACTTAAACCTATAAGTATGAAAAAGATTCTATTCATTATCGGCTCGTTGAGGGCGAAGTCTTTCAACCGCCAGCTGGCCAATGAGGCCAAGAAGATTATCGGCAATCGTGCCGAAGTGTCGGAACTCGATTACAGCGATCTGCCGCTGCTCAATCAAGACATAGAGCAACCAGAGCCTGCTTCTGTTGCCCGCATCCGTAAGGCCATCAGCGAGGCTGATGCGCTGTGGATATTTACACCTGAATATAACTTCAGTTATCCTGGCCATCTGAAGAACCTACTCGATTGGATGTCGCGCCCAGTGATCCCGATGGACTATGGAACGCCAACCTGTATCAATGGTAAGCGTGTCGCCATCAGCGGTGCCGGCGGAAAGGTAGCTACAGCTAACTGTCGCGCAAAACTCACCGAGTTGCTCTCCTTCATTAAGGCTGACGTACTGCCAGAGCAAACCGGTATCGCTGTTTCCGCTGAAGCTTGGGGAACGGACGTCCTCACCCTCACCGACGAGCAGCACGCTCAACTCGCAGCCGAAGTTGAAGCACTGTTGTAATCAGAACATTTCTCCACCATACCATCTAACTGACTGTATCTCAGATAGATGATGGCGGAGAAATAATTCTTTGGCAGTTAATGTATAAAAAATACAAAAAGCGGGCGAAGATGTGCCTTATCTTGTGTTTTTTTCGTAATTTTGCAGCGCTAAAGAATACGAAGAATGAAAATGAAGAAGATCATCAATCTGTTCGTTATACTGGCCGTGGCTGTGCAGCTGACGTCCTGCCTCAATGGTGAGGATCCTTACTATGCCGGTTTCTCGTTTGAAAAGCCGACGAAGGTGCGTAACGCCCTCTATGCCAACACTACGATGGACTCGGTGATTGTGCAGTGTCTCGGCCCTTGGCAGATTACTGCTGACGTGCCGAATATGGAGTGGTGTTCCATCGACCGGATGAAGGGCTCTGGTAGTGCCATCTATTATATGACCGTGCAATTCACCCCCAATACGACGGGTATTTCAAGGTTGGCGCAGTTCACCATTACTGATACTGAACATCCAAATGATGCGCATGCTACCTGGCAGTATCTGCAGTATGCCACCCGTGGCGACGGTTCCTTTGGCAATGCTGCGCTGGTCAGGACCATTACGTCGAGCGACCAGTGGAAAGCGAACATCAGCTACGACTCCAAGAGTCGCCCTGTTAGCCTGTCGATGACCGATCCCAACGGACACAGCGAGGCCATCAACATCGATTATAACGAATCGTCTTCCCTCCTGTCTGTCAAGATGAGTGACGGCACCCTGACGGGAACCATGGACAAGGGCTATCAGACGGAGAAGCTCATAGGCAGTGGTGACACCATCGGCTACACCTCTCAGTATTATTCCAACGGTGTGCAGATGTCTGTCAGCCAAGCCTTTAACTATTTCTCTTCGAAGTCAAAGAGCCGACAGGCTTACGCCTACCTGTTAGGCGGCAAGAGTGTGGAGCCCGACAGCCTGCATACCGCCGACAGCCTGACCTACTACAACCAGCGCAAGACGGAGCCGAAGACTGTCACCATCGAGCGCTATGGATTGGAATATGGCTCATTAGACAACCGCTACCAGACGGTCGATGTCAACCAGCTGATTCTTGGTATGGACGACTGCGAGCCCCTGCAGCTGCTGGCCATGTTCCGCTATTGCCGCAGTACCAGCATCGTGAAGCGGGCGACGAGGGTAGGAGGGGGCGTCATCGACGTCACCACTGAGCTGAATGCCAACCGCAGCGTGCGCCGCATGGTGGTGAAGGATAGCCAGAAGGGAACCGAGGTAACTTACGATTTTGAGTATTGAACTATGGATAGAAGTAAAGATCATCTGAAGGCATTGGGTCGTGAGACCGAGTATCTGAACACCTATTCACCTGAGGTGTTGGAAACATTTGAGAACAAGCATCAGGACAACGACTACTGGGTGCAGTTCAACTGTCCCGAGTTCACGTCGCTGTGTCCTATTACCGGGCAGCCCGACTTTGCAGAAATCAAGATTATGTACATTCCTTCCAAGCGGATGGTGGAGTCGAAAAGCCTGAAGCTTTACCTCTTCTCGTTCCGTAATAACGGCGACTTCCATGAGGACTGTGTCAACATCATCATGAAGGACCTGGTGAAGCTGATGGATCCTAAGTATATCGAGGTCATCGGCCTCTTTACGCCTCGTGGCGGCATCAGCATTTATCCATACGCCAACTACGGACTTCCCGGCACGAAGTACGAAAAGATGGCCGAGCAGCGCATGCTGAGCCATCAGGTCATCTGATGATCTCTCACCCCACTACGTAGACAGTATCTCCGTCGACCTTGAACTTCACGTCACGTCCACCGAAGGGCATGCCGTAGATGCGCTGTGGGTCGTCGTGGTATTGCGGTCGGGGGTCTTGTGCCAGCACTTCCTGAAGTCCACGCAGTTCGTCAGCTTCGAAAAGCCGCGCCACTTGGTCGGGAATCTCGACCTTTAGCGGTTGCCACTCCCGCTCATCGACAAATCCCGAACGGGCTTCGGGGTGGCTGTCGGCATAGGTGACATAGGGCTTGATGTCGTAGATGGGCGTACCGTCCATGAGGTCGGCACCTGTCACGTGAATGACCGGTCCTTCGTTGCCGTTCAGTTCTACCTTATTTATATGTACGCACGAGAGTCCTAACCGGTTGGGACGGAATGGCGAACGTGAGGCAAAGACACCGATGCGCTCGTTGCCGCCAAGTCGTGGCGGACGGACGGTGAGCTTGGCAGTGCTGGCTGTGGAAGGCTGAACGCTGAACTCCCAAATAATCCACAGATAGTCAAAGGCTTCCAGCCCACGTACCGCCTCCTGATGACGGTATTCAGGAGTGAACACAATGCGTCCCGGCACTGCTGGTGCCAGTCCGCTTTGACGTGGGATTCCGAACTTCGAGGTCAGCGGAGAATGGAAAAATGCTATCGGTTCAATGTTCATGACTGCAAAAGTAATGAAAAAATTTGGAGAAAACAAAATATATTTGTATTTTTGCAGTCAAATAGAAATCCGAACTTTAGCCGCTATAGATATGAAACACCTAATTATCGCTGCGGTCATGCTTTTGGGCATCACTCCGATGTATGCCGATGATAGTTATAAAACGTCACCGGAGTTTCTTGCTTTGCGTGATTCCATGCGCCATGCTTTTAACGATGGTGATAGCCTGAGATTCTATCCAGCACTGAAAAACCTGCAAGACTACCTACTCGAACAGAACGACTTGCACGCCTACTACACCCAGCGATGCAATGAAATCGTGTTTCAGGTAAACCGACAGCGTATCTTCGAGGCTTACAAACTGGCCAGTCAGCTCTCAAAGGAGCTGCGTGAGCGGCAGCTCGACAGCGAGATGTACATGGCTTACAACATGCTGGGCCACCTGAACCGCCACTGTGGCAACAAGAATGCGGCCAAGGAGTGTTTCTATAAGGTGATTGATATGATGGAGAAGTATGGCTACTATGAGAGCATGCCACCTATCTATATGAACCTGGTCAATGTGGAAATCGACGACGACCCCGCCGAAGCCGAGCGCTTGCTTGACAAAGCGGCCGAGATAGCTGCCCAGTATTCGCCTGACAGGGTGTTCGATATTCAGACCCGCAAGGCGCTGAGCTATTTCAACGGAGGAAACATTCCCAAGTTCCTCGAAGCTTACAAGCAGTACCGCGAAGGTGTCAATCAGGGTAAGAGCTCTGTACATGGCCGTTCCATGGAGGTCTATTACGAGGCTTGCATGGGAAATGTCGACAAGGCGGTGGACATAGCCCGCAAGGAACTGGGCGACGATGGTCGCGATGCCATTACCATTGTCTATGAACGGGCAGGGCGCTGGGAGGAGGCTTACAAGTCGCTGAAGGAAGCAACGGCATCTGCCGACTCTGTCAACAACGTGGTTCTGAGCAATTCGATGCAGAACTACCGTGATGAGTTGCGGCTTTATAATATAGAACGGGAGACAGCCCGTGCCCGTACCATCACGCTTGCTGTCATTATTGTACTGCTGCTGTTGCTTGTACTGGCGTTGAGCTACATCGTTTTCAGCCGTCGCCGTCACATGCGTGAACTGAAGCAGGCATACGAACACGCCTTGGAGTCGGATAGGATGAAGACGGCCTTCATTCAGAATATGACCCACGAGGTGCGTACGCCGCTGAACGTGATATCGGGCTTTGCCCAGGTACTGGCCAATCCGGAGTTGAGCAAGGATGAGTCGAGACGTAAGGAGATGGCTCAGCTGATGCTCAAGAACACACGGATTATCACCAACCAGATAGAGGAGATACTGGAGTTGTCGGAAAACGAGGCTTCGGGACAGGCATCGCGAGAGGATCAGGTGAACATCAACGACATGCTGGCTAGGATGATTCGCGATAATGAGACGTATGTCAATCCCGGCGTGACCCTCCAGTTAGACAGCAGTCTGGACTCCGACTTCACGATTATGACCAATCGTAACATGCTGATGCGAATGGTCAATGCATTGCTTGACAATGCCATCAAGAATACGCAGAAAGGAAGCATCAACCTGCAGGCTTCGGCCGATGACAGTAGCCTGATACTCTCCGTACAGGACAGCGGTAGCGGTATTCCTGCCGATGAGGCTGAACACATCTTCGAGCGCTTCGTCAAACTCGACTCCTTCAAGTCGGGACTGGGCCTCGGACTGCCGCTCTGTCGGATTATTGCCAACCGTCTGGGTGGTTCTATCAGGCTTGACGCCGATTATAAGGATGGTGCCCGCTTCGTTGTAACCTTACCATTATAAGAGATAAGAATAATATTAGTTAAATGAAAAAGATTGTAATGACTATGATGGCGGCCTTGTTGATGTGCTCTGGTATCAACGCCGCTCAGAAAACAGATGTTTTCACTACCAAGAACGGTAAAGAAGTAAAGATTACGTGCATCAAGCACGCCAGTATGCGAATCCAGTACGACGGCCTTGAGATACAGGTAGACCCTGTCACCGATGGTGCACAGCCTGTTACCGACTACACCGTCTTTCCTAAGGCCAACATCATTCTCATCACCCACGAGCATCACGACCATTTCGACCGTGAGGCCGTTGCCATCTTGCGCTCGTCGGTGACCTGCACCTATGCCACCCAGTATATTTATGACAATAACTTCCATAACTGCACGCCCATGGAAAACGGCGACAGCATCATCTATCGCGATGACATCAAGATTGAGGCCGTGCCCGCATACAATACAACCCCAGGTCGTGAACAGTTCCACCCCAAGGGACGTGGCAATGGTTATGTGCTGACACTTGATGGCCTGCGTATCTATATTGCCGGCGACACCGAGGACATTCCCGAGATGGCCAACCTGAAGGATATCGACATTGCCTTCCTTCCCTGCAACCAGCCCTATACCATGACCGTCGACCAGCTGGTGAATGCCGCCAAGGTCATCAAGCCCAAGGTGCTCTTCCCCTACCACTATTCGCATACCCCCATCCAGCAGGCGAGCCTACGTCTTGCCGGAACGGGTATCAAGGTCTTGATTCGTGATTACCAGTAATAGAATGCCCGTCTGTCCTACAGGCGGGTTATTTCAGTGCTTCCATCACCTGGTGTATGCTGGCGTTCTTAAGCATCACCCGCTTATCGGAAGCTAACAAATAGAGAATAGGTAACATATTGAGGTCGTAGAGCGACTTTTCCGTGATAATGCCCCGGTCGTTGGCAATGAGCCACGACGGGGGCAGTTCTTCTTTAGCCTGTTGCCAGGCGGCCTCGTCGTCAGTAGTATTGACGGCTAAGAGTGTCAGCCGTCCGTCGGCAATGGCTGTGTTGATGGCTGAGGAATGGCGTAGCCGAAATAGCATGTCGCGGCATCGTTTGCAGTCAGGGTCGAAGAGCAACAGCAGCGTCAGCCGGTCGGTTGCTGTGGTGCTCAGCCGCTGTTGGCTACCGTCAGCAGTCACGAAGCTGAAGTCCGTTGCCACATCGCCCACGCTGTTTTTCGCCATCAGTGCCAGCTGGAAATGGGCACGGCTCCTGATGGCTTCGTTCATCGTCGTCTCCTGGTCGATGTGTTGTAGTAGCAGCTCATAGAGTGCTGGCGAGTAGAGGGGCGACTCCTCGCTGTATAAATAGCGAAAGGCCGTGTCAGTAAAATACTGACAGGCCTTTTCATTTTGTGCCATTCCGCTAATCCATTGGCTCAGCGCCTCGTGCTGCCCATTGGCAGTGGCGTGCATTAGCAGTCCCAGGAAGTCGGCCACCGCCTGCTCGGCATAGTCCTGCCGCAGCAAGGTCGTGTCGCTGTAGTTATACTGCTGCCAGAAGTGGGCCGTGGCATAGTCGGCCCGCCGCTCCGGCTCCAGGATGGAGTCCGGCACTGTGGGCAGCGGGTATCCTTGTGCTCCCGCCCTTAGCACCGCGAGCAGCAGTGCTCCAACCAGCGTCAGCCTCTTCACGTCTTTATTCAGTTATCGTAACCCAGACGCCTACCGCAGTTTCGTCGGCTTTGAGCAGTTGTGTTCTTTCAGTACCGTCAGTCTTTGCACTTACAGGAACATAGAACGTCTTTCCAACCCAACTGGTCTCTCCTGGATTGGTGAGAACCTGAATCTGCATGTGCTCCTGGCCGCCGATGGTTTTGAAGTTGCCTGTAGGAGCTGCGGTACCAGTGCTGTACTGAGTACCTCCAGTCGATGCACCATACGATGTGAAGTTGTAGATCTTATGCTCACTGATGGCAACCCAAAGTCCGGTAGTATTTCCGCTTGCATCCTTCAGTGCTGTTCTTGTACTACCGTTTGTCGTTGCATCCGGAGCAACATAGTACTTCTGTCCCACAAAGTTAGTATACTTGCCGTTGGACAGGATGACCACCTCAGCATTACCGCCCTTAGTGACACCAGTGGTCTGGGCAAGACCAGAGGACCATGCAGTACCTCCTGTTTCTTCACTGAATGATTTGAATATGTAGGTCTTGACGTCGTTGTTCTTTCCGATGACCACCTCGGTATCGCCCGTCACTGGTGCATTGTTACCGGCACCGTAGACGTTGCCACGGATGTCAACACCCTCGGCCGTCGTCAGCTCGTATGATGGAATCCAACCTTCATCCGTGGGAGCCTTACCCTCGCTGTCCTCAATCTTCTTCGACGCAAGAGTAATCACCTCTCCCGTCAGCGTACCGACATTTACATGAGGCGTACCGATAACTGCAGCTGCATTACCTCCACCGAAGACGTTGTAGATGCCGCCAATCTTGCCCGCTTCATGCTGTGGCACGTAGATGGTGTTGCCGCCGATAGTCTTATACCAGCGTTTGTTGTCATCGTCTGCAGTGTAGCCGCCTCGGGCGTTTGTGAAGCGTTCAGCAGATGTTTCTCCGGCATAGCGTCCCTTCACCACATTGATGTTCACAGTGGGATCGGCCACCATGACGGCACCTTCACCATAGCCACCACCGAAGATGTTGCCAATGCCGGTGAACGATTTCACATTCACCTGCGGCGAGGCACAAGGATTGGCTGAAGCGCCATCCTCGCCCACCTTCAGGGCTTTCCACTTACCGTCGTCACCCATTTTGTATCCGTAGACGGAGTAGGGAGCCTCATTGCCGCCGCCGTAGAGCTCGCCTATGATGATTGGCTTACATCCCGTCTCCTCAACGTTAACAGTGATGGAACCCATGACGCGTCCACCGATATTGTTGCCGCCGAATACCTTGTCGAAGGTGCCGTTGGTGATGTTCAGTGTAATGTTGTCGAGCACGTCGGCATCCTCCGCACCGCCATACACTTCCTTCAGACCCTCGATACAACTCATAATCAGTGTGGCCGTGCCGTCCATGTCGGCGTTCTTGCCGCCGCCGTATGCCTCGTCGACATTGAACTCGCAGTAGCCTTCAGTGCCTTCTGCCACCATCTCGCCGTCGAGCAGGGCCACAGAGGCCACACGCACGTTACCCTTGGAGTTAGAACCACCATAGACAGCGTGAACCGTACCGCCGTAGATGTTCACATGAGTCTCGCCCGAGCCGTACTGATAGTTGGCCAGGCGCATCTCCTTCGTCGAGGCATCCTTGGTACTGCCGTCAGACGGCCCGTACTCTGAGACAAGGAACTTACCCTCTGTCGCATTCCATGTGTGGTAGGCATAGCTGTCGTAGCCCACGTTGGCGCCCGGGTTCTCGTAGGTATCGCCGTCAATGGTATACGGGTCGGCTCCGTTACCGCCGCCGAACACCTCGTCAATCTCGTATGTTCCGTTGACAGTGACATTAGTTGCCGGTGCTGATGCAGCGTTACCGCCGCCATACACCTGCTTGATGCTCGTCAGCTCGCAACCGTCGATGATGACGTAGGTCTTGGCCGTGTCGGCCGTGGCCTCGAGATCGGGCTTGAAGGCAGCCAGGTTGCCACCGCCGTAGACGGCCTTCAACTCATAAACACCACTTTTCTTTTCAGGCTTCCCAACCACAGTTCCGCTTTCATTCTTCCGAACTGTGTTAAACACATGCACCGTTACGGAACGCTGCGGACTGCCGTTACGGTTGTTGCATCCGAAGATGTAACCCTTCACCTCGCAGTCGTAGTAGGTAGCCGCGTCGCCTGTATCGTCACTGGCAGCCTGCTTGACACCGTTGAGCGTCACAAGTACTGTGCCAAAGACCTTGGCCTCGATAGCGGGCACTTCGGCTTGTGCAGCCACAGCAGGAACATAGCCCTCTTGGCCTTCCGTACCCTGTGCAGGCTGTGCAGCAACAGCAGCCTTATACAGCTGTCCGAGTCCGCCGCCATATACACTCCTGCCGATGACACCGCCGTGCAGGGTGACGGTGGTCGTGGGATGGATGTCTTCATCTAATTGAATTTGGCCATCCACGGTTACAGCGGAGCCATCTTCATTAAGTAGTCCAATTGAACTTGTAGTGTTCGTGTTGGCCAATGCTCCGCCACCATACACATCCTTCACTATCGTTCCGTCATTGATTTTTACGACGACACTGCCTTTGGTAAGACCCTGCTCTCCGCCACCGAAGACTGAGCCGTTGACGGTAGCGTTTCCGTCGATGGTCACGTCGGGATGAGTAGCCAAAGCCAGCGTTTCAAGATACGTAGTATAATCGCCTATAGTCTGATAATATTCCCAAACAAATTTAAGTTTATTATTATCAGCTATTTCCTCATTACTATAAGACTCAGCAAATTCCCACTTTGTACCATTACCAGTATAACCAGCAGCAGTTAACTTCGCATTATCAGGGAAGTCCGTCGCATTATAGATTGTCATACGTCTGGACCGTTCGGCGTGATTTGCAGCATCATTATTAAAGGTTTGGGGATCAATTCCCTTTCCGGCACCATAGACGTTTCCTTCCTCATCAGCTGAGTTCATAGGCCCGATAACGGCATGGCCTTGGACTTTTACTGTACAGTATCCAGTATGTCCTAACAATATTGACGGCATTTTCTGGGCATCAAGGCCGTATCTGCCCACCGAGGCTATCTCGCCACCGCCAAAGGCGCTATGTCCCACATAGGCATCACCCTCAATGGTGACTTTAGTATCTTTACGAACCAAAGCCGAATAGCCATGCGTTACCACGCCCCTGCCAGCACCGTACACGCTTCCGTTGATAGTGGGAGAACTTGTTCCTCCTGTTCCATCTCCAGAACCTATCTGCACCTCCGTGTCATATTCCACTCGGCCGATCTCGCCGCCGCCATAGACGTTGCCGTTCACTGTGCCGCCACTGACGCTGACGCTCGTATTCATCGCCATGGCCTTCTCACACTTGAAGGTGTCATCCTTACCCTTACCGGCTCCGAACACATTGCCTTTATCCTTGTCAGTATTATTGTTTGGACCTATCTTGCCGCCAGTGACACTAACAGTGCAAAGGCCAGTGTTGATGGTCTTGTTATTTTTGTCTTGTATTGTCTGCATTACATACCTGCCGTCTGAGGTTTCAGTAAACTTACCCACATGGCCTAACTCGCCGCCGCCATAAACGTTGCCGTTGATGGTACCTCCACTGATAGCGGTCTTAGTGTTTCCACGCACACGTCCGGCATTTTCAAATCCAGGAACACCTTTTCCTCCGCCAAAGACATTACCTTCTATAGGATTATCATTCGTGTCTGTTATCGTAAGGATCTTACTGGAACCCTGAATCTTCACGTCAGTCTCTTTTTGCACGAAGCCACTTTCGCTACCGCCAAAGACGGAACCATGGACGGAGGCATTGCCATCGATGGTCACGTAAGTATCGGTAGCCAGGGCCAGCGTTTGCAGGAAATTAAAGTACTTCTCCTGAGACGTATAATATTCCCAAATATACGTACTACCATCACCAACAGGATCCCAAAGTGTAGGCATCTTATCGTCAGCGGGCCTTTTCGTCATACGTTTGGGCTTCTTCTTCTTATTATTAGGATCCTCAGAATTATTGGTGTAATTAATGTAATTATGAGCAGCATCAAAAGGATTAACTCCCATGCCCGCACCAAAGACGTGTCCTTCGCCAAGTGATCCGATTTCGGCATAGCCCTTGACGGTGACTGTACACTCTCCGTCGCCTTTCAGTGTTTCTGGCATAAAATTACTGTCAAGGCCATATTGACCCACAGAAGCAATCATACCGCCACCATAGACGCTATTTCCCACCTTGGCATTGCCCTGAACGGTGACTTCAGAGTTGCCACGTACCAGAGCCGAGTAGCCATGCGTCTCCACGCCAGCACCAGCACCGAACACACTGCCAGTAATAAGAGCATCTGTTCCTCCAAATTCTCCAGCTCCCTCATTCGTTCCCTTATTACCTATCGTGACCATCGTGCTCTGGTCTACTCGGCCTATCTCACCGCCACCATAGACGTTGCCACCAACAGTTGTGCCTGTCGTGCCGGATTTGCTAATAGTGACACTCGTGGCTCTCACCAAGGCTTTCTCACAATCGAAGTCGTCGTCCTTACCTTTGCCGGCTCCGAACACATTGCCTTTTACCGTGCCGCCAGAGATACCAACAGTGCAAAGGCCGCCGCCGGCACTTTCTTCATTCCATACATATACATTACTACTATTTAATGTGGCTTCACCCACATAGCCTAACTCACCGCCGCCATAAACGTTGCCATTCACGGTGCCGCCAGACATGTTGATAATGGTCTTCTTGGCCAGACCGAAGTGCTTGTTATTGCCAGAACCCTTACAGCCGCCGAAAACATCGCCGATGGATGAGGTGGATGTCAACAACTCTCCTGTTTCAGCATCCGTAGCACCGATGGTACCACCGTCTATGTTGATGCTAATGGTGCCGTGGGTATCTACAACAGCAGGAGTTTTCTCATCTCCTTCACTCACATATCCTGGTTCTCCTTCAGTAAGACTATTCTCTTCGTTATATGCTGCTGCTTCTTCTGCAGTATAAGTTGTTGCCGCTTGTGTTGTAACATCTGGCTGCAATTTGCCGTAATTCTCGCTTTCTACATTGGCAAAGTAGGTTCCTACTGATGCCAGTCGTCCGCCACCAAAGACAGAACCGAGCATGGTACCTCCGTGAATGTTGACCGTAACGTTCCCACCCACGACACCTGCCGTCAGCGCCGTTTCTGAGAAACCACGACCACCGCCGAATATGTTGCCGTCAACACCCGAGGTGCCCGTAGTTCCAATGTAGGGATGTTGGATGGTCTTAACACCCACAGACACATTACTTCCCGCGTTGATATTTGTCTCGACATTGCCTAATACGTGGCCATCCTCACCGCCGCCGAAGGTGGAGCCGAAGATGCGAGCTGTACCAGAGATGTTCACCTGGGTGCTGGCCACGTTGGTCCAGTTGTTGAAGTTGATGCGCTGGTCACCCTTGCCAGCTCCAAATATGTAGCACGTAACAGGATGTGCCTTTGCCTGAGCCTCGGTGCGAGGCACACCAACCGTACCGCCCGACATGTTGATGGTACAGGTTCCTGTCACATCTGTATGCTCGTTACCGCCATAGACGTTGGTCAGAATATGTCCACCCGTAATATCCACTACGGTATTACCACCTACAGATCCTGCCTCACGGTGCCACAAACCATCAGCATACTCAGAATCTATTGTTCTCAAAGCAGTAAGAGCCACTGGGTCGTTCCTATGATATGGGTAGTAACCCGAACCGCCACCGAATACATTACCATAGAACGTATGGCCATCGGTAGCATAATCAGGTGTGCCATCACTATTTGTATCTTTATAGACATCGTACGGATTGTATGGGCCATCATGATTCTCATCACCGTAAGGCCAGTGGGCACACTCAGTGAAATCGCTTGGATTAGCATTCGTCCACTCTGTTTCCGTATAGCGTCGGTTCTTACCTTCACCGTTACCAATTTGGCAATAGTCCTGAATCGTCACATGAGTATTACTCTGTACATGCCCGTTCTCGCTACCGCCATAGATAGCACCCTTGACGAAGGCATGTTCGCCGATGGTCACTTCGGTGGAAGTGGCTAAGGCCAGTGTATTAATAAACGTCATGTAATCTTCGTCTACTTGGAGCACGTTGTTTTCATCTAATGTAAGATTGTCAAAAGCCGTATAAGATCTCGGATGATCCGTCCATGAACCGTCATCCTGTCTATCACCATCCAGATGATAGGGTGGATCATCATCATCATAACCTTCGTATGGCAGGGTTCCTTTGCAGGCACCAAACACATATCCAGTGTCATCAGGACCACCTGCTTTAGTCATCTGCATATTGTCGGGACCAATCTCGGCCCAGCCTTTGACAGTCACTGTACAAATACCACCTCTTACTGGTATTGTCGGTATTCCTGCATCATTGACAGCATATTTTCCCACCGATGCAATTTCGCCACCGCCATAGACACTCTTTTGCACCCAGGCATTACCCTGAACAGTAACAGTACTATTGCCTCGAACCAGAGCAGAGTATCCGTGTGTGTTTTTACCACTGCCGGCACCGAACACGTTGCCATAGACAACGGGGGTCTTGGTGCCTCCTTCGGTTCCGGAGCCAAGTCCGATTGTCACCATGGTATTCTTTTCCACTCGGCCAATCTCACCGCCACCATAAACGTTACCAGTGCCCTCTACAAGTATGTCATTCTCATCAAGAGAACCCACCGTACCATTAGCGATGATGACACTCGTTCCGCCATCGCGCTTAGTTTCATCTTCGCTTTCGTTATCAATTCCCACCATGGCTTTCTTACACTCAAAGTGGTCTGTTTCGCCCTTGCCACCGCCATACACATTGCCGGTGATAGTGGCCGCTTTGCGGGCAGGGGTAGGAGCAAAGTTTGTGGCTTGCTCAGTTGTCCCGTCATACCAAGCCCATACCGCAGGAGTTGTTCCTGAGGCAGGAGTTTTTACTTTATAGGTATACGTTTTGCCGTCACTTGCATCCTTACATTTCCATATCTCGTTTCCGCTGTCATCCCAGTCTAACCACTGACCAGTACCAATCTCCACAAATGTATTACCATAGATATCAGCCTTGTTACCACCACCATAGATGGTGCCGATGGTACCAATGGGGAGAATGCCGTCGCCAGAGGTTGCATCAACACTTTCACCCGTCCAAGTGTAATAAGGTTTGCTGTTTGAATGCTCATTTGTAAAGTTCTCATCTACATACTCAGCCTTTATCTTACCCTTCTCCATGTTCACATTCACATGCGGGTTGCCGACTACGGTTGCCTCATAGCCGCCACCGAAGACTTTGTCGATGCGGGTAGCAGAGATGATATTGATACGCGGATCCTTCCTGACTGTTATAGCTGCCTTTTCAGCGGTGCTCAATGCATCATATTCCGCTTTTGTTCTTACACTACGGTCTGCTTTGTATCCATAGATGGAATAGCCTGCCAGATAGCCGCCGAGATACAGTTCTCCGATACGGACCGGTGAACAGCCATCTTCATAGATGTTGACCGTGATGGAGCCGTTGATGTTTCCGCTGGTGTTGTTTCCACCGAAGACTCTCTCGTAGGTGCCATTGGTAATATTCAGCACGATGTCGCTGTTCACGTCAGCATTCTTTGAACCGCCGAAGGTCTCCTTCATATTCTGTACACAGCCCAAGCCCATGTTGATCGTACCGTCGATCTCAGAGTTCTTACCGCCACCGTAGGTCTGGTCCAAATCCATATCACAACTACCAGCCCCGCTTTCTTCCTCATAGATCGACATGGCCTCTATACTGATGTTACCCTTCTCGTTACTGCCGCCGTAGACATAGTGAATCTTACCACCATAGATCTCGGTTGTAGCCACACCAGAGCCATACATATATTTCAACGAACCATCGCCTAACGTCGCAGTTTGTCTTGCTTCCTTGGTCAAAGCATCAGAATTCTCCGCACAAACATACGGATGAGCCGACGTACCATCACCGCCACTTTCACCACCAACAAGATGTGTATAGTTTCTATAGCCTACGTTGGCACCGGGGTTCTTGAACCATTCGTCAGTAGTACCGTTGTTGACCGTGTAGTCATCCTTACCGTTACCGCCGCCGAACACCTCTTCTATCTCGTAGGTGCCGTGTACTTGTACTAAGGTGGCTGGAGCGGGAGCAGCATTGCCACCGGCATATACCTGTCTGATACTTGTAAGGCCGCAACCGTCGATGATGACCTCACAACGGGCTGCCGCTTTCTTGCTTGCATCAGTCGAATATGCATCTACCGGATCGAATGGAGCCAGGTTGCCACCGCCATAGACGGCCAAGACATCGTAGGTGCTGGTAGAACCCGTCTCTGGCAGATTGCCTGCATCCGTGGTATGATAAGCGTGTTTGGGCGTGATGTGGGGATAGGTTCCTGTATTTGCATTCTGTGTAGCATACACATGCACCTGAACATGTCCCTTAGGCGTACCCTTCAGGTTGTTGCAGCCGAATACCTTCTCAACGATACAGCCCTTTGTCGTGCTGGCATTTGCCGATGTCACACCCTCATTCAGTTTCACCATTACGTCGCCATAGACGTAAGCCGGTGTCCCCTCAATATATCCAGTCTGCCCATCTTCACCAATATCATGTACACCCAGACCGCCACCGTAAGCATTGCGGAGCTTGCCACCCGTCAGGTTGACGGTGGTTGTGTATTTTGCATAATAAGTGGTTTCTGAGGCTGCTGTAGTATTTGCAGCTGTGATTTCTGAGTATGTATAATTGCCCTCTGTTCCAGTCCTTGTGAAATATCCCGTTACTGGCGATGAGTCGACAATTAGATTTTTAACCTCCGCATATTCCAATAGTGCATTATGAGCATCATCCCACATACCAGTGTTAGTATGGGCCAATGCGCCGCCGCCATAGACATCCTTGTCGATAATACCATCATTGATGTTGACATTCACACTACCTTTGACGACACCATACGCACCACCGCCAAAGACAGAGCCATGCGTGGTACCATTATTGATGTCGATTTTGGTGTTTCCACCCACTCGTCCGGCAACGTCATTTCCCGCAATACCAAGGCCGCCGCCATAGACGTTACCTTCCACGCTTGACGTACCAATCGTGCAGTTTTGATTAATCGCTACATTGGTGTTATACTGTACAAATCCGCTCTCACTGCCGCCATAGACCGAACCCAAGACTTTTGTTGCGGTTCCTGTGGCAGTTCCACCGATGCTTACATGGGTATCGGTGACTAAGGCTAAGGTCTGGACATAAATATGGAAAGCATTACTAGCAGGGTCATAAGATTCCATTTCACCAGTAGGCGTCATACGTCCAGGATTGGCTACTTCTGCAGGCTTGACACCCTTTCCAGCACCAAAGACGTTGCCGGTAATCTCGGCTTTGTCTTTCACGGTGACGGTACATACACCTACACTGTTATTAGCCAATGTAAACGGCATTCCTACTTCTAATTCAGGATGTTGATCCTTATTGCCATCAGTGACAAGACTATGCTTACCTACCGAGGCAATCTCGCCGCCGCCATAGACGTTGCGTCCTACCTTGGCAGAGCCTTGAACAGTGACAACAGGATTGCCACGCACCAGTGCCGAGTAACCATGAGTGTCTAAGCCTTTACCGGCACCGAACACGCTGCCTTTAATGTCGGGCTTACTTGTATCCGTGATTTCATCTTCTGTACCAATCTCCACCTTCGTGTCGTTTTCCACGCGGCCAATCTCGCCGCCGCCATAGACGTTACCCCACACCGTGCCGTTGCTGACGGCGACATTCGTTTTGTACACCATGGCTTTCATACACTTGAAGGTGCCGGCATCACCCTTACCAGCTCCGAACACATTGCCGTTGCCGTTGCCGTCAACGCCTATCGTACCACCAGTGATACTTACATTGCAAATGCCGCTACCTTCAGGATATATATTAGCGTCATTAGCATCAGTAGTATAGGTGCCCACATCGCCCAAATCACCACCACCATAAACATTCTTGTTGATGGTGCCACCTGTGACGGAAACATCGGTTATTTCTTTCACGAGACCTGCCTCGCCACCGCCATAGACGCTTCCATAGATGTTTGCATTACTGGAAATATTTACATCGCTTTCCCATATCTGGGAGAGACCTGCTGTCTGGTCATTGATATCACCACGGGCTGCACCAAACACATTACCGTCACCGACTGTACCGCTAACGCCTATTGTGCCACCAGAGATGTTAATCGTGGCCTTACCGCTGGCAGTAGCATCTGCAGCTCTTTTATCTGCATCTCCCACCGAACCCATGGCACCGGCACCATAGACATTGCGCACTACAAGGCCGCCGTCGATGTTCACCGTGGCATTACCGAGCACGATACCCGCCAGGGAATTGTAGGTGTCACCGTTACCATCATAGGGATCAGTAATTCCTGTTGGGTCATTATAATACTTGTCAGTACCGCAGCCGCCACCATAGACATTACCGCGATAGCGATAAGTAGCGCCACCATCAGGATCATTATTGTCATTAATACCGATTTTACCACTATGCACATCAACCACGGTATTTTGATAGGTATGACCATTCTCACCGCTACCATAGATAGAACCCTTGATTAACGGAGTTGTGGTAACAGAGCCCTGACCAGGCGTACCAATTGTGACATGAGTATCATGAACCCACGCCAGTCGGTCTTGGATAGCAAGTGGTCTATCCACGTCACCACGCGATGAACCAAACACCATTCCATTCTCTTTACCTGTGGTGCCGATGGTGCCGCCGGTGATCGTCACATTGGCAGTTCCACCAGAGGTGTAGCCAGTAATATTTCCAGAACCGTCGTAGGTATAGGTTCCCACCGAACCGTAGGCACCGCCACCATAGATGTTGTGGTAAATCATGGTCGTCTTTCCTTCTGCCTGGCTAATGTTGACTTCGGTGTTTCCCTTCACCAGACCAGCTGTTACATTATCCGTATCACCCTTACCACCGCCATACACATTGCCCACTAAGGCTCCGTATGCTGGCGCATTCGCAATACCGATAGTACCGCCACTGACATTCACCTCTGTATCGCCACTTACACCGGACTCTTCACCACCGCCATAGACACTTCCTGCAACCGTTGTAGTTCCTTCTATGCTGAGTGTAGCATTACCTGTTACAGCACCCAGATTTGTCAATGGATTCCAAGTATAGCAATACCATTTCCCGTCTTTCTTATAAACAGGATTGGCTTTTCTTTGAGCCTCAGTCAGTCCATTCAAATCATTGGTCCATTCGTATTCAATAACATCTCCGTTATCGTCTTTTTTATAATCTATACTTCCATCGGTAATGACACCTGCTGTTATGGTAGGGAATGATACCGTACTTTTGTCATGTACACTGAATTTTGGAATAGTAGCTGAAAATCCTGCACCAAAGACACTGCCATCAACTTCTGTATTAGTGAGTGTTGATGTAACTGTTCCATCAACAGTGGCCAAGTTACCACCGCCATAAAAATTATTCAAGATTTTACAATCAGACAATGTGTTACTGACATTACCGGTAATCGTAATACCAAACTGAATCCACCTGATAAAACCACGTTGGGTAATCTGGTCTGTCACACCATTGGACTGGTTAAACACTTCGAACTCATATTCTGCATGATAACCCTTATTTTCTGCATTAATATCATCATCTATAACCCCTAAAGGATTGAATATATTCCAGTGATAATCATTATCGTTCCATGTACCAATATGGGTTGAGGGCATATCACCGTCTTTTTGCAACTGCCGATAGTAACTATTGCCACCATTGCCACCGCCATAAAACACACCAAAAGTAGTTCCCGTTGCACGGGTAGTCACAGTCTTTCCTGACATATCTCCCACTACTGGACCGCCACAATATTTATCTACCCTACTATTATTGATAGTTACATCAATATTGCCACCAATCGGATTGGAACCATTGATACCGCCACCATAGAACTCACCAATCAGAGTATGGTCTATCTTAAATGTTACATTACCAACCACTTTATCATAACCGGCACCTGCCACGGTTTCGAACTTACCGCCATCAATATAGCAAAAAGGATTACCTTGATTAGCGGGAACAGCAAGATTGGGTTTGTAAAGACCTGAAAGGTATAACTCCTTGACCTCGCCACCAATCACATTGATTGGACACATATAAATTTTAGGACTGGCACTAGTGTGCGGATGTGATCCTGGAGCAAAACGATGGATCCATGCATTTCCTCCAATTAGGAAGTAGCTTGTGCGATCTGAGTCATGATATCTAACAGTAAACATCTCGTGATCACCACCATTAATTATAACTGGTGATTTGGTTTCAATTCGCGAATTTGAAGGTGATTTATTGAAACCATCATATTCAAACTGCGTGGTATGCATAAAGGCTGTTTCCGTGATTTCAAAATGTCCCTGAGGAACCATGATACCGATAGCGTATGCTTTGTTATCATGGCGTACAGCAAGACCAAGTTCTACCACAGGCAGGAAATCAAACCGAATGGGTTGAATACCAGGACGGTCAACATCCTTTCTAAATTGCAACTGGAGACAGAAATCTGGTTCATCGTCAATATCGAAATCAGCACTCATGATAGTAAAAGGATGCCAATTACCATCCAAAGCTTTGCTGACATCTGTTTGGTCAGAGGTTGTACTGTTAGGACTACCATTTTTTACTTGATGGTTGCCTATCAAGACGATGGCCTGGTCATAGACAGCGGAATTTGTGTTATAAGTACCGAGAGCCTTAATGGCCTCTTGCAAATCATTATAGACAGTATATTCAGCTCCCGTGGAAATTGGTTTGAATGTATTGGATACTGTACCTGCCGGAGAAAAAGGACTGTCTTGTTTATAACCTGCATTAGTTACATTTACACGGTCAATACTATGCCCACGGTTTGCCAAATAGACCGCTTTACCCCAGTGAGCGGTAATAGTGATGGATGTCACACCATCTGGTACATAGTAATAACCTCCTTGAGCAAAAATACGACCATTAATACTATTACGCTCTGCGAAGTTATAGTTTTCAGCAGCCTTGCTACCAGAGACGGAAATTTCCCAACCGGTTACAACATATTCTTTATAATTTCCGCCATAACGGTTATCCCACTCATTGGTGCTGGCTTCAGGGTCACCAAAGATTTCATTATAATAGGGCAGTTGTATCTTTCCATAACAGTAATCAAAACTTTCCGTATCCATCGCTGTGATATTGATGGTTTTACTTATTGTTTTATTTTTAGCCCCAGAATGATGAGCTCCACCGTCAATGGATACAGAAATGGAACCAAGAATCTGTCCTTCAGTATCCGGAGCCATGTGTTCTCCCCAATTTTCGTGAACATCATCTCTATTAGTCCATTGTTTAGTAGACGGGTCAACATGTTTGTCCTGGTCTGGATTGATAAGTGAAGGATATTTGCCCCATTTCTTCAAAATAGGATAAGGGGCAATGCTAGGGTCAAGCACCCATTTAGCGATACCAACAGTCTCTACATCATCGTCGGTTGGTACATAGTTATCTGTACCATTCACCCACCAGGTACAGAGTCTGCGGTTACTATTTAGAATGCTACGGTAGTATTCAAAACGTGTCAAGTACTTTTCCTCTGCAGGCCAGGAACGGTTGTAGGCTGTAGGAGTAAATGTGGCATTCTTGCGGAAATAGCAATAAGGATTGATACCATCATTGGCATCATCGTTATTAATTGAGTTACCACCATATACAGGATACTTCTCTGATCCGCCTGTGATATCTCCATAGAACATGCAGTTTACGACAATAGTTTTGATATTGCTCTGCGTTGAGGACTGATTGTTGTTTCCAACTATGCCAGCTGCCATTGTACCGCCGCTAACAGTGGCAAAACTATAACAATTGATGACACGAGATGTACCATCAAGCAAGCCTACGATACTGCCTACATTGGTGCTTCCGCTGACAGTGCCATCAAGAACACCGCAGTTGTAGATACGGCTGTCGCCTTTAGCCACATTGGCAATCGCACCAGCATTTCCACTGGTACTAACGCTGGAATTTGTAATTTTGATATTTTTAATAGTGGCATTCTGTACGTATGCAAATAGCGGACTGCTACCAACTTCTATCTCAACGAAATCGCCGTCAAGTGTTCCTTGGAATGGATTGGATTCAGTTCCTATTTCATCTCCGTTTCCTCCTACTCGAGGTGTTCCACTTGCGGTAAAACCTGTCTTGATTTTGTAATTGCCTGTTGTACTGGTAATACCGGCAAGACTGGTTATCTCGACCGCCTCACGCAAATCTACTTCAAAAGTAATAATTGTAGATACATATGGGGTGCTATTAACAGTATTATATGCTAAAGCCCTAACAGTATATACATTGCCACTTGTCAAATTGATGCCTGTACTATTATCATATTCTTCACCAGTTGTTGCTGTCAAAGTTACAGCATCATCATACGTATAGCGGAAAGACACGCCTTCCTGCAAACTTCTTAGTTTCACAGTGTTGCCAGAAACAGAAAAAGCGGGAGCCGTCAAGTTTACTTGCACACTTTTGCTCGCTACGCCCGACTGCCATGTTTCTCCAGACTTTGTATCGTTATAGATGCTGATGGCTTTCACGGTATAGGTGGGACCATAAGCTAAGGTAACACTATTTCCTGAAGTAGATGAAGAAGTGGGTGTCGTCCCGTCAATAGTATAATAAATATCACCTAAGTCACACGACATGGTAACATTAATGTCCGACACACTAAAAGTGGGCTTTGCAGGAACAGTTGCCAGTTTCCATTCCGAACTACCGGTGTTATTGTACAGGCCGATAGTATTAGTGCCATTATTGCCACCGGTCGGGTTCAGGTAGATGTTGTTTCCGTTGGTTGTGTTGGTTGCTGCCTTTGGCCTAATCAGGATGACCTGATTCAGGATGTTTGATTCATCACCGCTTTTGCGTGTAATCTCGAAAAGGGCTGACTCTCCAGGACTATCTGTCGTGACAAGTGATACTGTTTTTTTATCGGGCATAGAACCGTCCACCAAATCAGCCGCCACTAAGTATTTCCCGTCTTCGTAATGAATGATGCGATAGTAGTCGCCAACCATTTCTATCTTCCAGATAGCATCCTTATCCGTTATCTTAGCAGTTTTAACATAATCATCGCTTCCGACGGGATACATATAATATGCCCCACTATTGGCATTATTCTGGATGTAATAAATACCAGCATATCCCGTAACTGTCAAGTCAACAGTCTCAGTTGCTTCTGAAGAGCTGATACTTCCATTTGAGGCAATAGCCTTAACAGTATAGCTGCTTCCATTTTCAAGATTGAACGAGCCAGAGCTCGTGAAGTGAGTTGCTGTGGAAGTTGTAGGGGTAGTTCCGTCTGTGGTGTAATAGATTTCATCGCCAATATCATTTGCCGTGATAGTCACAGTGTTTCCATCAACGGAAATGGTTGGCGCGATTATGGTAGAACGGTTATCTATCACTTCCTCTACCACATCAGAATGAAGGCAACCAGTTTTTGTGGCAATGGCCTTGATAGTGAACTTCTGGTTTCCAACTAAAGAGAAAGGTGTATTGTTGTATGACGATGATGCCAGTGTAGGTGTCGTACCATCTGTCACATAATGAATCGTTGCTTCTGGGTCACTATAAGACAACGTGACAGTGCTGCTTGATACAGAAATAGATGGCGTAGAAGCCAACTTTGTAACAGTCACTGATATCGGATCAGAATTGATGTATCCATCCTTCACAGTCATTGCCTTTACGGTAGTAGTTGCCGTTAAGGATATAGGTTCGCTGTATTCATCCGAACTGGGTGTTGGATTATTGCCATCTGTGGTGTAAACACTTGTTGCTCCTTCTACAGCACTGTTTGTGGTGATATTAACTTTCTGGGTGGCATCATCAAAGCTGACTGATGGATTAATCAGTTTCTCGATGGTCTGAGTAGCCACTTCTGAATCTACCATATTTGTTTTAACTGCGATAGCCTTGAAAGTCGTTGTGGCAGAGATGGTCGGTTTGTTAGTGGGATCATACAACTGGGTCGGATTGTCTCCTCCAAAATTCTCAGGATCTGGCGTTGTGGAGCCATCGGTCGTATAATAAAATATAGCATCCTCTGTACTACTGGTTATCGTCACCTCTCTTGTAATATTGTCGTACGCAATCTCAGGTGTAGCACATTGTGCATCTTCGAGAAGCCATAATTGATTATCTTCATTAATATTATACACACCGATCAATCCACCACAAAATATAGTGCCATCATAACCAGTGAAAGAACCGGGATTGCCTTGATCTATACCAGCATAACTGTTTTTGTTGCCTTTTGCTGGAGCAAGAGAAGCGCCTTTATCTCTAATAGCTAATGTTTTAGGACAGATATTAAGTGCGCCAACATTAAGTGCGGCAGCAGGAGTTTTGTTATTGGTATAAAAGAAAAAGAGAAAATCACCATTAGTATCATTTGCGAAGTCAGTGGTTGTGGCTGTTTCGAGGTGAACCCTGACACGGTCTGGGTTACCACTCACTAATTGTTCATTAGTTTTCATATACTTCCCACTCGAATGATGTTTAATGTGATAATAGTCGACACCTCCCGAAGTGCTCACATATTCAATCTTCCATATAGAATTGGTGACTTTGTCCGTCATATAGTCAGTAACAAACGGCTTGTCCGCAGCATACATACTGGTGGAAGGACATAGGTAGTATTTGCCTGATGTCTCCGAACCGCTATTATTGTCAGGAAGACGACCGTATTCTTTATAATTGGGGATATAATAATATCCCGAACGGTCTGTACCCGAAGGAGTTCCCTGTCCCCACGCCGAGTTCACTCCCACAACCAGCATCACGACGATCATCGCGGCATAGCGAAGCACACTTCTTGCAGAGCGTACACCATTCCAGCCACACTCTCGCCATGTACACAAAAGGAACCGTCCCTTCTGTGTACGTGATTCCTTAACTCCGTATCTCGTTTTCATATCTTGTGGCAACGTTTTCGTAGTCATATCTGGTGTCATATCTTGTTTCATATCTTGTTTCATATCTTGGTTTAATATGATGTTTCTACTTCATACACAAAAGGAACCGTCCCTTCTGTGTACAGCTCCGTAGTTCCGTAACTCCGTAGTTCCATGATTCCGTATGTCCGTATCTCGTTTTCATATCTTGTGTCAACGTTTTCGTAGTCATATCTGGTGTCATATCTTGTCTTTTATCGTTATCTTTTGTTAATTACTTGCGGAAATATTTGGATTGTATCTGTTAATTGCTTATCTTTGCAGTGAGAATTCCCACCGTGTCCCTGACGCAAGTCAAACCGGTGGGTATAGTTTTTTATATGGGTTTTAGTTCATTTATCTTGTTGCATAACTCCTGAACATGGTCAAGTCCATATAGCAATGCACGGCTGTCTACATCCATCCATAAGAAGAGTCTTTGTATCTTTTGATACTCATTCAGCACATGTGTAGTGCTAATGACCGAATCCTGAAGAAAGAAGCAAATCGGTTCATGATGAGCTATGCGGTTGCGCATAGTGTTTATCTTGTCAAGTTCATTGAAAATGTATGAGTGATTGTATTGCATCTCAGGCGTTGATCTTTCTTTATTGGGGAATACGCCAAGCAGTACACTACCTGTCAGGCGGAACTGTGTGGGAGAGAACAGATATTTCCAGAATCCAAAATCCATGCTCGCCAGAAGTTTAGTGTGAGTGTATTGTCCCTCTGTCATGAGATTGTTGTATGAACGGCTAATGCTGTTGAAGTCTTTCTGAGTCGCCGGGGTACAAAACCTGCCTCTAGGCATGACAGCGTCTTTTAGCCATTCATTTCCAAGCGTAGAAACCAACTTTGCATCGATGGCATTACGCAAGATTACCTCAAAGCAACTGATAATGGTGAATATCTGCTGTGAAAGTAACAGGTTATAGCGGTAAAGCGTCATTGCCTTGCGCGAATCGCCACCACATGCCTGACGATATCTGTCCATCCTCTCGTGTGAGAAAAGTCTTTCAAATGTATTATATCTCATTTTGTACTATATTCGTTGGTAATTCATTTGGTGGTTTCAAAATAAATCTCTAACTTTGCACTCGTAATGCTTGGTAAAGCCTCTGTCTCCATGACACGTAACCAAGTTTCCGAACACCCGCCTGCTTTCAAGTCGGCGGGTTTTTCTTCGCTCTGTCCCCACGCCTCACTCACTCCCAAGCAAAGCATCAGGAGCAGGAGGGAGAGGGAGAGCAGCTCCGTAACTCCGTAGTTCCATGATTCCGTATGTCCGTATTTCGTTTTCATATCTTGTCTTTTATCGTTATCTTTTGTTATATTTGTTCTTATCTTATTCCATTAATCAAGTTTGAGGCTGACGTTTCCTTCATTTTGATGTAGGCGAAGAGCTTCTTGCCAGCGTCCTTGAGACTGGCCCCGAAGACATAGACCTCATCGTCGATGATGAGGAATCGGTCGTGGTTGTGCTGGCAGATGTTAACCGTGATGGGTGCGTACTGCTGGTTGTGCCGCTGTAGGTCGAGTTGCTGTTGCTGCGAGAGCGGGCGGGTGTAGATGGTGGCAGTCACGCTGGCGTCGCGCTTGCTGAGCATGGTCAGCGTTGTCTCGTCGATGTAGTTGTCAATCAGTGCTATAGAGTTCTTTGCCTGCTTTATCAGCCCGATAATCTGGGCGTAGGCATCGAATATCTGTCCGTCATAGAAAATTCCTTCCACAGGAGGCAGAGACGATCGAACGAAGAAATCAACCTTCTTTTGGAGTTCTTTGATTTCCAAGCCTTGTTCAACAACCTTCTGTTCAATGTCGAACATCCGCTGATTGACAGTATAGCCTTTCAGAAGATATTGCTTCAAGACATTGTTGGCCCATCTTCTGAACTTGGTGCCATTTAGAGACTTAACGCGATATCCAACGGAAATAATGACATCCAAGCTATAGTACATGACAGGCTTGTCTGAATTTGCATTGTGCAAAAAATGCACATTGCTTTCTTTGTCACACTCACCTTCTTTAAACACATTGTTAATGTGTCTGGATATTACGGAACGTTCGCGCAAAAATAACGAGGATATCTGCTGTTGCGTCAGCCATACTGTTTCGTCTTCCACACGAACTTCAAGTCTAATGGTCTCATCAGGCTGGTAGAGGATAATCTCACCCTGCTGCATCTGCGTTTGCTGTGTTTCCTGTATCTCGTTGTCCATTATTCTTCCTTTTTCCGTTATGAGATTACCCACGCCTCACTCACTCCCAAGCAAAGCATCAGGAGCAGGAAGGAGAGGGAGAGCAGCGCTCTCATTTTCCGAACACAATACTTTTTCATATCTTGTCTTTTCGTTGTCATCATCTGTTTCATATCTTGGGTCATATCTTGTTTCATATCTTTTATTCCTTCCCTACTAATTTGCACTCCTCAAGCTGTGCTAACTCAAGAAGCTGCGCTCTTACTTCCAGCAAAATGGTGTCTGTGGATATGTCTTCTGCTGAAAAGCCTATTTTAAGCATCTTTCCTCGTTTGATGTTTTGATTCTGATAATGGACAAAAATGCCTGCATGCGATTTGGTATGGCTGTTACGAGGCTCTACTTCAACTTTAGTCGACAATAATGTCTCATTAAGCTGAACCTTGATGTCGCGAACCTCGCTAACGTTAAGCATAGCTCTGAAATATGAAGTGCCATTGACTCCATACAGCGGATGAGCGTTTACAAACGACAGAACATCAGCATCATAACTCTCAATCACCGGACGATTGACGGACAGATAGCTTTCGCCCTCATCCAAAGTAAAGGCTACAGGCTGGAGTATTCCTTCCTGCATCCATTCTGACGAGACAAGTCTTGCGACATGCTCTTCGGATGAAACAATAGCCGTATTACTCTCCTCGCTCATGATACTAATTTACGCATTACGTTCAATAATCCTTCGGGCGTGAAGACCACATGACTATCGCCTAACCTCTCTCCATTTTTCCGAGCGTAATAGGAGAATTCTCGTGAACCGAGGCTGATGCTGGCCTTGGTATTGGGAGCATACAGGCAAATGGTGGCATTTACGTCGGGCGAGATCATCCATCGTTCCCAGTCGCTGTTGTCAGATAGCATCAGTACCTGACGAATATTATTAATGACATGGTGGGATATGGGCAGGGCACCATGGCCATCCCAATCTTTCTTCAGTAGTGATAAATGGCTAAGTCGCTCGTAGGCATTTGCCAAAGCCGGCTGAGTCACTTCCAACGTCAGTCTCTTTGCTATGCGCTCCTTATCTTCACGCATAATATGAATAGAATGCAGATAGTGCATCACTTCTGCATAAGAGACTGGCTTCGCTGGAGCCGCAGGTTCACTGGCTACGTCAACGATTTTGTCCTTATCTTCTATTTCACTCATATCTGTTTTTATGTTTTTTCCCTACTTAAATCGCGTTCATATTTAATAATATGACGTGCAAAAGTAAGAATTTCTGCTGAAACTTGCAAATTTTTTTGTTACAAAATGCGAATAATGTGCGTTTTCTTGAAATAATTGTGTAATTTTGCGGCTGATAACCGTAAATATAAAGTGCTATGCCAAGAAAGAAAACTGGATTCCTGTATGAGGTACACCCGACGCCTGCCAAGGGTAAGGACGGGGGA
>Ga0310690_10002422_pt1 | contig 30396 bp, 36 predicted proteins | sample AusTroGonzalo_MG_2_FD_207661 | JGI IMG/M metagenome (GOLD analysis project Ga0310690, IMG submission 207661) | Bovine rumen microbial communities from tropical cattle in Woodstock, Queensland, Australia - Gonzalo_04 (v2) (version 2) | ecosystem: Host-associated > Mammals > Digestive system >...
TGGTTAATAAAATGTTATAGCCTAGGAGATGTTATCGTAACACCAACACCATATTCAAAAAGATTATTAGAAGGATATGGCATTCAAAGAAAAATATATGCAATTTCTAATGGAATTGAATTGGATTTATTTAAAAAAGATGAAAAAGCTAGAAAGAGATTTCGTCAAAAGTATAATTATAGGGAAACGGATAAAGTCATTATAGGAATAGGGTTATATATTAGAAGAAAAGGAATTGTTGATTTTGTAGAACTTGCCAGAAGGATGCCAGAATATAAATTCATTTGGTTTGGTTATAGTCCTTTAGCGGCTGCAACCAAAGATGTACGGGATGCGGTAAATACAAAATTAGATAATTTGATATTTGCAGGCTATGTGGAACAAAAAGAAATAAAAGATGCTATGAACGGCTGTGATATATATTTATTTCCTACATTTGAAGAAACAGAAGGAATTCCAATCATTGAAGCTTGTGCATGTGAAGCAAATGCCATAATACGAGATATACCAATTTTTGAAGAATGGTTAGAAGATGGAAAAAATGTATATAAAGCCAAAAATATTAATGAATTTGAGCAAAAAATTAGGCAATTAATTTCGGGAAAGCTTTCTCCTCTAGGTAAAAAGTCATATGATGTAGCTAAAGAAAGAGATATTAAGAATGTGGGACAGCAATTAAAAGATGTGTATGAAACAGTAATGAAGATGAAATAATAGAAAGAGAATCAATAAAAAATGAATTTGATTCTTTTTGTGTAAAGTTTGTAAAGAGTAATTATAAAATGCAAAAACACTTGAAATTACTTCAAAATAATATTAAAATGGAAGCATAAGGATATGGGCTTCGGTTGGATAAACAAGAGTAAATATTCTTAATTAATATAGGAGGTGAGATAGATGGCAATTCATATTGAAGAGGAAGCATTAAAGAATTTAAGAGCTGCTCTAGAAACAGCAGGTGAAGATTATAAATCAAAATACGCAAGATTAAAATCTTTAATGAATGAAATCACAAGTGGTGATATTCAAGGTGAACCAGCAAATGATTTGTTAGCAAAATTTCAAGCAAAAGAAGAAATGCTTAACAAGGTTGCTCAAACGATTGATGAAGCAGAAGCATATATGGGAATGCAAACTTCAAAATTTACATCTTTAATTGGAGAGATGTCTTCACAAATGAAATAAAAGATATAGTAAAAGAAAGGAAATGTGTTTATGAATTTAACTATTAATCCTGGTGCAGCAACAGAAGATGCTAGACAAATCGATAGTATTGTTGCATCTATTACACAAGATATGGAAACTTTAGATGCGGCAATTAAGAGAAATATTCCAAATGGTATTGAAACTGATTGGTCTGATACTGTTAGAAAAAACTGGGAAAATTATTATAAATCAGATGTGCCAGAAGCAATGAGCCAAATGCATGCTAGTGCTACTAATTTAAGAGCAGCAGTGGATCAAGCATTAGCTTACAGTCAAGAAAAATAATAAAAATACATTGCATATGCAATGTATAGTAAATAGAGAAATTTTTCTCTATTTACTATACATAACATAAAAGGAAAAAGGTGATAATATGGGTTATGGAATAACAAGTGAAAGTCAAATTATAGATCAGATTACAGTGGGTAGAGGCTGTGATCAAATTGAAACTGCCGCGGAGGGGTTTAGAACAGCGGGGGATAAAATTATTACTGCAGGTAGGAAATGTAATCAGGAGGCTTTATCAATGGATGATCAATCATTGGAAGCTTTTATTGTCAACCAAGGGGAAGCCATTAAACAAATATATGACTATGTTATAAGATTTACTAATTCAATTAGAACTTTTGTCAGTGATCTTGCAAGAGAAGAAAGAGCAGAACTTGCTAATTATCAGCAGCAACAAGCAACTAGTCAAAGAAATGAACCTTAGGTAGGAGGAATAAAATGAGCAGAGTTGATTATGATAAGCAGAAAGTAGATACTGCTGTAGAAGAACTAGAAGAAGCAAAAAAGATAATAGATAACATTAATATAGGTATTCAAGAAGGGATAAATACCATTAAATCCGCAAGAGGAATTGGTATTGTGAATATTGATTTTAGCGGAGTGTTGGGGTATGCTCCGGACGTAATTAAAGGAACAGATGAATTTTCTGGTATTAACGATATATTATCAAGTATTGAAGAACTTCGTTCCGCAATAGAAAAATATAATAATGCCAGTACTTTTGAACATATTTGGGATAGCTTTGTTATGACTCTTGGTAAGGGGGTAGAAGGCTTTCTTAAAGCTGGAGAGCATCTGGTTGATGGATGTATTTCTTTGGCTGGAGCAGTAACAGGATTAGTAGGCGAGGGTATAAATCTAATTGATGGAGGAGATAGAGATTGGAGCGAATGGGCTGCAGATGCGGTTTCGTATGAAGTAGTAGGAAATTTGTTTGATAGCGCGTATGAAGCAGGGCTTGGTAAATATAGTTACTTTGGTCCTAATTCTGATGTTGCGGCTGTTATAGAAGGAGTAGGCACCGTCGCTGGCTACGCTGTAATAGTTTATGCCACTATGGGAGCTGGTGCTGCTCTTGGTGGCGGCGGCGCAGCAGCAGGGTCTGCTCTATCAACAGCAGGTACAGCGATAGCAACACATGGAGCTACGGTAACTGGAGTAGTGTATGGTCTTGGAGGACTTGGTTCTGGAACTGAATCGAGCTTGCGGCAAGGAAAACCGTTTTCTGAGGCTTTTCTAAATGGAGTAAAACGGGGAGTAATTAATGGCGCGACTGCTGCGTTAGCATATAAAACCGCGGAGTTCATTAAAGCCCCTAGAGTAGCTGAAGAATTCCGATTACCACCAGGTTCGGGAGCTGGGGCAGGAGCTGATGCTGTATCTCCACTACTTAGATCAGGGTGGTCAGCTACACGATCAGCAATTGCAAATGGTGCTTCAAAGGCTTTCTCAACAGTTGTTAGTAAGGGAGCGGAATTTGTTGCAGCACATCCAAAACTTGTGCATGATGCTGCGGTAATCGCAAATTTAAGTAACAATATAGCTATGGCACAAGAGTCTAATGAAGCTTCTCGATTATCGTCAAAGTATGATAGTGTTGGCATAAATTTGGAAGGCATTCCCGAAGGGGCTGTGGTAGGAAATGCATCATATGTGCTTAAAGACGATCCTACTTTGGTTGATTCTGCGGACGAAGGCTATACACCTGATCCAGGCGCACCTGTTATGCCTCCAGAAGGAACAGCGCCTGATAATGGGCAGAATACTGGACCAAGCGGATATTATCCAAGTTATCCTAATGGAGGGACAAGCAATCCTTCACAAGGAACTCCACAGGCAACACCAAGTGATAATCCGACTGATAGTACTCCAACAGAAACACCAACACAAGATGCTGATGTGAATCAAGATTCTACAGGTTCTTCATCAACGACTAATAATTATTACTCAACACATAATGTATACCCTAGTCCAGGTAATGGTGGAGCATCTGCAAGTACAATTGCTTCGCTAACATCAGAAGAGATACTTCCTACTGATTCAGCAAATGAAGCTTTTATTGATGATACATTAATTGATGACACTTTAATTGATGATCAAATTGATATAGATACGGGCGATGATATCATCATACCAACACCAACAGGAGGAAAAACGAGTGACAAAAAAGGTAGTAGCGTATTACCAATTATGGCTGGATTAGGTGTTGCGGCAGCAGCTGGAGTGGGTGCAAAAGTTTATTTAGATAGAAAGAAAAATAATGATAATGACGAAAATGGCGATATGGATGAATTTGATAGCGATGAGGAATGGTCAGGATCAAGTTCTGATGGCGATTCGTTAGGATATGTTGATGATTCAAATTATTTAGAAGAAAGTTAATAATATATAATATAGAATAAGGAGGAGAAGCATATGAAAGAAAAGTTTTTACCAATTGGAACTGTCGTATTATTAAAAAAAGGGGACAAGCACATGATGATAACAGGATATTGTGGTTATCCAACCAATAATGTGCTAAATATGGTGGACGGAAAATTAACAAAAACACCTGCAGAAAAGAAAATGTATGATTATTGCGGTTGTGGATATCCTGAAGGAATTTTAGGTGCAAATATGGCGAGTGTCTTTAACCATGACGATATAAAGGAAGTTGTTTTTGTTGGTTATGAAACAGAAGACCAAAAAGGGCTATCTGATTTATTAAATAGTAACTATGATAAAATAAAAGAACAATTTGAAAAAGGAAATCTTACCCACTAAGATTTCCTTTTCTATTTATAATTATATTTTCTATTTTTTTTATTTGATATATTAAGAATGATTCCAATGAGTAGCATATAAGATACTAAACTAGAACCGCCATAAGAAATAAAAGGCAATGTTATACCCATTATAGGAAACAATCCTATAGTCATTCCTATATTTTGTATTTGTTGAAATACTAGCATACCAAAAATTCCTACTAATATATATTTATCTCGTCCTATATATTTTTTATGACAAAGGTTAATAATTTGAATATCTAAGTAAATAATGATTAAAAAGAAAATTAGTACTCCTAGAAATCCAAAATTGGAAGCATATATAGCAAAAATAAAATCAGTGGGGGCTTCTGGGAAATAAATGGGATTATTTTTAAATCCATGACCTAGAAATCCAGAAGAGCCAATAGCTGCCAGAGCGTTTTCAAGTTGCAAACCAGATCCATTTTTCCAATCAAATATTCGATCCAGTCTATAATATAAAGATGTTCCAAATATATGAATAAAGGAATTTTCCTTAAAAAAGAATAATGCCAATATACTACTAATAATTAGCACTATAACAATTGTTGATAAAATAAACCATCTGGCTCTAATGCCAGAAATAAACATCATACAAAAATAAATCACAAAATAGATAACAACAGCACCGGTATCGGGCTGTAAAAAGGTTAGAATCGAAGGAATTAATATAACAATAAGTGTTTTCACAATAAATGAAGCTTCTTGCTTTATGGAAGAATTTGGATAGGTACTTCTGAAATTATGAATCATTGTGGCTAACACTAGCATGATAAAAACTTTCATGAATTCACTAGGTTGAATACTACCAATTCCAGGAATAACAAGCCAACATTTGCTATTGTTTACTGGTGTTCCAAATAATAAAAGCCCGAGAAGCAAAATGTTACCAATGATATATAAGAACCAAGAGTTTTTGTATAAGAAAGTGTTTTTATATTTTAGAACAATAAAAACAAAAATACCACCAATAAAGTACCAAACAGTTTGCTTTATCACTAAATTACCTAAACTTTTAGATGTATATATAGAAGCAGACTGTATAGATATAATACTTATTATTGCTAATAGAAATATTGGTACTAATATACTAAAGTCTAGTTTGTGTTTTTTCATAGAATAATCCTTTCTTAATATAGTATGCCAAAAACAATCAATTTTTATATATAAAATTCATAAAATATAAAAAGGAGAAGTATTATGAAAAAATTACCTAAAATATACCAAAATGATTTTCATAAAAAAATAAATAATAATAAAACCGTTTGTTATCTAGAAAATAAAGATAATTTAGAAACAGAAAATAAAAATATTGAAGAAACTTTGTCCAAAATATTTAATGGAATGGGATATGCCTTTAATATTCCTGTTATAATTAAAACAAATGACAACACGTATACTACTAGTTTAGTAGCAAAGACAAGACAGAATGTTATTACATTAGATAATGATATTATCCCAATTGATAATATTAGAGAAATTGAAATAATAAAATAAAAAAGATTGTTCATCTTCATATTATGAACAATCTTTTTTTAATGCTTAACATAAATCTACAAAAGTATCTGCAAGACATTTAATTGCTCCTACACAGTTTAAGTCAATGGTGAAAAATTCATTAGTTGAAACATATGCATTAGTAGCCTCGTCCAAGTATAAGATTCTGCACGTACAGCAACAATCATCTACAGCTTCTACTCTGAAGACATCTGATGTAGCTTCTACATTAGTGACAGGATTTGTGTATGGAAAACTCCAAGCATTTCCAGTACAACAGTTAAAGAGCATAATAGGTCTTGTGTTATAACATACAGTATTGCATACAGGACCTAAAAAAGGCTTATCACACCCTGTAAAGCTTTCATTATCAAAATTTTGTCTTTGAAGTCCTAAAATCCTTTCAAGAATTTCAGAAACACAATTGCAACGGTTGCTGTTTTCTGAACAGTTCATATTAACCCTCCTTTCTATAAATTTTCTACTACAGTATCTTCAATGCATTTGATAGCGCAAATACAACTTAAATTGATAGTGATATAGCTAGTAGTAGAAACATAACTATTACCAACTTTATTTAAAATTAAACAAGTTACACAATTATCATCTACACTTTGAATTCTAAAGAAACCACTGGCTTGAATATTATTATTGCTATCAGTATAGGTTGAAGTAAACTGTGTGCCGTTTTTATTATATAAAGTAATAACTCTAGTGTTGTAACAAACCATATCTAATGCAGGACCTAAAAAAGGCTTTGTGCAAGATACATCGCAACACTCTTCTTGAGAGTTATTTTGCAGTAGAGCAATTAACTTTAGCAGATTTTTAATACAACGATTAGTAGTCATCATCCCACCTCTTTATCTATTTCTAATATAAATTATTCAAAAATTTATATTTGGTGTTTATAAATACCTATATAAATGTATGTGTAAGGTGCTGGGAAAAATGTCAAATTTACAGAAATGTTAAAAAATGTAAACAACATTGTCAAAATTAAGAAAAATGATGTATACTAAAGATATAAAATGTGAGAATATAAATCTCATAATATAGGGAGGTGGAGAATATGGAAATAACAAACTACAATAAAGAAAATATGCAAGAACTAAAGAATGAAATAGCAACAAAGAAGAACGAATATAAAAGTCTAATCGAATCATTAGAAAGAAATATTCAAAGTATGCATGAATACTGGGTAGAAGGTGATCAGACAGCAGAAGCAGTATACGCAAGATTAATAGAGCAATTTAACCAGTTTAAAAAGGACCTAGAAGAAGGTTATGAACTAATGTCAAAATATGAACAAAGAGTAAATGACCAAGTAGGGAATTATGAAGAAGCAGAAAAGACAGTAATGTCAAGAATCAATGGATAAAGGAGGATAGAAGATGGCGTTTAATTATAGTGAATTAACAAGGATAAAGGGAACAATAGAAAGTGATACAGAAAGTCTAAGTAAAAATTTAAGAGAATTTTCATCATTAATAAATGATAATGTAAATAATAGCCGAGTATGGAAAGGACAAAGCGCCAGTGCCTTTAAAGAAGCGTGGGATGAATTTGAAGAAGGAAAGTTTCCAGAATATAAGAATCATTTCAAAAAAGAGATAAAGAATGTAACAGATGCGATAGAGGCATGGAGTAAGTCAGAGGAATAAAATATACTGCAAAAATGCAGTATATTGTAAATAGAAGAGAGTTCTTCTACTTACAATATATTGGATTGGAAAGGGGAATACCTATGGCAACTTATTATGTAACGGGTTATCAAGATGCGCTTGATAAATATAACCAAATAGAGACTAATAAAGATAAATTAGCATCATCTGTAGAAACCGCAGTTTGTGATCTAATTGATAAAAAATATTTTAAATATTTAGAACTTATGAGAGATGTTATTATGCAAGAGGTAGATAAAGGTTTATCTCCGAATGCTTTAACAATACAAGGAGATGCCTTAATTAATCAAAAAGCTGCCAAAATAATACAAGATATAGAAGATAGTATGGAAAGAAATAAGAGCATTAAAGAGGAAATAAGAGAAGAGGCAGGAAAATACGAAATTATTCATTTACAAGCGTTGGTTAAAGCAATAGATGAAAAAATCGCAGACTTACTATATTATAATCCAACTGAAACTGAGCAGAATATAGCTGATCAGTTGACTGAACTAAAGCCTATTATTCAAGAAAGAATTTCGTTAATTAATCATTAAGAAAGGGGATACAAAAGATGGGAAATAACATCATTGACAGGGAAAAATTGTACCAAAGCGGTCTAGCTATTGCTGAATTTCTTGATGAAACATCAAATCCTTCACATGAAAATAATGTAAATTATTTGCAATATATTAGAATGAATATACATGGTATAAATCAAATATATGGTGATGTATTAAATAGTAAGGAATTAGAAACAAAAATTGATGATATTGTAAATACGCCTCTTAAAGCAAAACAAACCATGATGCAGTTATTAGATTATATAATAGCTTCTGTACAAGCATACGATGCAGCAGAGGGAAATGTCGATGCAGCAGCAGGACTTATATTGGATTATATACAAACTAACTATACACAACAACAGCAAGGTTCTGGGGCAGATTTACCAATTCTGACTTCAAATGGTTTTGGTGTGCAAACAGGTGCAATTACTGTTCCACAAGCCTATCATGATGGAAATCTGACGGACTACGCTAAAACCGGTGCAGAGGTAACAACTGGGGCAACTTCAGTTTTAGAAGAGGAAATAATTGAAGAACCGTCACAACAGAAAACAGAGGAATCAATAAATTCAGACTTACCTACCGCATCCACCGCAGAAAGCGTATTAAGTGACGTAATTAACGGAGGAGTAAATAATCCAACTGCTAATACAGTAAATGGTGAAATAATAGAAGGAGAAGAACTAGAAGTTTTAAGTGATAACATCGTTGATAACGATATAGAAGTTTTAGATGAAGATGAAGGATTATTTGATTTTGGAAAAGGAATCATAAAAACAAATACCGATGTAACGAAAACTGCTCCAACAAAAGTAAAAAAATCAGCATTGGGAATCGGTGGAGGAGTTTTGGGAATAGCGACAATGGCAGGAGCCGGAGTAATGGCAAAAAAATATAATGACAAAAAGGAAAAAAGACAAGATGAAGTAATAGCGGAAGAACCAAAAAAAGAAGAAGAAAAAGAACAAAGAAAAATTATGTCAATAGAAGATATATATGAATTTGATAAAGATAATAAAGAACTAGAAGAAGCTACTACTAATGATGCAGTCGGCAGTGACTTCTTTAATATGAACAGTTAAAAAAGAAAGAGGGAAATGAAAATGGAAGAAAAATATTTACCACTAGGATCTATTGTAATGTTGGGAGGAGGACAAAAACAGTTGATGGTAACTGGATATTGTATGGAAACTCCAGAAAACCCCAACAAAATATTTGACTATTGTGGATGTATATTCCCAGAAGGAATCATTCGGTCAGATTTAACTTGTGTCTTTGATCATTCACAAATAGAAAAAGTTTTCTGTAAAGGATATATTGATGCTGCTGCTTCTGAATTTTTAGAAAAATTAAAAAATAAAGGTTTAGAATTTAATTCAGAAACAAAGGAACCAGAATTACCAGAAAATGGATTAGTTACACCTATAGAAGAAAATAAAGTTGCTGCGGATCAACCATTATTGACACCAATTTCATCAAGTCCTAATACAATTGTTATTGACGAAGATCAAGAAAATGAAATGCAAGAAGATTTTCCAAGCAATGATGAATAGTAAGGTAATCTTCTTTCTTTAAATATTATATAATGACGGAGGTGATAAGATGGAATACATTGTTTTAGCGGCTATACTCATAATTATTTTACTTGCTATATTAAAGGCAAATAAAAAAAATGCAAGCCTAGATTTTAATAAATTAGTAGAATATTTGGGAGGAAGAGACAATATTATAAGCACAGAAATAAATATGTCGCGTTTTAAAGTTACTTTAAAAGATATCAGTAAGGCAAATAAAGAGGGAATCCAAAGATTAGGCGCTAAGGGGATTGTAGAAATTGATAATCAATTAAAAATAATTTTAGGGCCTTCCTCTAAACAATTGAAGAAATATATTGAACAAATAAAATGACAGAATTCGTCATTTTTTCTTTTTTATGACAAATTTCGACATAGAAAAATTATATAATTCTAAATAGAGGTGATTTTATGTCTATTATAGAAGATGTAATTTTAAGTAGTATTTACTTGTTATTTCCTTTTTGCATATACTTAATTTATATTGCCTATTTAAGAAATATGGATATGAAGGAGAAAAATTTATTTTTGGACATAGTAATATTAACATCTTTTTTTCTAGTAATAAAATTTTCAATGGACAAGTCATCTTTTAGATTCTTACTGTATAATATTCCACTGTTGTTAGCGTATCTTAAGAAAAGATTCCCGTTATCTTTATTGATTACTATTATATTAGTATATTGCTATAATATATATACTAATTTGAATTTATACTTAATTGTATTGGAATATTTATTATATATAATAATTTATTTTTTAACGTTAAAAAACAAAAAAAGAGAATCTATTCTGATAAATGTTTTTGTTATTATTAAATCTTTTTTAATTTCTTTTACAATGGTATTACTATTGAAAGAATCGGAATTAACCATACTGAATTTAGTAAATATTTTTTTAACTTTAACTACATTTATATTATCCACCTACTTAATAGTTTTTCTATTTAAAAAAGCAGAAGAAATTATTAATTTAAATATAGTTATTCAAGAAAATCAAAAAGAAAAAGCTTTGTTTTCCTCCTTATCTAAATTAGTTCATGAATTGAAAAATCCGATATCTGTATGTAAAGGATATTTAGAAATGATAAGGAAAAAAGGAATAGAAAAATCTTCTAAATATCTTCCTATCATAGAAGAAGAAATCAATAGATCATTATCGGTAATTACAGATTTTTCCTATTTAGGAAAACTAAATAAGATAGAAAAAGAAGAAGTAGATTTGAGACTTCTCTTAGAAGAAATTATGGATATATTAACCCCATTATTTAAAAAAAATCGTAGTGAGTTAATTTTAAAAATGGACCAAGATGAATTATATATAAATTTAGATTATAATCGTATGAAGCAAGTGTTTGTTAATTTATTAAAAAATTCGCTAGAAGCTAAAAGAGAAGAGGAACAATTAATTGCTGTAGTAGAAGTAAAAGTTTTAAAGAATAACATAAAGATAATAATTAAAGATAATGGTATTGGGATGAATAAACAAACGCTAAGCAAAGTAGACGAAATCTTTTATACTACAAAACCAAATGGTACAGGATTAGGGGTTGTGTTATCAAAAGAAATTATTACCCTTCATAATGGTACTATAAAATATAAATCTATATTAAATAAAGGAACAGAGGTAATAATAAAATTGCCAATAAAAGAAAAAAGTCTTTCGACTTTTAATAATAGTAATGATTGCTGTAATTAGTATAAGCATTAGGATATGTATAGTATGGAACTGGATAAACTGGATAGAACCCTCCGCCACAGCACTGATTATTATTTAATTGATTATTATTTGCAATACCATATCCTAATGCAGTTCCTGCAAGGCCACCTACTAAAAAAGGTGCTAAAAAGAATCTATCATCATCACTAGTTGTTGTGTAAGTAGGATAATTACTAGAATTTCTATACATATATTGGTTATTATTTGGTATACTATATGTATGAGAGTACATACAATTCCCTCCTTTATAGTATTTTATGTAGATAGAAAGAATAGGTGATATAATGAATACGCAAAAATTAAACACATTAGCAAATACGATAGTGAGGTACTCATTGCATTTAAAAGAAAATAGTAAAGTACTTATAAACTTTACTAAAGAGGCCATTCCATTAGTAGAAGAATTAATAAAAGAAGCAAATAAAGTGGGGGCGATTGTTTACCTAGATATGTATGATCCAAAATTAAATGGGATTTTAGCATCTACTAATAAAGATGAAAGAATTGAGCTAATTAGACGAATAAAAGAGTTTGAAGTAGAAAATTATGATGCTTTTATCGCCATTCATTATACATATAATGATTATGAAACAAAAAATGTTCCCAAAGATATGCGTATAAAGCTAGGTAAAGAAATAGAACATGCTAGTGATATTAGAATTAATGAAAGAGAGTGGGTACTTCTAAATTATCCATCTGTAGTGGATGCATATAAGGCAGGTATGCCTACTAGTGATTTTAATGAATTCGCATTAGATGTTATGACGGTTGATTATCGTAAAATGAGCAAAGATATTCAACCTTTAAAAGATTTAATGGAAAAAACAGATAAAGTTAGGATTGTTGCGCCCGGAACAGATATCACATTTTCTATTAAAGGATTACCAGCTGTGCCTTGTACAGGAGAAAAAAATATTCCCGATGGAGAACTTTATTCAGCACCTGTTAAAGATAGCGTAAATGGTACAATAACCTATAATACTCCTAGTCCATATCAAGGAAATATTTTTCATCATGTATCTTTAACTTTTAAAGATGGTAAAATTATAAAAGCAACATGTGATGAAGATGATGATAAATTAAATGAGATTTTTGATACAGACGAAGGCGCAAGATATGTAGGAGAATTCTCATTAGGATTTAATCCTAAAATTTTATATCCTATGGGAGATATTTTATATGATGAAAAGATTTTAGGAAGCTTACATTTTACTCCAGGAAGATGTTATGCAGATTGCGATAATGGAAATCGATCAAGTATTCATTGGGATATGGTCTTAATCCAAAGAGAAGACTTTGGAGGAGGAGAAATCTATTTTGATGATGTCTTAATTCGAAAAGATGGCAAATTTGTCTTAGATGAATTAAAAGCTCTAAACTATGAATAAGCTACACAAGTAGCTTTTTCAATTGCAAAAGAAAGCAAAATATGTTATAATATGCGCTAGGTGAAGGGGCATGGCTAGACTTCCTAATACTATAAGAAATTATATGAATGTCTTATGTCAAGAAGATACAGACATTTATCTTCATAATTTAATGCTCGCAGAAGTGCTAGGAAATGAATTTTTAGGAATTAATTCTCTACAAAAATGCTTACCACACTTTTATATTCCGAAAAAACAATATTCAAATATGGTTAATCCACGTCAAAAAGTAAAAAGTTACTTGTGTGACTTTGTAAGGAGTGATTAATACAATATGAAAATTTTGCCAAATTATAAATTAACAGAAAAAGAGTATATTGATATGCGTTGTAATCCATTCGCTAGCGGAACAGAAGGAGTAATCTGTGAATGGAATCAAAATAGTGTTGTTAAATTTTTTAGCGAAGTATACAATAATGTTACTCAAGAACAGATAGAGGCAATTCGGGAAAACAAATTACGAAAACTCATAGCTCTTTATAAGAAAAATTTAAAAAATCAAATTTTACCAATCGCAACCGTTTCTAAAAATGGCCAATTTATAGGATATGTCATGACGAAAGGAATAGGAACAACCGGACTTCAAGCGTTACAATTTGATTGGGAAACCCAACTGCAATTATTGAGAAAAAGTAAAGAATTATTAATGGATTTTCATGAACAGGGGATTATAAACGGAGATGTTCGTCTTTCGAATATATTATTTGATAGAACTACAGGAAATGCTGCTTTTTGTGATTTGGATAATATGCAGGTAGATGGTTATTTAGCAGATTTAGTTCCTACTATCGTAAAAAATTACCAAAAATTGCGAGGGGTACCTATACAACCATATGATCAGACAGTAGATATAGCCTTACACAACACTGTGATGCTTCAACTGTTTTGCAATACGGCTAGTATAAGCCCAGAATTATTGGAAAGAAAACCTATAGATGAGTACTTAAATGAAGAAGGAAAACAAATATTAATAGATTATAAACATCCAAAACAAAAGATAAAACAAGGATATTTATGTGATTACCTTATAAAATAGTGTATAATAAAAAAGAGGTGAAGTTATGGAACGTCTCCAAAAAATAATTGCAGCGAGTGGATTAACTTCTAGAAGAAAAGCAGAAGAATTGATAAAGTCTGGAAGAGTAAAGGTAAATGGTTCTGTTGTAACAGAATTGGGTACTAGAATATCTGAAAAAGATAAAATAGAAGTCGATAATAAGCCAATAGAAAAAGAACAAAAAGAATACTATCTTTTAAATAAACCACGAGGAGTAGTAACAACTACCTCTGATGAAAAAGATAGAAAAACAGTAGTAGATTTTATCCCAACAGAAGCTAGAATTTATCCAGTTGGAAGACTAGATTATGACACAACCGGGGTATTACTATTAACGAATGATGGTGATTTTGCCAATATTATGATGCATCCATCAAGTAATATTGAAAAAGTTTATGTAGCAAAAATAAAAGGAATGATTGGAAAAGAGCAAATCATTAAATTAAAGCAAGGAATAGAGATAGAAAACAATATCAAAGTAAAAGCATCTACTGTAAAAGTAAAAAAACAAGATTCTAAGACAAATACTTGTATGGTAAAAATAGCAATTCAAGAAGGAAGAAATCATCAAATAAAAAAGATGTTTGAGATGATTGGATTTGAAGTTTTAAAATTGAAACGAGAGAAGGAAGGATTTTTCACATTAGAAAATCTAAATTCTGGAGAATATAGAAAATTAACTAGAAAAGAAGTTAGCAGAGTATTTGCTTTAAAAAACAAGTAAAGAAAAAAGTCCAAATTTGGACTTTTTATTCTGTTTCAATTGCTCCAGTAGGGCAAGAATCTTCTGCTTCTCTAACAGCTTCCTTGCAATGATCTTCTACATTTTCTTGTTTTGCTTGAGATAATCCCTCATCATTAATTTCAAACACCTCATCACAGATTGCGGCACAAGCACCACATCCAATGCAAGCATCTTGATTTACTTTTACCTTCATTTTTTCAATCCTTTCTCATTACTAATTATAAGCGAAACTTTCTTTTACGTAAAGATATATTTAACTTCTTTTGTTTTTTAATCTATTATGATAAACTTATAAGTAAGAAGGTGATTTGTGTGCAAACTAGAATGGATCGCTATAAAGAGTCAAATTCAAACGAATCTTACAGTCGTTCGGATAAAAATAAAGATTTATACAATGATTTTGCTAACAGTACTAAATATACTAATTTTTCAGATGTTACAAATGCCAATGCAGTGGATTTAGAAAATGCTAAGAAAAATTATAAGACCAGGGAAGGATATCATCAAATGAAAGCCTATGGGAATGTGATCCCAACTCCTAAATCAAAGAAGCAATTAGATGACATTGAATATTTGTATCAAGATCGCGAAAATAGAGTATATGATATTAATAGTGTTTTACAAGAGGCAAGAAAAAATAAGGAAATAGATGCTAATTCAAAAATGAGGAAACTAAAAGATGATAGTTATAATGCTATAACGGGTATAGATATCGCAGATCTGGAAGAATATCGAAAAGAAAAAGAACAAAAATTAAGATATCCTGATGAGGAAGAATTAAAAGAATTGATAGATACAATTTCTTCTAAAACTATGATGGAAGAAGTGTCAAAAGCTACAAATACAGATTTATTTAGTGATTTGTTGGCAACGAAAGCAATGGACAAGGTTTCGAGTAAAGAAGAGGAGTCACTAACCTTATCTAAAGAAATATTAGATAAAGAACAATTGAAAAAAATAACAGAAGAAGAGAGTTATGAAACAAAAGAAGAAACAATTCCCAAAGGAGCAGATAAAGAATTTTATACAAGAAGTATGGATTTATCAGATAAGGATTTTGAAATGGATATCGATTTTAATAAAAAAGGTATGCCACTAGGTTTAAAAGTTTTTTTAACACTTATAATGCTGGTAACAATAGGGGTAGGCGCATACTTAATTTGGAAAAATTTTGGTTAGGATATTTCCTAACTTTTTTATTGAAATCAAAAATAATTTTATGGAATACTTCTGGTGTTTATGATATGATATAAATGAAAAGAGTTATAGGAAGTGTTTCATATGAATTTAAAATTTGTTGTGAATGATTATATTTTAATATGGAATTTATTATTTCAAGCATCACCATCTGAAATGATATACAAATTAAAACAAAAATTATGGATCAATTATCAGGGAGAATATAATAAACTATATCAAGATAAAGAATTAATATTAAAAGATGCGGCAAATTTTATACCGAATGATGATACTATTTATAACATAGTGCTAGAATCTAAGGAATATGAAAAAGTAAAAAAAGCAACAGAAAGGTACCGCATAGATTTATTAAAATTATGGGATGCTAGTAGTAAAAAAATAAATAAATATCTACCAGAAATTTTAAAAATAGATTTTGAAAAATATACAATCATGGTGGTAGATGAAAAATTAGATGTTTTAGATACCACTAGTCTAAATGAAGAAAAAGATAGGACCATTATTCTCGGAAAACAAATAGATAAGAAAGATCCTAATAAATTAGTTTTAGAGTTATTATTTGATATTGTAAAAAAAGAAATAAAAACTTATTCAGAAAAAGATCAAATGATAGCAGATGCTATTATTGAAATGGCTATCTATAATGAATTGTTAACACGGGTTACTACCAATAGTTCTTATTTTAAAGGAAGACAAAACCTTACCTATATTAAAAGGCAAATATATCCATATTGGCTTATGTATTTAGGAATAAAAATTGAGGAACTACAAAAATATATGTTGCGAGATAAAGTGTCTTTTGATTTAGAAAAGTATCCTTATGAAAAGGCCTTAATAAAAATGACAATAAAAGAGTTTATTGATTTTTGTATTAAAAACAAAAAACATATGATTAAAGAAGAACAATTAGAATTGATTTAATGCAGTAGGGGGTATATCACCATGGATGAAAAATTACAGATATTATTAGATAAGTTAAATATTGATAAAGAATACTATCAATATTTTTCTAATGCAAAACTTTTAAAAATCAAAGTACATTCCAGCACAAATTCATGGGTTATTTTTATAAAAAATGATACTTGTTTCCCAAGAGAAGTAATAGAACAATTAGAGAATAATAAAAAACTATTAGATAGTAAAATAGAAGACATAAAGTTTATATTTGAAATAGACAATATAGATTTACAAATATATAAAAGTTACTATTCTTGCTTATTAAAAAAATTAAAAAAAGAATTAAAAGTAATAGGAATATATGAAGATTGTTTGCAAATAGAAGGACAAAGTCTTGTTTTATATGTTTCTAATACAGTAGAAGAAGAAAAATTAACAAGCTGCTTAGATAAAATAAATGAGTTTTATAAAAGTTTGGGTTATCAATCAAATATTGAAATAAAAATAAAACAGGAAAATAATCATATACTAGAAGAAATCAAACAGGATATGGAGGTGATACCAGAACTTCCTAAAAAAGTAAAAAGAGAATCTTCTTCAAAAGAAAAATCTTATTATAAAGAATCAAAAGATCCTAATAGTGTGATAGGAAGAGCAATTCAAGAAGACGCTATAAAAATTAAAACATTATTAGGAGAAGATAATAATGTTGTTGTGGAAGGCTATGTGTTTGGAACGGATTTTTTTGAATCATCAAAGACGGATTTTAAGATTATAACTTTAAAAATAACGGATTATTCAGATAGTATCTACTGTAAGGTGTTTGTAAGAGATCAAGAGGAATATAGTAGACTTTGTAAAGAATTAAAAGTAGGAAATTGGTATAAAATCAGAGGATATACTAAGAATGATCAATTTGCAAAAGAATTAGTTTTAAATGCTAGAGATATAGTAAAATTAGATAAAAAGATAGAAACAATTAGCGATGAAGCACCTGTAAAAAGAGTAGAACTTCATTGTCATACGAAAATGAGTCAGATGGATGGACTTGCAGATGAGATAGAATTAGTAAAACAAGCTATAAAATGGGGACATAAAGCAATTGCGATAACAGATCATAATGCTGTACAGGCATTTCCGCATGTTTTTAATTTTGTAACAGGTCATAATAAAAGTCTAAAAGAAGGAGAAGAACCATTTAAAGCTATTTATGGAGCAGAGCTTACTCTAATTGATGATACTGTAAATATTGTGTTAAGACCAAATAACAAAGTATTATTAGATCAAACTTATGTAGTGTTTGACTTTGAGACGACTGGTTTTAATGCTGGTGGAGAAGATTCTATTATTGAAATCGGAGCTGTAAAAATTAAAAATGGCGAAATTTTGGAACGATATGATGAGTTAATTAATCCAGGAAAGCCATTATCACAAAAATTAATAGATCTTACAAATATAACAGATGAAATGTTAAAAGATAAAGATACCGAAGAAAACGCAATAAAAAGATTCATAGAATGGTATCAAGATTTACCAATGGTAGCCCATAACGCTAAGTTCGATGTTTCTTTTCTAGAAATGGCCTATAAAAAATATAATTTAGGAACATTTACCAATCCCGTTATTGATACCTTGGAATTATCTCGTACGATGGATAATACGTATGCCAGACATTCTTTATCAGTGCTCGTAAAACGATATGATGTTCCATGGGATGAAGATGCTCATCATAGAGGAGACTATGATGCGGAAGGAACCGCTTTAGTTTTCCACAAAATGTTAAAGAAATTATCGAATCGTAATATAGAAACAATGGATCAGTTAGATACCTTAGTGAGTAAAGATGAAATATATAAATATGGACGTGCCCATCACGTAAATATTTTAGCAAAAAACAAAACAGGATTAAAAAATCTCTTTCAATTAATTTCTTTAGCAAATACTACTTACTTATACAAAACACCTAGAATTCTTAGAAGTGAAATTGAAAAGCATAGAGAAGGATTATTAATCGGTAGTGGCTGTTATGAAAGTGAGGTTTTTAAAGAAGCATCATCGAAAAGTGAAGATGAATTATCGAATATTATTCGCTTCTATGATTACGTAGAAGTTCAACCATTAGAATGCTACAATCATTTAATACAAACGGGAGATTTTAAAACAGAAGTAGAGTTGGCAGCTCACTTAGAAAAAATCATTCGCGTCACAGAAGAAGCCGGAAAAATTATTGTGGCAACTGGCGATGTTCATCATATTAAAAAAGATGATAAAATTTATCGAGAAATTATTGTCAATCAAAAAGTTCCAGGTGGTGGACGACATCCATTGGCTAAAAGTGATATAAAAGAAATTCCTTCTAATCATTTCAGAACAACAGAAGAAATGTTAAATGATTTCAAATTCTTAGGAGAAGAATTAGCGTATAGAATTGTTGTAGAAAATACCAATAAAATTGCTGATATGATTGAAATAATTGAAGTAATTATTGATACGGGGGGGATCCCATTTTCCCCAAGAGTAAAAAGTGATGATGGCCAAAGTTATTTAAATTGTTCCAGTGTAGTAACAGAATTAGTATATACAAAAGCAAAAGATTGGTATGGAGAGCCTCTTCCATATTCTATAGAAGAAAGAATCGCAACGGAATTATATGGAGATGTTGTGTTAAAGGCTATAAAATTTTTCCTAGAAAGTAAAAAGTTAAAAGAGGAGGATTTAGAAAAAGAAGCATATAAACAGCTTCATGAAGAAATACTAAAGGGATCAGATAATATAAATCTTTTCGTAAAAGAATATGTAAAAAAGACGAATGAGGAAAATCTAGATGATAAATCATTAGAAAAAGAAGTAAAAAAATCTTTAGGAGGAATTATTGGTGGTGGATTTGATCCAATTTACCTAATTGCTCAACGATTAGTAAAACACTCTAATGATGAGGGATATTTAGTAGGATCCCGTGGATCTGTAGGATCAAGCTTTGTTGCCACCATGATGGGAATTACAGAAGTAAATCCATTGTCAGCTCATTATAGATGCCCAAAATGTAAATTAAGTATTTTTGAAGATGAAAATGGAATGTCTTTCGGAAAAGACTATTCGTCTGGATTTGATTTGCCCGATAAAGACTGTCCAAATTGTCATATTCCTATGATTAAGGATGGACAAGATATGCCGTTTGCAACTTTCTTAGGATTTAATGCGGATAAAGTTCCAGATATTGATCTTAACTTTTCGGATTTAAATCAAGCAAGTGCACATGCGTATACTAAAGTTTTATTTGGGGTTGATAATGTTTATAGAGCTGGAACGATTGGTACGGTAGCAGATAAAACGGCTTATGGATATGTAAAAGGTTATTGTGAAGAACATGAAATTACAGATATGCGCTCTGCAGAAATAGAGCGACTTGCGATGGGGTGTACTGGTGTAAAAAGAACAACTGGGCAACATCCAGGAGGAATTGTTGTAATACCAGATTATATGGACGTATATGACTTTACGCCATTTCAATTCCCTGCAGAAGATATAACAGCTGAGTGGCGTACGACTCACTTTGATTATCATGCAATTGACCAGTGTGTCTTAAAACTAGATATTTTAGGTCATTCGGATCCTACACAATTGCGTTTAATTCAAAATCAATCCGGAACGGATATTTTAAAGGTTCCTTTAGATGATAAAGAGACAATGTCCATATTTACTTCTACAAAAGCACTAGGTGTTACAACCGAACAAATTATGTGTAATACAGGAACTTTGGGGATTCCAGAATTTGGGACACCATTTACCATTAAATTAGTAGAAGATACCAAACCAACTACTTTTGGAGAATTAGTAAAAATATCTGGACTTTCACACGGTACAGACGTTTGGTTAGGAAATGCCCAAGAATTAATAGCCAACAATGTAGTTCCATTTAAAGAAACAATTGGTTGTCGTGATGATATCATGGTTTATCTAATGTATCATGGAGTAAAACCAATTAAAGCCTTTAAGATTATGGAATTTGTTCGTAAGGGAAAAGCTTCTAAAGATCCTGAAACATGGAAAGAACATGTAAAAACAATGCAGGAAGCAAATATTCCAGAATGGTTCATTGGTTCTTGTCAAAAAATTAAATATATGTTCCCAAAAGCTCATGCAGCAGCCTATGTAATTAGTGCTTTTAGAATCGCATGGTATAAAGTACATATGCCCGTATATTTCTATGCTTCATGGTATTCTTCTAAAGCAACAGATGTAGATATAGAACCTATGATTAAAGGATATCAGGCAATAAAAAGAAGAATTGAAGATATAGACGCCAAAGGATATGAGGCAAGTAATAAAGAAAATGGGCAATCTGAAAGCCTAAAGGTAGCTTTAGAAGCAACAGCCAGAGGAATTAAATTCTTAAATGTAGATTTATATAAATCGGACGCCACTGTTTGGGTTGCTAAAAATGAAAAAGAAATATATCCTCCATTTAATGCCATTGAAGGCTTAGGAGATACTGTAGCAGCTCAAATTGTAAAAGCAAGAGATGAGGCACCATTTATAAGTTTAGAAGATGTCCAAAAAAGAGGAAAAGTATCAAAAACCTTATTAGATAAAATGATAGAAATGGGAATATTAAAAGATTTACCAGAATCTAATCAATTGAGTTTATTTTAAAAGAAAAAGAATTTTCTTTTTCTTTTATTGTGCTATAATATCAAAAAAGGGAAGATATTATGAAGTATAAAGTACTAATAAATAAAGAAAATAAAATTAAAAAAAATTATATCAATAAAATTACTTTAATAGATATAAAAAATAGAAATGGTATAGATATTAAAATAGAAAAAGAAACATATGAAAATTATCAGAATTTAAAAGAATTTTTATGTAAAAAGAATATAGAGATAGATATAGAGTCTGCTTATTCTCCGTTAGATAGTGATAATGATTACACGAATGAAGATCACACAGGTTTGGCTATTCATATCATAGTAGACGGGAATATAGAAGAAACTCAAAAATATCTTCATGAATATGGTTTTATTTTAAGATATCCCAAAGATAAAGAAAAAGCTACATATCATAAATATGATCCCTTCCATATAAGATATGTTGGCAAGATAGTAGCTAAAATCATTTATGAAAATAATTTTACTTTAGAGGAATATCTATCAACATTCAGTGGAGTTTTACTAGTAAACAAAGAAAAAAATATGACATCTTTTGATGTGGTAAAAAGAATAAGCGATATTTATGGTATAAAAAGAATTGGACATACTGGTACTCTTGATCCATTAGCAGAAGGACTATTAATTATAACAATAGGGCAAGCTACAAAAATAGCAGAACTTTTAACTGCTACTTATAAAGAATATGAAGCAGGAGTAATCTTAGGTATAAAAACAGATACCTTAGATATTACAGGAAGAGTATTAGATACAAAATCATTTGATGAAAATATTGATATTGAAAAAGTATTAAAAAGTTTCAATAAGACTTACCTTCAGGAAGTCCCTATCTATTCTGCAGTAAAGATAAATGGTAAAAAATTATATGAATATGCTAGAAAAAATGAATCAGTACAATTACCTAAAAAGGAGGTAACTATAAAGAATACAGAACTATTAAATACAGATAAAGCTACTTTTAATTTTAGATGCACAGTTTCAAAGGGCTGTTATATAAGAAGTTTAATTAATGATATAGGTCTATCTATGAATACATATGCCACTATGACAAAATTAACACGAACAAAACAAGGTAAATTTCATTTAAAAGATGCCTATACATTATTAGAAATAGAAAAAGGAGAAGCCAAGTTATTGTCTATAGAGCAAGCTCTTGATTATCCAGTTATAGTAGTTGATCATATCTTAGAATATAAAATAAGAAATGGGCAACCCGTAAAGAATGATTGGAATATTGAAGAAAAAGTTATTTTTAAAAATGAAATTGAAAAAATTTTAGGAATTTATGAAGTAGTAGAAAATACTCTAAAGACATGGAAAAATTTTAATTGATAAAAGTCTGGGGGAGGGTATACTTTATACAGAATAAGATAGAAGGAGAGTATAAAGTATATGAAAAAACAAGGCTTTACATTAATCGAATTACTAGCAGTTATAGTAATCATGGGAATCTTAATGTTTGCAGCAATTCCCGCTATCAATAGAACCATAGAAAACGCAAGAAAGGATCAATACATAAATACAGCTCAAAATTATGCCAGAGCCGTAGAAACCTTATGGAATACTGATGGGCTTGAGTGTAGAAGTGGAGAACCTAGCTATCAAGTGTCATCTGCATTACCAACTGGTCAGTATTATGTGTTTTTCGCAACAGGAGATCTAGACTCTTATTTTCCCCTGCAATAAATGTTCCCCTACTACAACAAGGAGGAAAATCACCATGGGGAAATAAAGATATCGTAGGATATGTTTTGGTCGATAATATAGATAATCAAGCAGATTTTTATGTTACATTATATGATGGGGCTCATTATTTAATGAATGATGGAGAAAGTGTAAGATATATGGATATTGATAGAAGCCTAATTAGTACAGAAACATGGGCAATGAATGATTTGGATCAAAGAATTTTTCAAGTCCAAGATGTTGATTGGTATGGATGTAGACTAGTATATGTGGAATAATATTTTCACTTTTTTATTTACTTAAAATTTATTAGAAAATGTACTTAAAAAAGAGTTGAACTTTACTTTTTTCTTAATTTGTGGTATAATGTACTAACTAACAAAGAGGGGGTTGTGTTAGATGAATAAAAAAGATTCTGGAGAAAGAATGAATTATTATAAACTATTGAAGGTTCCTGAAGGAATTACTAGGGACCAGTTATCCATTGAAATGCAAAGAAGAACAAATTTTCTTAGAAGTATACAAAAAAGGCCATCCGTATCAGATGAATTTTATCAGCAAATAGAAACTGGTATGGCAGATATAAGTACTTATTATCAAAAATTAGATGATGAGTTAAGAAAGATGAATCACGGGCAAAAAAAGGAAACGATAAGTACCGAACAATCAATAGACTTTTTAGATTTGCCAGTAGGTAAAACAATAGATTTTGGTCTTGATAGAAGAACAAGAGAAATACTAGATGCTTATCAAGCATCAAAAACATCAACAAGAACCGGAAAAACAGAAAAAGTTTCACCTGATTTTGCTTCTCGCACTATGAGAAGTTTAATCGCAATATCATTAGCTGCTTTGACGACTATTGGTATAGCAATAGGTAAGAAAAATGCTTCTTCTACCGAAAATCCACAAACTTCTGTTGTAACACCAGTAGATGATTCTAGAGAAGATGTTCCTGAAGAAGATATATTGTTTGATACAGAAGATCAAATAACAATTAGTCGTATTCATAAAGCAAAATGGGGAGAAACACTTTGGGAATATTCTCATAATTCGAATACTTCTCAAGATACAATATCTAAGATAAATAGTCTGAATAACGGTAAAGTTTATTATGGAGAAACTATGATTATACCTTATCAGATATCAACTGATGATTTAGTATATTACACTCAATCAGTTTCTTACAATTCCAATATTTCTCTTGAAGAATTTGCTTTACAATATGAAACGGATGCTGATGGTTTAAAAGCATTGAATCCTGAAGCTATTACATATATAGGTGGAGAATATGCTGCAATAAGTGATACGTTAGTAGTTCCAAACTTTATAACAAAAACAGAATTATCATACGCCAAAGAAGAAACAACATCTATGGCATATCAAAAGACAAATGGAACCAGTTCATCAGGAAAATAGTACATACATATAAGTAAAGATTTAAGTAATACAAACATTACTTGAATTTTTTTTTATTTAAATGAATCGTGATTTCTTATCATAAAAAATAGAAGAAGTTAATAACAAATGTAGTATAAAAAATCAATTATAAAAATTGGTTGTAATTTTTATAAAGTATGTTATAATATACGTAGAAAGGAGTGGGAATAATATCCCGCTCTTATTATTTCCAGGAGGTAATAATGAAAGAAAAAATTTCAATTCTTGTAAATGATTCTATAAAAGAATTATCTGTTTTTGTAGATGATGTTTTTGTATCAAAACAAGAGGGGAAAAATATAATGAATATCGTACTTGATAGTGAAGAGACAATAGACTTGAATAAGATAACAAAAGCTTCAAGAATTATAAACAAAATATTAGATAAAGAAGAAGGTCTATTAAAAGATATTGATGAGCTTGACATTTATTCAAAAGAAAAAGGAGAGGATAGTAATGAATGGTAAAGAATTTAAATTAGCTCTTGATAATATTGTAAAAGAAAAAAATATTGATCCAGATATTGTATATGAAGCAATGGAGTTGGCTTTAACTTCTGCCTATAAGAAAAATTTTAATTCTAAGACAAATGTAAAGGTACTATTTGATAGACAAACGGGAGAAATAAAAGTATATTCTTATTTAACAGTTGTTGCAGATGATAAAATGACGAAAGAAGAATACGAAGACTATTTATTTGAACACTATACAGATGAAGACGAGGACGAAGAGGAAGAATTAGAAAGTGAAAACACTGAAGAAGAAAAAGAAACAATTTCTTTCTTTAATCCAGAAACAGAAATTAAGTTAACAGAAGCAAAAAAAATAGATAAAACATTAGAAGTGGGAGATACAATTGATAAAGAAGTAACACCTAAGGATTTTGGTAGAGTTGCGGCATCAACTGCTAAACAAGTTGTGGTTCAAAAAATAAGAGAAGCAGAAAGAAATAGTATAGTAGAAGAATTTGGGGATAAACAAGATGAATTATTAATTGGTACAGTTTCTTTAGAAGATACGGACAATTACTTTATTGATTTGGGAAGAACAAATGGAATCTTACCTAAAAAAGATATAATTCCTGGAGAAAAAATTGAAATGGGTTCTCAAATTAAGGTTTATGTATCAAAAGTGGATAATAATGGTAAAAACTTATTAATTCTTTTAAGCAGAACACATTATGGCTTTGTAAAACGTTTATTTGAATTAGAAATACCTGAACTTGCTGATGGAACAGTAATGTTATATAGTGTAGCAAGAGATCCTGGAAATAGAAGTAAAGTAGCTGTTTATTCCGAAAGAGCAAATGTAGATCCAATTGGAGCATGCATTGGAGAAAAAGGAAGTCGTATTGCTAGAATTATAGAAGAATTACATGGAGAAAAATTAGATGTTGTTAGATATGATAAAGATCCAGCAATCTTTATTGAAAACGCTCTATCTCCAGCAAAAGATTTAACAGTTGCTATTACAGATCCTAAAAAACAAGAAGCTATGGTAATTGCAGATGGAGATAATTTCTCATTAGCAATTGGTAAAAAGGGACAAAATGCTAGACTAGCTTCTAAGTTAACACATTATAAGATTGATATCAAAACAACAGAACAAGCAAGGGAATCTGGAATTAATTTCAGATAATGGTGAAATATGAAAACAAGAAAAATTCCCTTAAGAACTTGTGTAGTAACAAAAGAAACTCTTCCAAAAATGAAACTCCTTAGAATTGTTAGAACTCCAGAAGGAAATGTAGTTTGTGATGAAACAGGAAAAATAAATGGAAGAGGAGCATATATTAAAAAAGATGTTTCGGTACTAGAAAAAGCAAAAAAAAGCAAAGTTTTAGAAAAAAGGTTAGAATGTAGTATTGATGATAGTGTATATGATGAGATAGAAAAAATTATACAAAAGTGAGGTGAAGTCTAATGATGACTATAGAAGATTATGCTTTGGATACTGGCAAAACAATAGAAGAAATTAAGGCATTATGTGATAAACTAGATATAGCGTATGAAGATGAAAATTCGCTTTTGAGCGAAACAGATATTATTCTCCTTGATAATGAAGAAGATTTACAAGCTTCTGCCGAAGAGACGGAAGATTTCGAAGAAGATTTGGAAGAAGAAGTAACAGATAAGGCTGAAAAGCTTGCAATGAATACAAAGTTTGATTTAGATAATGAAACATCATTTGAAAAAGTAAAAAGTAAAGCCGTAAAGAAAACAGAAACAAAAAAAGACTTCTTGAAAGAAAGAAAAAAAATATATAAACATCGTGAAAAGTTGCAAAGTAATGAAACTATTCAAGATGAAAATGTAATTTTATATAAACAAGGAATGACCGTTAGTGAACTAGCTGATTCATTGGAAATTGCTCCTGTTGAGATTGTAAAAAAATTAATGTCTTTAGGTATAATGGCATCTGTGAATCAATCAGTTGATTATGATAGTGCAGAAGTAATCGTTTCAGAGTACGATAAGACTTTGAAAAAAGAAGAGACCACAGATATTTCAAATTTTGAAAACTACGAAATAGAAGACAGTGAAGAAAATTTAAAAGAGCGTCCACCAGTTGTAACTATTATGGGACATGTAGATCATGGAAAAACAACATTGCTAGACTCCATCAGAAAAACGAATGTTGCCAGTGGAGAAGCAGGAGGAATTACACAAGCAATAGGTGCATATTCTGTTAAATACAATGAAAAAGTAATAACTTTTATTGATACACCAGGACATGCAGCTTTTACAGAAATGCGTGCTCGTGGGGCATCTATAACGGATATTGTCATCATAATCGTTGCTGCTGATGATGGTGTAATGCCACAGACAAAAGAAGCAATTGATCATGCCAAGGCAGCAGGTGTTCCAATTATTGTTGCAATTAATAAAATTGATAAGCCAGAAGCAAATATTGATCGAATTATGACAGCGTTAGTAGAAAATGGTTTAACACCAGAAGAATGGGGTGGAGATACCATTGTCAATAAAATTTCTGCAGTTACAGGAGAAGGAATCAATGAATTGTTAGAAAACATCTTGTTGATTTCAGAAATGGAAGGATATAAGGCAAATCCATCTAGATATGCAACAGGGGCTGTAATTGAATCTAAAAAAGATAGTAAAGTAGGTTCTATCGCTACTTTATTAATTCAAAATGGTACTCTTCGATTAGGCGATCCAATTGTTGTTGGAACATCATTTGGAAAAGTTAGAACTTTGAAAAATGATTTAGGGCAAAATATTGTAGAAGCTGGACCATCTACACCAGTAGAAATTACAGGAATTTCTGAAATCCCTAGTGCTGGAGATAAGTTTATGGCTTTTGAATCAGAAAAACAAGCAAAGCAAATCTCTGAAGAGAGAAAACTGCGCAATAAACAAAAAGATACCAATTTTAGTGGTATGAGTCTAGAAGATTTATTTGGTCAAATCCAAAAAGGCGTAAAAGAGATAAAAGTAGTTCTAAAAGCTGATGTAAATGGTAGCTTGGAAGCTGTAAAGAATTCTCTAGAAAAGATAAATATTGAAGGGGTAAAAGTTAGTGTTATTAGAGCGGGTGTTGGAGCCATTACGGAAAGTGATGTTGTTTTAGCTTCTGCTTCAGAAGCCTTAATCATTGGCTTTAATGTTAGAGGAAATATCAAAACCATTGAGACAGCAAAACAATACGGAATTACGATAAAAACATATGATATTATTTATAAAGTAGTGGAAGATATGGAAAATGCCATGAAAGGAATGCTTGATCCAGAATACGAAGAAAAAGTAACAGGAACATTAGAAGTTAGACAGATATTTAAATTCTCTAAAGTAGGTCTAATTGCAGGTTGTCATGTTACAAGCGGAGTTGTTAAAAATAATGAAAAAGCACGAATCATTAGAGATGACGTAGTTGTTTATAATGGATCTATAAAATCACTACAACATGAAAAAGATCAAGTAAAAGAAGTAAAAAAAGATATGGATTGCGGTCTTACTTTAGAAAATTGTCAAGATTATAAAGAAAAAGATATTATTGAGGTATATAGTTTAGTTGAAATTAAGCGATAATATGAAATGTTTGGAGGATAAAATATGGCTAATATCAGAATAGAAAGACTAAATCATGCATTTCAAGAAGAAATAAGCAAAATCTTAATGACAGAAATAAAAGATGAAGAAATCCAGTTTGTAACGATTACAGATGTAGATACAACCTCAGATTTAAGTTTTGCTAAAGTCTATTTTACAGTTTTAGATGATTCTCTAAAGCAACAAACTCTGGAAGCATTAAAGAAAGCAGCACCTTTTATTAGAACAAAACTGGCAGAAAGAGTAGAAATAAGGCATACTCCTGAATTAAGATTTATATATGATACTTCCATTGAATATGGAAATAATATTGATAAAATACTTGAATCAATTAATGAAAAAGAATAGTGCATTAAAAATGCACTTTTCTAATTAAAAAAACTATGCTAGAATGTAATTGTATAATAAAAAGGAGAGTTTATGAAAAAAAACATAATGAGGGGAAAAAAGAGGAAAAAAGATATCTACAATGATAGTTGGATGTATATTCTCTTACTTATTACTTTGGTAATACTAACAGAGTCATTAAAAACATACACATTTAATGTAGGAAATGCTGATTTGACTTATTCTGTATTCTTGCTACCTATCATATATTTTTTAACAAATTATATTACTAGAAAATATGATTACCGTAAAGGAGTTGCCGCAATATGTTTGTCAGCAGTTTCAATGGTATTGTTTATAGGTCTCATGAATATAACATTCCAAAAGAATTTCACATTAATAAGTATTGTAGGAGAGTTCTGTGGTTATGTAGTTAGTCAATTTGTTAATCTAACACTTTATTATTTTGTAATAAAAAATACAACCTCACCATATCTTTTACTATTTACAAATTATATCTTTTCATTAGTTGTTTTTTACATGGTATATACCTTTATGGCCCTACAACTGTTAGTAATAGAATCTTATTGGATTGGTTATTTTATAACATTAACTATTCAAATCATGATTTGTCTAGTATTATCATTGATTGATTTTTTAGAACAAAAAGGAAGAGAAAATTAAGTCTCTTCCTTTTCTTCTTTTAAAGAATAGATAATAAAATTAAAAGAGTATTGTGGATCATATGCATAACAACGGAAGTAAAAATAGTATCCGTTTTATAATAAATATAGGCAAAAGCAATTCCTAAGGAACTATACGGAATAAAAAACAAGAAATCTAACAAACTTTGCGAATTTGTGATAACATGCATTAGTCCAAAGAATATACCAGAAGTTAAGATGAATAAATATTTGCTTTCAAATATATTTTTAAAGCATTTTCGAAAAACAATTTCTTCAATAAAAGGAGCAATAATACCAGCATTTATTAGCATTAACCATGGAAGAGATTTAATCATAGTTTGAACAGCTTGCTCGTTATTGGCTTGCCCGGCTTTTAGTAGAAAGGTAAGAATAAAATTAAATACCATCATTCCAAATAGGCCAATTAACCAACCTTTAAAGCCAATGTCCAAATGATTAGCTAAATTCTGCTTAAAAACTATAAATTCTCTTTTTAATTCTTTACGATATAAAAAGAATAAAACTCCTAACAAAATAATATTAGAAAAGCTAGATAATAAAACTTCTAAATAACCAGTTACATTTTTAATTTTAAAAATCCAAATAGGAAGTAATTGCAAATACGAACTAAAATAAAAGAGTACAAATACAAAGATTCCCTTTATAAATTGTTTTACTATATTTTTATTTATTTTCATAACTATCACCGTATCAAACATATCATATTTTATAAGAAAAATAAAGAGAGAAAATGATTATATAAAATTTTATGGAAAACAAAAACAAAATGTGTATAATTGTAAATGATGTGAGACAAAAATGTGAAAAAAATTAAAGCAGTATGATATAGTAAAAATGTAATTATAGATTATTGCTTTTTTGTTCTAAAAGAGT
>Ga0310690_10002423_pt1 | contig 30390 bp, 17 predicted proteins | sample AusTroGonzalo_MG_2_FD_207661 | JGI IMG/M metagenome (GOLD analysis project Ga0310690, IMG submission 207661) | Bovine rumen microbial communities from tropical cattle in Woodstock, Queensland, Australia - Gonzalo_04 (v2) (version 2) | ecosystem: Host-associated > Mammals > Digestive system >...
TTGTAGATAAGGTCCTGGCGAATGGTGAAGGTGGGGTCGTATCCGTTGATCCAGTGTTTGGGATAGGACGCGGCCTTTTCCTTCCAGGCGTCAATTTCATGGTCGATGTAAATGTCCACCACTTTCAGCCTTCCGGAGCGCTCCAGGGCCGATATTTCCGGCGACGCAGACATATTAGCCACCAGGTCCCGGCAGGCGTTGCAGTCCGGATTGCCGAACACCAGGAGTATAAACTCCGACTTTATCCCGTGAAGGTTGCGGCTGCGGCCGGCGGTATCTATAAAGCGGAAATCCGTTGCCACCGTGCCGGGGCGGTTCAGGGCGCACATGCGGGCGTCCCACTCATATGCGCCGCGCATCTCCGGTTTAGTGAGCGGAGACGTGGCCAGCCTCTGGACAAACGGCAGGTAAAAGGCCTCGCTCCTGACGGGGGAGTTGGGGTCAAAGAAGTAAAACTCCGTCATTTTGGCCATAGGCTCAAATGCCTCCGGGGACGATGCCGCACAGTCAAACAGTCCCTCCATGGCCTTTTCCCCAACCGGCTGTGGCACATACCTAAGGAGCGTGGCAAAAACGCCCATCTGGCTCTCTACATCGGCCTTTTTCACTCCCTTGACAATGAGCGAATCCGTGGGATAATCCCCCTTTGAAAAGGCGTCCCAAAAATGAAGGACGATGTATTCCAGGCGCTCGGCATCGTCCTGGATCATGGCCGGGGCCTCTACCCTGGGGAAATCCCTGGTAGCGGGGGCGACGGTCTTCTGCTGGCGGCCGCGGGTTCCGCAGGAGAGCGTCACCAGCACCATGGCCAATATGGCTGCATACTTTTTCATACAATCCCAAAGTTAGGGAAAAAACACTAAATTTGTGACTGATATGAGAAAAACCTTCATAGCGGCTGTGGTTTTGTGCCTGTCTGCGCTGTGCGCAAGGGCGCAGTTCTACACCCACGGGGCAGATCCCGCAGGCATAAGGTGGTACAGTACGGAAACCCCGTACTACAAGCTCATATACCCCGAGGGCGCAGACTCCCTGGCCCGCGTCTATGGAACGCTCCTGGAGCAGTTCCGCATCCCTATGGGGCATTCCATCGGCATAACTCCCGGGGAGGACCAGAAGGGGAAAAAGATGCCTGTGGTGCTGCATACGCACAACCCTTATTCCAACGGCTCGGTGGCCTGGGCGCCCAGAAGGATGGACCTTTTCACCCTCCCGGATGCCTATGGGTCGGACCCGTCGCCATGGGAGGTGCAGCTAATTGCGCACGAACCCCGCCACCAGGCCCAGCTGCAGTATGGCCATGAGGGCATCTTCAAGTATGCAACCTGGCTCATCGGCGAAGGCGCAGCCCCCGTTGTCTGGGCCGTTTACCTTGACAACCCGCTTGGAGAGGGCGATGCTGTTGTGGCGGAAACCGGACTTGCCGGCGGCACGCGCGCCAGAACCGCCGATTTCCTCAACTACTACCGCGTTGCGTACGACAGCGGAGACTGGCGCACCTGGAACCGCTGGCGCTATGGCTCTTTCAAGTATTATACGCCCGATTACTATACCATCGGCTATATGACCGTTGCCGGGGCCCGCGTTTTTGGGGACGATCCGCTGGCGCTTCGGAAGGCCATGGACCTGAGCCTTAAAAAGCCCTGGATAAAGTCGCCGGTCAACATCGGCGCGGGGAAAAACTATCGGCAATATGCGGAGAAATTCAACGCCATGTGGCAGGAAGAGGCCGCTGCGCGCGCTCCGTTCATGCCGGCGGAAAGGGTATCGGCAAAGGAGAGTTTTCCCGTCTTTTATTCCAGGATAAGTTCACTGAACGGAGCCCTGTACATGATAAGGGAGGGGTACACACGGAGCGCCGGGCTGGTTTCCCTGAAGGATGGCGTCTGGAAGACGGTGGCGCCTTTTTCCGGGCACGCATCGTCCCTGTTTACGGACCAGGCCCATAATCGCATATACTGGACGGAAACCCTGCCGGACAAGCGCTGGGACCTGGAAGGAAGGTCCGTTATCCGCTATTACGATGCCAAAAAGGACGATGTCTTTGACCTCACCACGGAAGGGCGCCTCTACAACCCTACACCCTCCCCCGACGGGCTTTCGCTGGCGGCTGTCGATTATCCAGTTGCCGGCGGCTCCGCGGTTGTCGTCATAGGCGCAACGTTCGGGGAGGAGGTTGACAGGTATTCTGCTCCTTCCGGGGTACAGGCAGCTGAATGCGCATGGTTTAACGGTTTGCTTTACGCCCTTTGCGTGGAGGAGGGCGGCTTCAGCATACGCAGGGTTGGCGGCTCGTGGGACCTTGTTTACGGGCCAGTCCTTGCCAAGATCTGCAACCTCTCCGGGGGCGATGAGTTCTTTGAGTTTGTGTCCGATGCCTCCGGGGTGAATGAGCTGTATTATTACTATCCTTCCGGCGGGCGGCTGGTTCAGGTGTCGTCCACACGCCATGGCGGCACCGATTTCTGCTTTGACGGGGACTATGCCTATTATATCTCTCAAACGCTTGACGGAAAGGCGGTTATGAGGACACCCGTGAGCGAGTTGGTGTTTAGGGAGGCCCCTGTCAACGCCGTGCACAAGTACAAGATTGAGGACGCCATTACCGCACAGGAAAGCGCCCTGGGCGGAGTGGACAGGACCAAGCCTGTTGTATTTACTCCTGCCCGGCGGTACAGCAAACTGCTTCACCCCCTGCGCTTCCATTCATGGGCGCCGATGTACGTGAACTATGACGCTATCAAAAACGGCAGTTTTGACTTCACCTACGACATCGTCTCGCTGGGCACAACACTCTTTTTCCAAAACACCCTGGGAACCCTGTCCGGAGCCCTTGGCTACGGCCTCCATCCGGACCCCGACCGGGACAAGGCCTGGCGCAACGCCCTCCACGCAAAACTCACCTACGAGGGTCTGTATCCTGTTTTTGAGGCTTCCCTGGATGTAGGGGACCGGGCTTCTACCCTGTACCGTATTGCAGAGCTCAATGCCTTTGGAGGCACTTCATACAGCGCAGTCAGGGGGCTTAATGACTTCCCGTATGTTTATGCGTCCCTTAGGACTTACATACCGCTGTCTTTCAGTAAGGGCGGACTTTTGTACGGCGTAACTCCGCAGCTGCGCTACTCGGTTTCCAACAACTTCTTCAGCAGTGCAACGCTTGTCCTAAACGCTCCGGACGGCGTTTTTACCGGCCTCCCGGCCCGCTATACTTTCACAAAGTTCAAGGAAGGGGAATCCCACATGATGCAAAGCGTGTCCGCATCCTTGCGCGGATACCTCATGCTGCCCCGCCCCCACAGCAGGGTGTACCCCAGACTTGGTATTGGCGGAGAAGTTGGCGGCATGCTAAGGCCGGGACTCACAGATCTCTTTGCCCCGACCGTTTACGGATATGCCTATGGCTACCTTCCCGGGCTGTACCAGACCCACGGACTTCGCCTCTCTGCCACCATCCAGAAACAACTGTTCGGGGACGGGCATCTTTTCGGGGACATCGTGACCGATCCTTCTCCCCGCGGGTTCAAGGGCGCGGTAGCATCGGCCATAGCTGCAGGGGATAATCCCACCCAGTGGAAAATAACTGCCGATTATGCCATACCTTTCACCATCAGAGGAGACCTTTCCCTGATGCCCGTGGCATATATCAGGAATTTCACCCTGACTCCGCACTTTGACTACACCGGATTAACCTCCGGCAACCTGTGGAGCATAGGGGCAGACCTTACGGCCAACATGGGATATCTGGTTCTTGCCGCCGCAGACATTACACTTGGCCTCACCGCCTCCCTCCTTGGCGGCACCTGGTACGGCCCCTCCGGCCAGGGAGGCAAAAACTGGTACGTAGGGCCTGTGTTTGATATGTCCTTTTAGCTGTAGCCCCCCGGCGAGGTCTATCGGAACAAGCCATCGGCCCAGGAGGAATCAACCTCCGCAAAACCTTCTGCGGGCTTGATTGAGGGGTTGCGGGAGAGGATGGCACGGGCGTCTTCGTAGACGTTGAATCCCACATTTACCATATTCATGGCGCCGATCAGGGGGAACGCCATCACCAGGTCATGGTCCGCGCCTTCAAGGCGGAGGAATCGCATTCGGGCCGATGCCGCTTCCGGGTTTTTGGCCGCCAGCTCCTGGCGCGTAACCCACTTGCAGACCTCCATAACGGTGTCTTCCAGGCCGGCATCGGCAATGCAGACCTTTTCTATCAGATCTCCGGCTTCTCGCACGCGCCGGAGGGTGTAGCCGTCAAGTTCACGGACCGCCTCCTCCACGGCCGCCGGGGGTTCATAGCCGTCCGGAAGCAGCCACACCATCAGCCTGGCCGAGGGGTCATGGTACAGGGTATTGTACTTGAGGAGGTTCCGGGTTCCGCAGTACGGACACTGCGCCACAAACAGAGAGCCGTCCCTCACCTTCTGTTTGAGGTGAGGGTCGGCTGACGTGTTTATGCTTTGGTACGATGCGGCCTCAAAACTCTGGCCGCACTTACTGCATTTAACCTCCATTACAGCTTGCGGGCGCCGTCGCTGATTACCACGTCGTAAATCTTGGGTGCGTGGCCGAACTTTGCTTCAAACTGCTCCTTGGCGGCGGAGATAAACGGCTCATAAAGCTCGTCCTTCACCAGGTTGATGGTGCAGCCGCCAAAGCCGCCGCCCATAACGCGGGAGCCGGTGACGTCCATCTTGCGGGCAAGCTTGTTCAGGAAGTCCAGTTCTTCGCAGGAGACCTCGTAGAGACGGCTCATACCAAAGTGGGTTTGGTACATCATCTCTCCAACCACTTCATAATCGTCCCTTTCAAGGGCGTCGCAGACGTCAAGGACGCGCTGAACTTCGCCGATAACATACTCTGCGCGGAGAAAATCTTCCTGGGAAATCTTGTCACGGACCTCATCCAGCCATACTCGTTTGGCATCCGACAGGAAGTCCACTTCCGGGTGCAGCTTCTTAATCTCTGCGGCGGCTTTTTCGCAAGATTCGCGGCGCTTGTTATATGCGCTGGAGGCGAGCTCGTGCTTTACGCAGGAGTCGATGAGAACCAGTTTGTAGCCCTTGGGGTGGAAGGGGAAGTATTTGTACTCTCCGGTCTTGCAGTTGAGGCGGATCAGCGAGCCCTCCTTGCCAAAGATGGAGGCAAACTGGTCCATGATGCCGCACTTTACTCCGCAGTAGTTGTGCTCTGTGCTCTGGCCGATCTTTGCCAGCTCAAACTTCTCTATTCCGTTGCCGTTGATTTCGTTGATAGCGTATGCAAACACGCTTTCCAGGGCAGCGGAGGAGCTGAGGCCTGCGCCAAGAGGAACGTTTCCGGCAAATACGGCATTGAATCCGCCAACCTTGCCGCCACGCTTGAGGGTTTCCCTGCACACGCCAAAGACGTAACGGGCCCACTGCTGCTGAGGCTTGTCTTCCTCTTCAAGTCCAAACTCTACAAACTCGTCATAGTCAAGTGAAAACACATTAACCCTGTTGGTCCCATTAGGCTTGATGGCCGCCATGATACCAAAGTTAATGGCTCCCGGAAACACATATCCACCATTGTAGTCCGTATGCTCTCCAATGAGATTGATACGGCCAGATGACATGTAAAGGTCCCCTTCTTCTCCGAAGAGGGTTTTGAATTTTTCCTGAATTTTCTGCTGCATATGCTTTGTTATTAATTGTCTGGTTTACAAATATACTAAAAATAAGTATTAATCAACTCTCTTCCCGGGTTTCTTCTAATTATTGATTGTTTTCTATTGATAGCCATATGGGGCAATGGTCGGAGACGCCGGCTTTGTAGCGGGGGCCGGAGTAGGTGCGGAGTGGTTTTTTGCCGCCGGCGGCGTCAGAGGTAAGAAGGAAAGGGATCTCCAGGATTACCATTTCCGGGGTATTGGTTGCCGGAGAGGAGAAACAAAGGTCGATAAGTTCCCACTTGCCGTCATATTTGATGGTTCCACGGCCTTTTTGGTGCAGAGGAAGGGCAAGGTTGACAAGGGATGGTTCAAGAAGGCCATACACCGGGTTGTCCGGAGTGTCGTTGAAATCTCCTATGGCGATAATCTTATCCACCCCAAGATTAAGCAGGGAGTCTGTGGCGGCCTTCAGGCGCAAAACGGCCTGGCGCCTGCGCGGCTCCGACGCCGCTCCGCCATATTTGGACGGATGATGGTTGACTATAGCGGCAAAGTCTTCCCCGTCCGGCCCGGTAAAATGGGCCAAAAGAATGTCTCTGGTGGCCACAACAGAGGAGTCCGTCTCATAAATATGACACGGCTTTGAACTCCTTAATGTGAGCCTGGAGCTACGGTAAAGCATTGACACATCTATTCCACGCGGGTCCGGGGAATCATAATGTATAATCCTGTAATCCAGTTTCCGCAGCGCCGTGGACTGTATAAGCCTTCTCAGAACAAAAGCATTTTCCACCTCCGCAAAACCAATCACATCCGGAAGGCCGCCATGTTCCTGGGCCGCCCACAGAATTCCTTTGGCAATAGCATTACACTTTGTATAAAACCGTTTTTTACTCCACCGCCTTTCACCAAAGGAGGAAAACTCCGTGTCAGAAACACTGGTTGAATCATTCCTGTAATCAAAGAAGTTCTCCAGATTCCAGAACATAATCCTCTCCTGCGCCGCGGCGGCCACGGAGCAAAACACACAAAAAACAAGCACCCATCTTTTCATGACGGGTGCAAGATAAGATGTTTTTTCAAAGAATGCGGGGTAGGTCCCGATAAAAACGGACCTACCCCACCAGAATGCTAAACGTTAAACAGGAAGTGCATGATGTCGCCGTCCTGGACAACGTAGTCTTTGCCCTCGATGGCCATTTTGCCGGCGGCGCGGACAGCAGCTTCTGTCTTGTAGTGGACAAAGTCGTCGTACTTGATGACTTCTGCACGGATGAAACCCCTTTCAAAGTCTGTGTGGATAACACCCGCGGCACGGGGAGCCTTGTCACCGGCCACGATGGTCCATGCGCGGCATTCGTCAGCGCCTGCGGTGAAGAAAGTGCGGAGACCAAGGAGACGATAAGCACCCTGAATCAAACGAACCACGCCTGACTCGGAAAGCCCCATCTCTTCAAGGAACATCTGGCGGTCCTCATACTCCTCTATCTCTGCAATCTCAGCCTCCGTCTTGGCGGCAATGACAAGAATCTCAGCATTCTCTGCGGCCACGGCAGCACGGACAGCATCAACATAAGCGTTTCCGGAAGCGGCAGAGGCCTCATCAACGTTGCACACGTACATCACGGGCTTGTTGGTAAGAAGGTACAGGTCCTTGGACATCTGCTGCTCCTCTGCGTTCTCCGGAACAACCTCGCGGCAGCATTTGCCCTGAAGCAGAACTTCCTTATACCTCAAAAGCAGAGCAAGAAGTTTCTTGGCATCCTTGTCCCCGCCCGTAGTTGCCATCTTCTCAACCTTCTTGATGCGGTTCTCCACCGTCTCAAGGTCCTTGATCTGCAACTCCGTGTCCACAACTTCCTTGTCACGGACAGGGTCAACGGAACCATCCACATGGACGATGTTCCCGTCGTCAAAGCACCTCAGAACGTGGAGGATGGCGTCACATTCGCGGATGTTGGCAAGGAACTGGTTTCCCAGGCCCTCCCCTTTGGACGCGCCCTTCACAAGGCCGGCAATGTCCACAATCTCCACGGTTGCTGGGATGGTACGCTTTGGCTGGCAGATGTCTGTAAGGACTTCCAGCCTCTTGTCCGGCACGTTTGTGGACCCTACGTTAGGGTCGATGGTGCAGAAAGGAAAGTTTGCGCTCTGGGCTTTGCCGGAGCTGATGCAGTTAAACAAAGTAGACTTGCCCACATTGGGCAAGCCTACTATTCCACATTTCAATGACATAGATTCTTCACTTCGTTCAGAATGACAAAAGTCTAATAGAAACGTGCGCGATTGTCCTTGACGTCCTTGTCTGTCATGACAGAGAGGAGCATCTGCTGGTGATACTGGTCAATGCGGGCCTGGGCGGTAAGAGCGTCATCTTCCGTGTAGTAGGCGCCGGTTTCGCGGCCGTTCACCTGGAACACATAGGTTCCCATGATGCCTGCGACAGGACCGGAAATGACACCCTCCTTGGCAGCGGCCACTGCGCCTACGAATGCAGGTTCTGTAGTAGCGGCGCTGTTGGTGGAGAAGGTGACATCTGTGAGCTCGCTGACGGTGGTGCCAAGCTTGGCGGCAATCTCATCCAGAGTGGTGAGGCCTTCAATCTGGGCGGCAACGTCTGCGCAGCGCTTTTCGGAATACTTCTCACGGTAGAGCTGGTTCTTGATCTGCTCTGCAACCTCTTCAACCTTGGCGTAACCTTCCTTGTGTGCACCCTTGACGGCAACCACGAAGAAGTAGTTGTTGTCCACGGTGATGATGGAGGAAGCCTTTCCGGGCTTGTTGTCAAATGCCCAGCGGGTGATTTCCTTTGCGTGGCTGATGGAACCGTAGGTGTCCGTACCCTCGTTGATGGTGAGGCTGCGGGAATAGATGCCTGTGGAGTCGCATGCGGCCTTGTAGTTGGCATATTTGCCGGCGGAACGCACTGCCAGGATGTTGGCCTGGTTGTAGATGGTGGAGTAAGTCTCCTTGCTGGGAAGGGTGGCCTTCTCATAGATGGCGACCTTCTTCTTTGCAACAGGCTTAGTGGCCTTCACAACCTCAACGATGTGGGTGCCGTACTGGGAATTCAGGATATAAGGCTTGCCGATGGGGGCGGTAAGAACGGACTCGAAGCCGGGAATCATGGAGTTCTGGGTCATCCAGCCAAGGGTTCCCATCTGGCCGTCGAAAGCGTTGTTCCTGTCCACGGAATTCTCCTCTGCCAGGGCGGCGAAGTTGTTCTTGTTCACAAGCTTGATAAGGCTGTCTGCGGTGTGGCGGGCAGCGGTGCCGGTGAACATGATGTGGCGTACGTATGCGGAATCAGGCACATTGCCAAGTTCCATGATACGGGCGGCATAGAAAGTGTTGCCTGAACGGTACACGGGAGATGTGCCGGCCTTGTTTGCCGATACAAATGCGTCGATGTCGCGGTTCACGCTTGCAAGGTCTCCGCCCTTGTACCAGCGGTCCTGCCACTGGCGGTCAGAGTTGCGCTGCAGGAAAGAACGCACGTTGTCGGTGGTTGCAAACTCGTTGTACGCAGTTGCAAACTCATCGTTCTGAGCCTCAATGTCAGAAGCGGAAGGAACCACCTCGTACACTACGTACTCGATGTCGCGGGTTGCCTGCTGGCGGAAAGCGTCCTTATGGGCGTTGTAGTACTTCTTGATATCGGCAGAAGAAACCACCACTGCGGAATCCTGAGGGAAGTAGGTGTTGGGTGCCATCACAAAGCTTACGCTTGCGGTGGTGTTGTTCTCCTCAACGGCCTTCTTCTGCTCCAGGGAGTTAACCAGGGAGGCGGAAGTGAAGAGGGTTCCGTACTTCTCTGAATAACGGGAAGAGCGGACTGCGTTCTGGAGGTAGTTCCTGATAAGGAGCACGCGGCCGGACTCGTCGGCGCTGGCCTGCTCCATGAACTCACGCACCATATCCTGTGAGAAGTTGCCGTCCTGGTCTGTGAAAAGACCGGAAGAAGCAACCACCGGTGAAGGGTTCTCGCCTACAAAGAGGTCAACCTCTTCCTGCTTGCCCACGTTGATACCGGCCTTGCGGATGGTGGGAGTGATGAGGTGCTCCTGGACAAGGTTCTGCCATGCCATTTCACGGGTCTGGCGCTGTGCCTGCTCCGTGGAGGCGGAAGAACCGGTCATTATTTCACGGACATCGGAAAACTTCTTTACTTCCTGGTCAAAGTCTGTATAGGAGATTTTCTTGCTTCCAATCTTGCCGACATCGTACTTGGAAGAAGTAGACTGGATGGTCTGGATGATGTCGGACGGGTTAACAAGGAAGAGTAACAGACCGAAGGCAATGATGATAGACGCACCAATGCCGAATTTAGTTCTAATGGTCTCTAAAGCTGCCATTTTTAATATCGTTTTTATTACTTATTCTTAAAATTTTGCATAAGGGCTGCAAAAATAGTGATTTTCTTCCAAATAACCATTATTTTTTTAACATCGGCCCTATAAAATTGATGGAATCAATCTGCACGGGAGGGTTGTCTTCATCTTCGATGAGGAATTCCGTATCGAAAGGATGCATCAGGATGGAATTGCGCGCCATCTCGTCGGAGCGCATTCCGTACCCCTGCATGAGCCCGGAGGGAGAATACATCTTAACGTAGCAGTCCGTCCATATTTCATGCTTTTCGCTGTCCCAGTAAAGGGTGTCCGTTTCCATTGTTTCCTTCTTGACGATATTGCGGACAACCACGTTCCCGAAGGCGGACCACTGCTCGCCGCCCTTCTTGTCGTGCCTTGCCTTCCGGGAAACGATTGTTGTTTCCAGAAGGCCGTTTTCACCATATGCAAAAACCCGGATACCTTCCGGGAAAAGGTCGTACGAAACGGTATCGTGCTCGTAAACCTCCATCCTGGGGGCCTCCACCCTCATTTTCAGGCGTCCGTTCTCCGACTGTACAAAGAACATGGAATCCACCGTCTGGAGCGGTATTTTATCCAGGTCCAGCTTGTCCGCCTCGGAGAGGTTTCCCTTGCACGAATAAACGACGAAAGCAACCGCCAGAGCGGTTGCCGTCGTCTTCAATATGCTTGACAGAGTCACTACCTGCTGCTTACACGTACGGTGGTGGTGGCGCTGAGGCCGCCGCAGGAAACACTGTAGCTCTGGCCGGCGGTGAGGTCGTACATGAATATCTCACTTGCCTCGGGATAATACTTGGCAACTCCGGCGATGGAAGAAGCCGCATCATCGGCCAGGGAAGGATCTGCGCTGCGGGCCTTCTGGAAATAGTCCGTGGCTGCCCAGAAACGTGCATACTTTGCAACATCGTCGGTGCAGGTGGCGCTGGCCCAGAGGTTACCAAGGATCATGTAAGCCTTTCCGGCAAATCCATGGTCAAGTTCGATGGCCTTGCGGGCGGCGTCCGCTGCCTTTCCGCGCATACCGTTCTTATAAGCGAAGAGGGAGAGCTCGTAGTTGTATTGGGCGTCGGTAGCCTCGTCCGAATCCGGGGAAGCAATAGCCTCTTCCAGGTAACGGCCGGCATCTGCAACGTTTCCGCGGGCGGAGTTCAGGCGGAACAGTGCGTATGCGCTGCGGTACGAAGGATCAAGCTTGTACATGGAGGTGACAGCCTTGAGGTAAAGGTCGTTGGAGGCGCAGTCCTCTGCGTTGTTCATGAGCTTGACGATGTTGGAAACCAGGGCGAGGTTGTTGGGATCGGCCTCGTAGCGGGGGCCGAAGATGGCGATGAGGTTGTCGCAGGAGGCAACCTTACTGTCCGCGAAGATGGACTCGATTGTAGCCTTTGCCTTGGCGTTGTCCTCAATCTCGGCGTCACTCTTTGCCTCTGCGCCGTTGATAGCCTCAGTCACAGTGTCATAAAGGCTGATAACGTCGTCCGCGGTGAGCTGGTTCTCACGATACAGGGCGATGCTGCTCTGCAGGAGGTTCACAAGGATGCTTCCGCTGGACTTGGAACCAAGCTCTGCAACTATGACGGAAAGGTTGTCATAGATGTACTTGCTGTCCGCGCCACGGTAGTTGATCATGTACTTACCCTTGTTGTTCAGGATCTCAAGGCGCTTCTTGGGATAGGTAGCCATACGCTGGTCCTGAAGGGTAAGGAGGGTGTCGATAATTGCGGAACGCTGGGCGGGATCCTTGACCACGTTCAGCTGACGGGTCATGAGGCTGCTGCCATGGATGAACATGTTCTGCGATGCCGTAGCAGGGCAGACCGCATATGCTTTTCTCCAGTTAGGGAGGGCAGAATCATAGTTTTTCTGCTTCCAGTACTCCTGATAGTAGGAGAGGTACTTGAGGCACTCGGCGCTGTCCGCACCATATTTTCCCTGTGCGGAAACCTTGTTCTGTCCTGCGAAGAGGGCAACTGCGGCGAGAAGAATTAAGGTTAACTTTTTCATATCGTCAGATTTTTGAATTATCAGTTAATCAACTATCGTGCTAAACTATTCATACCTGGGTTTCTTGAACCAGATGTCAAACATATTCACACCCAGGTTGAAACCGGCGTAAGTCTCTTTGACCTGGCTTCCTGAGAGGCCCCTGCGGCCAAGATCTATGCCGATGGTTACACCGTTGTACCAGCGGAAAACCGGCAGTGTCATGCCAAGGGTGATGCCGATTGCGTCCACGTGGCTGCCGTTTACCATATAGTAGGAACTGTCGTAATATGCTCCTGCGCGGTAGGTGCAGCGCTTGAGGTAGTAGCGGATGTCGTTGCGGTTGGGAGTTATCTCGAACCCGGCCCTTATCGACTGACCTATACCTGAAGTAAATGTCACAGACTCCCCTTCGTTGGAGAAGCCCGGAACGTTGGAGAAGTTGGAATTGCTCCAGTCTGTCCTTATATAGTTGACTTCCGCAGACCAAACGTCAGAATTGCGGAAAGACAGTCCTGCGCCGAACTCGTCTCCCAGATAGAGTTTGTCGTCCTTGATAAGGTTTTCCTCCCTTGTTCGGAAATAGGAACCTTTGCTGAGGTAGTGGATACGATGGCCGCCGAACGGGGTGGACAGCCTGTAAGTGGCTCCAAGCGTAACGTAGGACTTGGTTGACAGCGGCTGCTCATACTGGAGGCCCGCCTTGAGGCTGAAGTTGTTCACCTGGAGGGAGTCCCCGGAGGCAAAGTCCATGAAACTGGAATCCGTATTGGTGGTGGAAGCCTTCTTGTTTATATTTCCAAAGATATAGCTTCCCTGGACACCAAGGGAGAGGCGGTTCCACAGCGTATATGCAACTCCGGCGTATACCTGGTAAAGACCTCCGTTGCCTTTGGTAGTAAATGTGCGGTAGTTAGTGTAATAATCTACCACATAGTCATTAATTCTGTATCCTACGTCACTGAACGGTGAAAGTCCTGCAATGAATGCAGAGTTTTTCCACATGGGGAACGATATTACAAAGTTCTCCAGGTTGAAGGTTGTGTTGAACCCGGCTTTATCTCCCTCGTTGAACAGTGACATGCGTCCGCTGAGTGTGAAATCGGACATGAAGGACAGGGAATCCCTTGCGGTTATGGAAGCGGGATTCACGGTGTTTATGAAACGCTTGTTCCTTGTTGCTATGCCGATTCCGCCCATTCCACGACTCCAGGCATTACCGCCCTGGTGAAGGTTTCCCACTCCATATACGGAGTAAGGGGAATACCCAACGTACGTGCCGTCCGTCTGGGCATAAGCCCAAGCGGAAACCATCAGCGACACGGCCATGGCAGCAAGTCTCTTAACCGATATTCTGAGCATACTCGTCAGCTATTAAGGCCAACCCCATAAGCACGAGGTTGGAAATTACAAAGATGGAACTTTTCATCCTTTTTGCAAAATAATTCGCATCGCCGCCGGTGAATACCACAATATTCTCCGGATGGAGATTCAGGTAGCCCTCAATTTCAAAAACAATGCCTGAAACCACTCCGCTCTCAATTGACGATACTTCTCCCTGGCCCACAGGTTCCGGATTTTCCGGAGTATCAACCAGCGGAAGGGCACGGGAATAACGGCTCAAAGCCTTGAACCTTGTCCTGCATCCAAGGGATATGTTTCCGCCAAGGTACTGGCCTTCTCCGGAAGTGAAATCCACGGAAAGCGTAGTACCAAAGTCCACGATGGTGCAGCCGCGGCCGCGGAAAAGGTACCTTACGGCAAGTATGGATGCCGCCCTGTCATAGGACAGGTAAACCGGAAGGCTTTTTCCAGTAAGGACTTCCTTGTGGTTGTGGTCCAGGATGCAGAGGCGGCTGCATTCTGCCCGCAGCGACGCTATGTCCTGTTCTGACAGCGGATATACCGAAGACACTACCATCACCGCGGGTTTTTCCTTCTTTGTGAGGGAAAGGATAAACTCCATGGCTTTTTCTCCCTGGTAGCGGAAAGTCTTTCCAAGAGTCATCCTGTCACTCCACGCTGCCTTGAGGGCGGTATTGCCTATTTCTATCAAAAGGTTCGACATAGCTTGCAAATGTAACAATTATTGCAGTCTTTTCAAAATCTGGAGGGCCTTGTCAAGCGAATCCACGCCTCTGGAAACGGTTCTCAGCTTTCCGGAATCCTGATTGAACTTGTAAAGCGTAGGATTCTGGTTAACCCTGTCCAGCACCTTTTCAAACTCCTTGGAATTGTAGTATGCGGACATGGGGTTATTCACAAAGAACATAATCTGCATACCGTTTTTCACGATAATCTTCTCAAATCCCGTCTTTGCGCCCAGATTCCTTATCTTGACAACATTGAGAAGGTTTTTAACCTCCTGCGGAAGCGCCCCAAACCTGTCTTCCATGCGGCGGGCAAGAAGGTCTATCTCCCTGTCGTCAGTCATTGCATCCATCTGCTTGTAGATACGAATCTTTTCTGCAGTGATGTCTATATAGTCGTCCGGAATATATGCCGGCTGGTCTGTTTCCACGGTGCAGTCTTCCACGAACTTTTCATTACTGCGGCTCACTGTAATGCCGGTTTCTATGCCGATTTCTTCCATAGCCTCCGACAGAATCTTCTGGTAGGTTTCATATCCCATGTCCGATATGAACCCGCTCTGTTCCGCCCCAAGGAGGTTACCTGCACCGCGGATGTCAAGGTCCTGCATGGCGATGTTGAAACCGCTTCCAAGATCGGAGAACTCTTCAATTGCGCGGAGGCGCCGGCGGGCATCGTCCGTAATGGTAACCAGCGGAGGCACAACCATATAGCAGAAGGCCTTACGGTTGGATCTGCCCACCCTTCCGCGAAGCTGGTGAAGGTCGCTGAGGCCGATGGTATGGGCCTGGTTTATTATTATGGTATTGGCGTTTGGTATATCCAGGCCGTTTTCGATAATGGTAGTGCATAGAAGCATGTCGTAGTCTCCCCTCATGAAGGCAAGCATACGGTCTTCAAGTTCCCGTGATTCCAGCTGGCCGTGCGCAACGCATATTTTCATATCCGGAACCAGCCTGTGAAGGATATCCTCCACTGAATTAAGCTCTTCCACTTTATTATGAAGGAAGAATATCTGTCCCCCGCGGTTGAGTTCGTAATTGATTATACTCTGGATTTCCTCCTCGTCAAAGAGGATAATCTCTGTCTGGATTGGAATCCTGTTCTGAGGCGGAGTCTGGATTATTGACAGATCTCGCGCTCCAAGAAGTGAAAATTGCAGTGTACGGGGAATAGGGGTGGCGGTTAGGGTAAGGGTATCCACGCTGCTTTTCATCTGGCGGAGTTTTTCCTTGGCGCTCACGCCGAATTTCTGCTCCTCGTCAATCACCAGCAGCCCAAGATCCTTGAATTCAAAGCCGGAGCCCAGTATCTTATGCGTACCGATGAGTATATCTATCTTTCCTTCTTTCAGGCGTTTTTTTATGTCCGATATCTGCCTGGCGCTTCGCAGCCTGCTCACGTATTCCACCGTGCAGGGAAGGTTTTCAAGACGGGCGCGGAAGGTCTCATAGTGCTGGAGAGAAAGGATGGTGGTAGGTACAAGGACGGCAACCTGCTTGGAGTCAGCAACCGCCTTGAAGGCAGCCCGGATGGCGATTTCCGTCTTACCGAAGCCAACATCGCCGCAGATGAGGCGGTCCATAGGGCAGGCGGCCTCCATATCTTTCTTCACCGCCCTGGTAGCCTTTTCCTGGTCCGGCGTATCCTCGTACATAAAGGATGATTCCAGCTCTTCCTGCAGGTAAGTATCGGCAGAAAAGGCAAAACCGGAGGAGGCGCGGCGCTTGGCGTAAAGCTGGATAAGTTCTTTGGCGATGTCTTTGACGCGGGACTTGGCCGTTGTCTTCAGCGTGAGCCAGGTCTTTGATCCAAGTTTGTTTATCCTGGGGGCCTCCCCTTCGCGGGAACGGAATCGGGAGATTTTATGGAGGGAGTGGACCGATACAAATACTACGTCTCCTCCGCTGTACATAAGTTTCACCACTTCCCGGAGGCGGCCGTAATCGTCCTTCATCTTTACCAGACCGCCGAATACTCCAACGCCGTGGTCTATATGGACAACGTAGTCGCCAAGGTTGAAGGAACTGAGGTCGTTGAGGGTAAGCTGCTCAGTCTTTTCCACGCTCCGGCGCATGCGGACGCGGTGGAAGCGGTCGAATATTTCGTGGTCAGTGTAGCAGCAGATGCGGTTTTCGTTGTCGATGAATCCGGCGTGGAGGTTCTTTCCCGGCACAAAGGACGGCAGTATCATCTGCTCCTCCTTGAGCATGATTGAGCGCAGACGCTCCAGCTGGGATTCCTTTTCCCCGTAGATATAGACCGTGTACTTGTTCTCTATCTTCTGGTGGATATCGGATATGAGAAGGTCGAAGTTCTTGTTGAATACGGGCTGGGGGGAGATGTCGAATTTCACCGTTTCCACGTCCTGCCTCTGGAGGGGTACGTCCAGGTAAACCCTTTTGAAACTCTGCAGTTCATTGAAAAAGGACTTTTCCCTGTACATATCCGACGAATCCAGCCACACGGTCGTATCCTTTCCCAGCAGCGAAACTATGCTTTCACCTCCTTCCTCTTCTCCCTTTGCGGCTATATCCGGATAAATATCGGCCTTGTCCACCTTCTCTATTGACAGCTGGGTATTTGGGTCAAAGGTATTTATCTTGTCTATCTCGTTTCCGAAATAACTTACTCGATAAGGCTTTTCCAGCGAATATGAGAATATGTCTATAACCGATCCCCTTATTGCAAACTGCCCCGGCGCAGACACAAAATCCACCTTCTCAAACTTCTCACTTATAAGTATTTCCCTGAGTTTTTCATAAGGCAGATTATCTCCGGTCTTTATAGTCAGCAGCGCCTCTTCCAGCTTCTTTGCCGATGGTACCAGTTCCTCTATAGCTTCTGGATATGTTACAATAAACAATATCTCGTCATTCGCCGGCTTGACCTGCGAATCTAATATTTTACCGATAGCGGCAGTTCTCTGTACCCCCAGCGAAGACTTGTAATTACTCCTCTCAACATTCTTCCCGGACTCAGGAAGGAAGAAAACGCTGTCCCCCTCCACCATGTTATAAAGGTCAGCTGCACAATACTCCGCCGATTCACGTGTGGGAAGAACTATAAAGTGTAAACCTTCTTTGGCAACTTGGGACACAGCAGCCCAGCGTGCAGACAAGAAAAGCCCGCTGCAGAAAGTTTCTTCACGGTTTTTAACCTTTTCCTGCAGCAGAGCCGTCGATTTTGTACTTATCAACATTTACCTCTGTTTTTGGTTGAAAAGCTGTTGATAACCCTGTTTATAACCTGTTTAAAAAGAAAGGTACCAGAGGGTAGCGGAGTTGTTGACAGGTTTCCAACTGCCTATCAAATAGTTTTCAACACTTTATTTTATGTTTAATCTGATGAGTTTCAGGTATTTATATATAGTTTTCAACATTTCAACAGAAATATAAAACACATAATTTCTAAAAAATAAAAACTATATTTGTATCTGAATTGAACCTAACCCGCCATGAGCGAATTTGATCCACACTCAACAGTCGAACGCAAAGATAGTGAATTTGACGGAATAATCAGGCCCAGGGAGCTGGATGATTTTACGGGACAGAAGGAAATAGTTTCCAATCTCAATATTTATATAAAGGCCGCAAAGATGAGGGGCGAGGCTCTGGATCACGTCCTCTTCCACGGCCCTCCCGGACTGGGAAAGACAACCCTTGCGCATATTATCGCCAACGAGATGGGGGTAAACATGAAGGTTACTTCCGGTCCGGTACTTGACAAACCCGGAGATCTGGCCGGCCTTCTCACCTCGCTCGAGACAGGAGACGTTCTTTTTATCGACGAGATCCACCGTCTGTCCCCTGAGGTGGAGGAATACCTTTATTCCGCAATGGAGGACTATGTAATAGACATTATGATCGATAAAGGTCCGGGGGCAAGGTCGGTCCGCATTGCGCTGAATCCTTTTACTCTGGTTGGCGCTACCACCAGGAGCGGTCTCCTTACGGCTCCGCTCAGGGACAGGTTCGGGATAAACTGCGCCCTGGAGTATTACGATGTGGAAGACCTGAAGAAGATAGTCCTTCGCAGTGCCGGCATTCTTGATATAGAGATTGATGCCGATGCCGCTTACGAGATTGCCTTGCGAAGCAGGGGCACCGCCCGTATCGCCAACGCCCTTTTAAAGAGGGTGAGGGATTTTGCCCAGGTTCTTGGTGACGGCCGCATCAACCTTGAGATTACGAGATTCGCCCTTAACAAGCTCAAGATCGACAAGAGGGGCCTGGACGCCATCGACAACAAGATTCTCAAAACCCTTATCATCACCTTCAAGGGTGGTCCCGTGGGTGTTGGCACCCTTGCCACTTCCATATCTGAAGACGCCGGCACCCTGGAAGAAGTCTATGAACCTTTCCTCATCAAGGAGGGCTTCATCATCCGCACCCAGCGCGGCCGTGTTGCTACGGAATTGGCCTATTCTCACCTTGGCATGGAATCGTACCTTCCCCAGAGAAAATACAATCCGGACGAAAGTGGTTCACTTTTCTGACGGTTTAATCGGCAAAAATTACTATTTTCGCAGAATAGAAACAAAATACCTTTATTTATATGTCAGATCCTAAACTTGTTTCAAAAATTCCTGACGGGCCGCTGAAGGAGAAATGGTCAAAGCGTAAAGCGGAAATACGTATTGTATCTCCTAATAACAAGCGGAAACTGGAAGTTATTGTGGTGGGGACGGGACTTGGCGGAGCATCGGCAGCTGCATCTCTGGGTGAGTTGGGATACAACGTCAAGATTTTCTGCATAAGCGATTCCCCCAGGCGTGCGCATTCAATTGCAGCACAGGGCGGTATAAACGCTGCAAAGAACTACCAGAACGACAACGACTCCGTCTACCGTCTGTTCTATGACACAATCAAGGGCGGTGACTATCGTTCCCGTGAGGCAAACGTATATCGTCTTGCAGAAGTGAGCGCAGCCATTATCGACCAGTGTGTTGCCCAGGGCGTTCCTTTTGCACGTGAATACGGCGGATATCTGGCGAACCGTTCATTCGGCGGTGTCCAGGTGAGCCGTACTTTCTATGCCCGCGGACAAACCGGACAGCAGCTCCTGCTTGGCGCCTACGCTTCCCTGAACAAGGAAATCGCCGCCGGAACTGTAAAGAGCTATCCCCGTCACGAGATGCTGGACCTTGTCATTATCAACGGAGAAGCAAAAGGAATCATCGCCAGGAACCTTGTAACTGGAGAAATAGAGCGCTTCGGCGCCCATGCCGTGGTTCTTGCAACCGGCGGTTACGGAAATGCCTATTTCCTTTCCACAAACGCAATGAATTCCAACGGATCGGCCGCAATGCAGGCATACCGCAAGGGCGCTTTCTTTGCAAATCCCTGCTTTGCACAGATTCACCCCACCTGTATTCCCGTACACGGAGACCAGCAGTGCAAACTTACCCTCATGAGTGAGTCCCTCCGTAACGACGGCCGCATCTGGGTTCCAAAGAAGATGGAAGACGTCCTCAAACTTCGCAAGCACGAGATAAAGCCTTCCCAGATTCCGGAAGAGGATCGCGACTACTATCTTGAGCGCCGCTACCCCGCCTTCGGAAACCTTGTTCCCCGTGACGTTGCATCCCGTGCCGCCAAAGAGCGCTGTGATGCAGGCTACGGCGTAAATGAAACCGGCCTTGCCGTGTATCTGGATTTTGCCGATGCTATCAAGCGTCTTGGTCACCAGAGGGTGGAAGAGCGTTACGGAAACCTCTTCCAGATGTATGAAAAGATTACATCTTCCTCTCCCTGGGAAGAGCCTATGATGATTTATCCGGCCATCCACTATACTATGGGCGGCCTTTGGGTGGACTATGATCTGCAGACCACCATCCCCGGCCTGTATGCCATCGGTGAGGCTAACTTCTCCGACCACGGCGGAAACCGCCTTGGAGCATCGGCCCTGATGCAGGGTCTGGCGGACGGATACTTTATCCTCCCCTACACCATCGGCGATTACCTTTCACATAAATTCGCAGAACCCAAGACGGATACCAACGCACCGGAATTCGAGGCCGCGGAAAAGGCTGTCAAGGAGCGCATTGCAAAGATTTTTGCGGTGAAGGGTACGGAAACTGTGGACAGTATCCACAAGAAACTCGGCCACATTATGTGGGAGTATGTGGGTATGGCCCGTAACGAAGAAGGCCTAAAGAAGGGAATAGAGGAAATAGGTAAGCTCCGTGAGGAATTCTGGAAAACCGTCCGCGTTCCCGGATGCAATGAGGAATTCAACCAGGAACTGGAAAAAGCCCTGCGCCTTGTAGATTTCTTCGATATAGGCGAACTCATGGCCCGCGACGCCCTGAACAGGCGCGAATCCTGCGGCGGCCACTTCCGTGAGGAAATGCAGACAGAGGAAGGTGAAACCAAGCGTGACGATGAAAAATTCATGTACGTCGCCGCCTGGGAGTACAAGGGAGAAGGTAAGGAGCCGGAACTCCACAAGGAAGAACTCAAGTATGAGAATATTAAGATTGCAACCCGTAACTATAAAGACTAATCCCGATTATGGAATATAATGTTAAAGTGTGGCGTCAGCGTAACGCCAAAGCAAAAGGCCATTTCGAGACCTACCACGTTACGGATGTAGAGGAAGATGCATCGTTCCTTGAGATGCTGGACATCCTTAACGATCAGCTTATCAGAAAAGGCATCGACCCTATTGCATTCGACCACGACTGCCGCGAAGGTATCTGCGGCGCATGTTCCCTGTATATAGACGGCCGCGCCCACGGCCCGGACGACCAGGTTACCACCTGCCAGCTCTTCATGCGTCACTTTAAACCCGGTGCAACCATTACCGTAGAGCCTTGGCGCAGCGGTGCTTTTCCTGTGATTAAGGACCTTGTAGTGGACCGTCAGGCCTTTGACAAAATTCTCCAGGCCGGCGGCTTTGTAACCGTCCGTACCGGTGCGGCGCAGGATGCGAACAACATCCTTATTCCTCATGACGATGCTGAATTGTCTATGGACGCAGCTGCCTGCGTAGGCTGCGGCGCCTGCGTTGCAACCTGTAAGAACGGATCGGCAATGCTGTTTGTGGCAGCCCGCGTGAGTTCACTGGCTCTCCTGCCTCAGGGTAAACCTGAAGCTGCCCGCCGCGCCCGCGCAATGGTGGCCAAGATGGACGAACTTGGATTTGGCAACTGTACAAACACCCGGGCATGTGAGATGGAGTGCCCTAAACATGTTACAATTGATCATATAGCCCGTCTTAACAGAGAGTACCTGAAAGCCCGCTTCAGCGAGTAAAAATACCTTTTATATTATTATATGAGCGGTATTTCCAAAAAGAAATGCCGCTTTTGAAATTTTTTTAAAATTAATATTTATAAGTAAAATAGTTTGATTTTTAGCTAAATTATAAGTAACTTGCGCAGAATATTGATTAAAACTACCTAAATAACTTAGAAAAACCTTACTATATAGCATATTTTACACTATTTGTGTCACTTGCATTTTTGAAATTGTTTTCTCATTTTTGCACCGATTATCCGTTATTGGCGACGGATAGGCAGTAGTGTATCAAGATGCAAATAAGTTTGTATCAATAATATTTATGTTTAACTAACCTTTCATGCTTATGAAAAAAATCCGTGTTTTTTTCACGGCCTTGGTGTTGATTGCCATGTCATTTGCAGCTGCCGCACAGAATATTACTGTGAAGGGTAGTGTAAAGGATGAGGCAGGAGAACCCATTGTGGGAGCAAGCCTTGTTCTTCAGGGTTCCCGCACGGTTCACACTCAGACCGATCTTGATGGTAACTTCACATTGAAGGTTCCTTCTGATGGCGTTCTTGAAGTCCTGTGCATGGGATATATCGGACAGAATGTCCCCGTATCCGGCCAGACCACTCTCAATATCGTCCTGGCGGAGGACACTCAGTTGCTCGAAGAAACCATTGTTGTGGCTTTCGGTACAACAACCCGTGAGGCGTTCACCGGATCCGCAACAGTCGTGGGCGAAGAAAAGCTTTCAAAGAGTCAGGTTTCATCACCCATCAACGCCCTTGCTGGTGCTGTGGCTGGTGTTCAGCTGACTTCTTCCAACGGTGCTCCTGGTGCTTCATCCACCATGCGTGTCCGTGGTTACAGCTCTATCAACGCAGGCTTGGATCCCCTCATCGTCGTTGACGGTGCTCCTTACGAGGGTTCAATGTCCACCATTAATGCCAATGATATTGCTTCCATCACCGTCCTCAAGGATGCTGCTTCCAATGCCCTGTATGGTGCACGTGGTGCCAATGGTGTTATCATGATCACCACCAAGAAGGCAAAGGCCGGCGAGGCCCTTGTAACCTTCGATGCCAAGTGGGGTGTCAACACAAAGGCTCTTGAGAACTATGATGTGATTACAGATCCCGCCATGTACTATGAGACTCACTACAAGTCTCTGTACAACTACAATGTTGACGTTCAGAAGATGAGCCCCGCAGCTGCATGGGCAGAAGCAAACGCCAATCTTGGAAGTGAGCAGGGTAACGGCGGTCTGGGTTATATAGTTTATACCGTTCCTGAGGGACAGACCCTCATCGGTACCAACGGTAAGCTCAATCCCAACGCAACTCTTGGCCGTATCGTAGGAGACTACTACATGACTCCTGACAACTGGGAAGACTATGGCTACCGCAAGGGTGTCCGTAAGGAATACAACTTCTCCGCTTCCAAGGCTTATGACATGGGTTCCTTCTACTCCTCCCTGGCATACCTCAACGAAGAAGGTATCACCGCAGCTTCTGACCTCGAGCGTCTCACCGCACGTCTGCGCGCAGAGTACCAGGTAAAGCACTGGCTCAAGCTCTCCGCAAACATGTCCTATTCACACTATAGCAACCATACCCTGTCCAACAACGGATCCAGCGGTTCCACCGGTAACATCTGGGCCTTCACTTCCCAGATTGCTCCTATCTATCCTCTGTGGGTAAGGAATGCAGACGGAACCATCTACACTGACTCCAACAACATTCAGGTTATGGACTATGGTAACGGTTTCATCGACAGGGGTGGTTTCCCGGGATATGCCCGTCCTTTCCTCTCCGATGCTAACGCTCTCCAGCAGGTTCTCCTGAACACTGAAGCTGAAGAAGGTAACGCCTCCAACGGCAACTTCGCCGCAGACTTCAACATCACCAAGGACCTCACCTTTGTTGTGAATGCAACTTACAACCTCCACGAAGGCAGGTACACCGAGGTTCTGAACCCTTACTACGGCCAGTTCCGCAGCACAGGCGGTACCGTTTACAAACAGCACTACCGCCAGCTCAGCACCAACATGCAGCAGCTGCTCCGTTATTCACCTTCATTTGGTGACAACCACCTGACCCTCACTCTTGGTCACGAGTATTCAGACGTTCTCTACTACTCTCTGTCTGCTTCCAAGTCCAAGATGTTCAGCCAGGACAACAAGGAACTCAACGGCGCAATCCAGGACGGTCAGAGCTCCGCTTCCTACACCACCGAGTACAACAACGAAGGTTACTTTGCCAACGCTCAGTACGACTTCAACTCCAAGGTGTTCCTCAGCGGTTCCTTCCGTCGTGATGCATCTTCCCGTTTTGCTCCCGAGTACCAGTGGGGTAACTTCTGGTCCGTTGGTGGTGCTTACATCATTTCCAAGGAGCCCTGGTTCAAGTCAAAGGCTCTGAACGAACTCAAACTCAAGGCTTCCTACGGTTCCCAGGGTAACGATAACATCGGTAACTTCCGTTACATCGATACCTTCGATATCACCAACTCCTCCGGCAGCCTGGGTACCACCTTCCGTGCAAAGGGTACCAAGGACATTACCTGGGAGACCAACACCAACTTCAACGCAGGTGTCGAGTTTAATATCATGGACCGTCTCACCGGTAGCCTTGAATACTTCAAGCGTACCACCACGGACATGCTGTTCTCCTTCGCCGTTGCTCCTTCACTTGGTTATTCAAGCTACTATGACAACGTGGGTGACCTTTACAACAAGGGTTGGGAACTTTCCCTTGACCTGAATCTTGTAAACAAGAAGAACTTCCGCTGGGATGTGAACTTCAACATCACTACCCTCAAGAACGAAATCACCAAACTCCACCAGGACAAGAAGACAGGTGACACCTGGGATCTCAATGGTAATATGTACCAGGGTTACAACCTCAACGGTGCATTCATCTCCGAGACCCTTCCTCTTTACACCTGGCGTGAAAAGGTATTCGCTGGCGTAGATCCTGACACCGGAGAAAGCCTCTGGTACAAGAATGTCTATGAGCAGGAGTATAAGAATGGTCAACTTACCGATAAGGAAGACAAGGATGAATACGGTAACAGCCACAAGACCTGGGTAGGTCTCGAGACCACCAACAAGTACGCTGATGCTGATTACTATGTGACTCACAAGACTGCAATCCCTGACTGCTACGGCGGTCTTGGAACCACCCTCTATTTCGGCGGTCTTGACTTCTCCATCAACACTTCCTATCAGGTTGGAGGTTATCAGTTCGATGGTACCTATCAGGCCTTCATGATGAACCCCACCGCTTCCCACACTGGTGAGAACATCCACGTTGACGCCCTCAAGGCCTGGACCAAGGAAAATCCCAGCGAAACCATTCCCCGTTGGGTCTTTGGTGACACCTACAGCGCCGGTGCTTCTACCCGCTTCCTCACTAAATCCACCTATTTCAACATAGAGAACATTTCCGTGGGATATACTATCCCTGCCAAGATTTCTACCAAGATAGGTGTTCAGTCTCTTCGTATTTATGCTATTGCCCAGAACGTGAAGTACTGGTCGGTCCGCAAGGGCTTCGATCCCAGGCAGAGCTCCGGCAATACAGACACCAACGCCACCTACTACTCTCCTATGAAGACTGTTTCCGGTGGTGTGACTATCAAGTTCTAAAAAAGGAGATACTGTTATGAAAAAGATAAACAATATCATCGCCGTTCTTACCTTGTCCGTCTTTGCACTGACAAGCTGCATCAAGGAGGTTATGCCGATGACCAGCTATGCCACTTCTGACCAGATTGCGGCTTCCGCATCTGCAATGCAGGCATCTGTTAACGGTATTCCCGCCCAGATGTGCCAGGGCTACCTTGTTTACGGAGAACAGGTTCATGAGACCGACATGGCTTTCCCTCAGTTCATGATCGCTTTCACTGAGCTCCTCGGTGACATGTATCCCCTTGGTTCCAACTCAGGTTATGACTGGTATCGTAACTATAACACCTTCGACAGGGCCTACGGAGACAACAGCTACTTTGCTTACCTCCCCTGGTTCACCTGCTACCAGTTCATTAAATCCTGCAATGATATCATCGGTTCTGTAGATCTCAACAGCCCCAGCATCACCTCTTCCATTAAGGGTCTGGCCGGTATCGCTTATGCCTGCAGGGCATTTGACTACTACCTCCTCACCGTGATGTTCGAGCCCAAGGAGAACATCTACACCGATTGCTCCAACGTTCTTGGTCTCACCGTTGTGCGCGTGGATGAAAACACCGACGCAGAAAAGGCAAAGAACAACCCCCGTATGACTCACAAGGAGGTTGTGGACTTCATGCTCTCTGACCTCGATATTGCAGAAGAGTGCCTCAAAGGCTACACCCCTGATTCCAAGCTGGTTCCCAGCCTGGCCGTTGTTTACGGTATCCGTGCAAAAGTTCACATGTGGGACGAGGATTACGCCAACGCTGCCAAGTATGCCCGTCTGGCTATCGACACCTTTGGTGGAAGCCCTGTCACCGCCGCTCAGTGGAACGACGTAAACTCTGGCTTCAACACTGTAAACCAGGCCTGGATGTGGAATCTGCATTATTCAGCAGAAAACATGGGTAACCTCTGTAACTTCATTGGCTGGATGTCCGGTGAGGCAGACTGGGGCTATTCATCCCTTACTTTCCCCAGCATAGACAAGTCCCTCTACGACAAGATTGCTCCTAACGATTTCCGTAAGTACAGCTTCCTTGATCCTCTGAAGTACGACTTCTATCCTTATCAGTCATGCCGCGACCAGGAATACATCCTGTCCGCCCCTGCATGCCTCTCTCTCAAGTTCCGTCCCCTTGGCGGCGACTGGGAGTCCTACGAGGTTGGTGGCGCAGTTGACGTTCCCGTCATGCGTGTTGAGGAAATGTACCTCCTGGAGGCTGAGGCTGTTGGTCTGTCCAAGAGCCTTGCAGAAGGTGCTGCTCTCCTGAATGCATTCATGCAGGACTATCGTCAGCCGGACTACAACTTTAATCCTGGTACTGACACGCGTGCTTTCCAGCTTGAGGTCCTCACTCAGGAACGCATTGAGTTCTGGGGTGAAGGCTGGGGCTTCCCTAACGCTAAGCGTATCCGTCCCGGTGTTATCCAGAATTACGATGGTACAAATGCCCCTGCGAACATCTTTAAGATCAACTGCAAGGACATCAAACCTAACTGGAACTTTGTTATTCCTATCTCTGAGGTTCAGGCCAACAAGGCTCTTGCTGGCAACAACAACCCTGATCCTACAGGTACTGTTGTCGGTCCCAGCCCGGTAGGCGAATATGCCCAGCCCAAGTAATCTGTTAAAATTGAAAAGCTATGAAAAAAGTTATCAACTATATAACACTTGCGGCAACAGCAATGTTCTGCCTCGTCTCCTGCTTCCAGGAGAAGAGTGAGATCCCCGTGTACGTTCCTGCAACTGCAGAAACCAACGCACAGGTATTCTTTAAGGATGTTCCTACCACACAGGTAAAGCTTGCAAAGGAAAGTCCTTCTCTGGATATTATCGTTGCCCGTGAAAGCACAGGAGCCCTCTCAGTTCCTATTACTGCTACCGGCGATGACGCATTGACATACTTCAATGTCCCTGCATCTGTTGACTTTGCAGCAGATGAAAAGGAAGCAAAACTTACCATCAGCGCCAAGGATGTGGCAAATACTCCCATGAACGAGTATTACAAACTCACACTTTCCATTGCTGATGCAGCCCTCATCACTGCTTACGGTACAAGCGAGTTCTCATTTGAGATTGGCATTTCCCTGCCCTGGATCAAGTTCTCCGACGGTCTCCTTGTTGAGGCATGGTGGGGAGAAGAAGAGCCCGGAAAGGTAATGTACTACCAGCAGCTCACTCCCACCCTGCGTTATTGCAAGATCGATGACTGCTGGGGTCACGACACTGGTGCAAGCTATAACGTCCAGCCTTATATCTGGTACTGGAACACTGAGACCAACGCCTGCTATGTTCCCGAGCAGTATATGGGTTATTCCAGCGGAGCAAACGACATGTATATTTCCGACGAGCCCGGATTCTACAATCTTTGGTGGAATAAATCGGCTCCCGGCAAGAACGGTTCCGGTCAGGTTGCCGGTACCGACGCGTGGTTTGCTTTCTGTGATGCATTCCGTGCAACATATCCTGAGGATTACTATCCTTACTACGACGGAAAGGGCAAGTTCTATCTTGCAGACTATGGTTTCTGGATGTCCGGCGGTGTACCTACCGGCAGCGGCGCACAGTTCGGTGGTGACATGGATATGTTCATCTGCTCTTTTGCAGCTGACTATACCATCGGTCTTGAGTATCAGGGTCTGCTTACCGACAAGGAAGGTGTTGTTTCTGCTGTTGTTGATGTTACCTATGAAGGTGCAGATGCTGCAGACGTAGCCCTTGTGCTTGTTCAGGGTAAGGATCCCAATGCTGCAGTTGACGTCCTTGAACCGGCAGAGGCTCCCGCTGAGGATGCAGATCCCGGATATATTGTGATTTCCGCTGCAGGCACAGCAAAGCTTCCTTTCGCAGAGGACGCAGAAGATGGTTTCTATTCCATTGTTGCCGTTCCTATTAATGGAGAAGGTGGCTTTGAGTGGGATTATGCCGTTTTCGAAACCATCGTTTACGGAGAACTTGACCCCCTGTATCTTGAATACACCTCCGCAGACCTTGTGGCCTATGTTGCAAAGGATAAGCTTTTAAGCACCACGTGGGTGGCTTATTCTGCTGCCGCAGGCAAGACCGCAGCCGACCGTACCGCTACTGCAGAGGTAACCTTTACCGACGCAGAAGACAATGCAGCCGGAGACGATCTTATCACCTGCACAGGCCTTCTTAACGTTCCTTTCACAATGGAGTATTACCAAGGCATCATTTATACGCTTGCAGCTCAGGAATTGGGCACCGCAAGTGGATATGATCTTGTTTACAGCACTTATTCTGATGAGAACTTTGGTGGAAACTACGCCATGCTTGCAGCATATGTTGCAGACGGAATAATTGCTTTCGTAAACAACAGTAAATCAGATTTCTTCTATGGAATTGCCCTTTGGGGATATCAGGGTGGAGCACTCAAGGGTGCCTTCAAGAGGCATGAGTATCTGCTCCTTGTTGACCCTGCAATCCTTGCAGAGCCTGCAGGCGCCCCTAAGAGCATAGAAGACCTTGTTCAGGTCCAGGTTCCTTACAGGAATTCTGTTTCCGGCCTCCGCAGCAACCTCATGGTTGCCCCTAAGGACTGGTCCAAGGATGTTATCGCATCCGGTAAGGTCCTGACCTACGGCGGAAAAGACACGAAGAGCTTCGTAGAAAAGTAATCTTCTGTCACAGGAATTGTAAAGGTCGGCCCCTCAAAGGAGCCGGCCTTTACTTTATCTCAAAACCAAAGACAGAATAAAGGGGTGTTCCGTCAGTATTAAGCCCCTGGGCTACTACCCTGTAATTTCCGGGGCTTGATACAGAAAGCGTGAAACCATTGGTTTCTCCTGCCTTTGTTTGAAGGAGCGGCTCCCATAGAAGAAGCTGGGAAGAACCCCTGTAAGACATGGGATAAGAAACTCCCTTGAAGTCTGTTACGCGCGTGCCTTCAGGGAAACGGAGAGCCTTGACATAGTCCTTGCTGGTAATAAAGTTGACGGCACCGTCAAAGGAAACAGAGCCCATTGCAAAATAGTCCATGTAAAGGACAATGTCTTCCAGCAGCATTGCATCAATGTTCTCTATCAGGGAAAGGTTGGGAATAACCACCCCGTCTAGCATTATAATGATGTTTTCCCTGATTGATTTCTTTCCGGTCACGGGATTCTGGACAACCATTTCCAGATATGTTTCCCCTCGATGCTTTCTCAGGCTTAGTTCCCCTACTATTTCAATAAGAACTTCTTCCAGCGTGTTAAAGCGGTTATAGTCGTCAAGATGATAGACGCGGGTTCTTATTGACGGCAAAAGCCCGTCCTGCCTGCGCCTCAGAAACGCCTCCAGAGTATCCACCTGAGGCGCAGCCGCAAGAGCGGCCTTCCTTGTTACAAGGGAAGAATACTGCGCACGGGACACCTCCAGGGCGGGAAGTTGCTCCGGTTCCGGATGGATGAAATTATCCAGGAGGGAAATATAGCCGGCGTCGTCAGATAAAGAACAAACGAGTTCCCTGTCCCCGTAGATATTGTTTGTAAAGAACACAATCCGCCCGTTTTCAAGCACTTTTCCAATGTATACGTCCGACGGGGACCCGGCCGTCGAAAGCGTTGCCAGGGACTGCCCCGCTGGGCCATCGTCCTTTTTGAGGCCTTCAACGGCGGCGTAGATTATTTCTCCCTCGTATTCCGGAAGCCTTTTTTGAGTCAGCACCGGCGCCGTCTCTGCCTTTAAACCTTCAAGGAAACCGGCCATTGTGCGGTTTTCGGGAGAGACAATATCGTCCACGCGATATACGGACAGGCACAGGTTGGCGTCCCCTCCGCGGTTGGTAAGGTTCAGCGTTCGCTGCGCGCCGGTCCCGGAAACAGAAAGCGTAAGCTCCGGGGAAGAGACCTCCTCCCTTTGCGCGCCTTTTCCATAGGCCGATTCCTCCACGGCCACAACCCCGCCAGGCACCCTTGCCGCCGACGTTGTGTTAAAGACAGACACAGTCTTTGCCCCGGCAAACCAGCCCCGGCCATCCTCGTTGACGTTAAGCGCAGTGTAAGCCACAACGGAGTAGTTTCCGGTGGGAGTGGATGCCGGGATTATGAACTTCCCGGCTCCGCGGCCGTCAAGAAGGCTTATTTTGGCCGTAGCAGCCGTTCCCTGGGCCGATATGAGTTCCACATAGGCAACAGCGCTGAAACTCGAAATATGGCCCGTTTCCCGGTCAAAACAGAAGAGGCTGCACCAGACGTCGTCTCCGGAAATGTAAATATCCCTGTCCGTAGAGACAAAAATGCGTTCTGCCCCCTGCGCTTTTACAATCAGAGGGAGACAAAGTAGAAATATGACAAGTATTTTTCTCATTCTGCGCCGGGGATGTCAAATGAAGGTTTGGTGAGAGTTCCGCCGTCGGAAACGCAGTTATAGCAGCGTGCGGAGCCCCACCCGATGGTTCCGTCCGA
>Ga0310690_10002424_pt1 | contig 30335 bp, 20 predicted proteins | sample AusTroGonzalo_MG_2_FD_207661 | JGI IMG/M metagenome (GOLD analysis project Ga0310690, IMG submission 207661) | Bovine rumen microbial communities from tropical cattle in Woodstock, Queensland, Australia - Gonzalo_04 (v2) (version 2) | ecosystem: Host-associated > Mammals > Digestive system >...
CAAAAGCGCAGTATCGGGCAAAGTCGGAAACGGTGCTTTCCGCTTCCCAGCCGCCCTTGCGGATCAGCCAGACAGGGGAAGTAAAATGATGCATGGTCACGATGGGCTCCACGCTGTTTTCCCGGCAGCATTCCAGTACCTTGCGGTAATGCTCCACTTCGTTCAGGTCATACCTGCCCTCTTCCGGCTCGATCCGAGCCCATTCGATGGAGAACCGGTAGGTGTTCAGTCCCGCCTGCTTCAACAAGGCGATATCCTCAGCATAGCGGCTGAAATGATCGCAGGCAATGCCGGAGGGCTCGTTGAAGGTGGTGTTCTTCATCTGCTCCATGGCCCAGTAATCCGAATGAGTGTTATTGCCCTCCACCTGATGGGCCGCGGTGGCAGCGCCCAGCAAAAATCCGTTTTTCATCTTTCGCTCCTGTCAGGCTGTTCGGTTATTCGTTCAGGGCCGCGATAAAGGCATCCAGGGCTTCGTCGTTCATGACGCCGTAGGAGACGAAAGCGCCCAGGGGCATTTCCAGCATCATGTTCTGCATCATCTTTTCGCTGCCCTCACCCAGGTTCTGCATATGTTCCTTTTCGATATCCTCGTTCCGGCTCTGTTTCCGGGCGGCCATGATCTGACCCAGCATGGCCCGACCCTTGGCGGTCTTCTGCAGATCAGCCACCACGGAGAAACGGTCGTAATGCAGCGGCAGTTCCTGGGCGGAGTTCATGGTGATTTCAGTGGACAAGCGCAGGTCGCGGGAGGAAGAACCGACGGCCACGCAATACTTCCCGCTTTCAACGAACCAGTCGTGAATCTTGACCGACCAAATGGCGAAGTCACGGGGGGAAAGGGTGAAGGAAACGGTCTTTTCTTCACCGGGCTCCAGGGCGACCTTAGCAAAGGCTTTCAGCGCCCGAACTGGCCGGATGTTCGCGCCGCCCAGTGCACCCAGATAAAGCTGGACGACTTCGCTGCCCTTGCGGGTTCCGGCGTTTTTCACCGTGCAGCAAACGGTCAGGTTTTCCGTGTTGGTGACGGTATCAGTGCTCAATTTCAAATCGCTGTATGCAAAAGTCGTATAGCTGAGGCCATGGCCGAAGGGAAAGGCCACGGGCAGTTTCTTTTTATCGTAATACCGATAACCGATGAACTGGCCCTCGCGGTATTCCACGATGCCTTCCTCGCCGGGGAAGTTGAAGTAAGCGGGAGTGTCCTCCAGGCGCAGGGGCCAGGTCTCGGCCAGATGGCCGGAGGGATTTTCCCTGCCGTAAAGCAGTTCCACCGTGGCCTTGCCTACGCCGTCGCCGCCCAGGTGCATGAGCAGGATGGCGGCGACCTCGTCCTTCCAGGGCAGCTCCATGGCGCTGCCGCCGTGGAGAACCACAATCGTCTTTATCTGCGTGGCGCAGACGGCTTTCACCAGGGCATTTTGTTCCTCCGGCATCCGCATATGCTCCCGATCCGCGCCTTCGGATTCAAAGGACTCCGGCAGGCCGGTAAAGATCACGGCGGCATCCGCTTCTTTGGCTGCTTTGACTGCGGCTTCGGCGTCCTCGTCAGAAACCCAGGTCACGTTCAGCCCGTCCACGCAGTCCATGGCCCCGACGACCTTGGGCACGTTGATGTGGCTGGAGCCCGCGCCTTGATACCGGGGCGCTTTGGCGTAGCGGCCAATAAAGACTACCTTCTGGTTTTCGGCCAGAGGCAGGACGCTTTCGTTTTTCAGCAGCACGGCGCATTGGGCAGCAGCCTGAGCGGAGAAGATCCGGGCTTCCTCCCGGTCAAAGGAAGCGTTTTCCTTCCGCTGATCTACGAAGTTGAACACGAATTTCAGCAGATTCAGCACGGCCTTGTCCAACGCTTCCATGGTCAGGCGGCCTTCCTCCAGCGCTTTCAGGATGCCCGCGCTCTTGCCCTCCGGCGCGCCGGGCATTTCCAGATCGACGCCCGCTTCCAGCCCCTTGGCCCGATCCTTGATAGCGCCCCAGTCCGTGACTACGAAGCCGTCAAAGCCCCATTCGTCCCGCAGGATGCCGGTGAGCAGTTCCTTGTTTTCCGCGCAGAAGGTGCCGTTGATGGCGTTGTAGGCGTTCATGACGCTGCCGGTTTTTCCTTCCTTCACGGCCATTTCAAAGGCGGGCAGGTAGATTTCCCGCAGCGTGCGCTCGTCCACCTGGGAGGAGCCGGACATGCGCCGGGTCTCCTGATCGTTGCAGGCGAAATGCTTGACGCAGGCGGATACGCCCTGGCCCTGCAATCCCCGGATATAGGCCGCGCCCATTTTACCGGCCTGAACCGGATCCTCGCTGAAATACTCAAAGTTCCGGCCGCACAGGGGGCTGCGCTTCATGTTCACGCCGGGGCCCAGCAGCATGGCCACGTCCTCGGCCTGGCATTCCCGGCCCAGATACTCGCCCAGGGTTTGCATCAATTCCACGTCGAAGGAAGACGCCATGGCGCTGGCGGTGGGGTAGCAGACGGTTTCGATGCTCTTGTTGATGCCCAGATGGTCGCCCTCGCCCTCCTGCTTGCGCAGGCCGTTGGGGCCGTCGCACATCATCACGGCGGGAACGTTCAGCCGCGGGATGGCACGGGTGTGCCAGAAGTCCCGCCCGGAAACGAAGTTCGCCTTTTCCTCCAGGGTCATCTGGTTCAGGATTGCTTGCAGGTCGCGCATGATTTTTTCCTCCTTGCTTTCATCGGTTGCTTCAAACGTATTCGCCCTCGGAAAGTTCTTTTCGATAGATATGATAGCAGAAGTACAGGGAAACCGCCATGGACAAAACCGTGGTGACGGTGCCGGAGAAAATGACGCCGTACAGCCCGAACAGGGCGTGAGCAATGAACAGCAAGGGGATGTAGATCAGGCCCTTTTCCAGCAGGGACACGATAATGGCCTTTTTTGCCTTGCCCGTGGCCTGGAGGTAGGTGGTGCTGAGCTGATAGAAACCGTACACCGGCCCGATGATGACGGAAGCCAGCAGGCACACCCGGCCGATACGCAGCACCTCGGGATCAGACAGGAATATGGAGATGACCTGGTCGCGGAAAATGAGGCAGACCAGCGCCAGCGCCGTGCCCACGGCAAAGGCCAGTGCGCAGGTTTTCCACAGAATCTCCGTCAGGCGCTTGCGGTGGTTTGCGGAATAATTATAGGAAATGGCGGGCTGCATGCCGATGCAGATGCCCATGACCGTCATGGAAATGATCATGCCCACCCGGGACGCTACGCTGCTGGCGGACACCGCTACCGCGCCGTACTGCATCATCAGGTTGTTGCAGACAGCGCCGGAAATGCTGGATAGGATGGTGGACACGGACATGGGCAGACCCAGGGTGAAGACCGGTTTCAAAATCTCACCGCGCAGGGAAATATGCTTGGGCGCGGCGGCATAGGTGCGGCCCTTATGGGTGATGAACCAGATGAAGTACACCATGGAAAACACGTTGCCCAGCACGGTAGCGATGGCCGCGCCGGTGACGCCCCAGTTCAGCGCCAGAATCAAGATGGGATCCAGCACCAGGTTGCCCACTGTGCCGATCATGTTGCCGATCATGCTGTTGACAGTGGAGCCGTCGGCCCGCACCAGGGACGGCACCACATTGCAGAACAGGATCACCGGCGCTCCGAGGGCGATGACCCGCAGGTAATCCATGGTGAAGCCCAGGGTGGCTTCGTCGGTGCCCAGCCAGGAGCAGATCACCGGCAGGAACGCAAGCACCGCGGCCCCAAACGCCAGGCCCACGGCCACGGAGCCGTAAATGCACAGGGCGCTGTAGGCGCGCACCTTGTCCCTTTCCCCTTTTCCCAACGCCAGGGACACCGCCGTGCACCCGCCGGTGCCCAGCAGCACGCCCAGGCCGGACAGCACCGTGAACACGGGCGAGGCCAAGGAAACGGCGGCCACCTTGTTGGGGTCGCCGGTTTTGGAAATAAACAGCACGTCGGCCATGTGATAGATGACCGTGACCAGCATGATCAAAATGGCGGGGATGCAAAGCTTTCGAGCCAGTTGCCCAAAGGGCGCGGAGCGCAGGGCTTCTTCATTGGCGGACGGTTGATTCTGCATGGCTCATTCCTCCTGTATTCTTTCGGGACGTTCGGCAATCTATTTTTTTTACGATTTATTATAGAAGATAACGCGCTTCCGTTTCTTTCTGAATTCCGATGTATTTTGTCACAAATCCGACCAGAAAAACAATCTGCACATCGGATTTCTGGCATTTTGGGTCGGATAACAGAAAGAAATCTACCTCCGCTACTGATACAATATCATTGGAAAAAAGGAGGGGTTGCGTGTGAAATTTCCAAAGGGATTCAAATTTGGCGTTGCTTCCAGCGCCGCGCAGACGGAGGGCTGCGGCTTTGACGGAGGCCGGGGAAAGAGCATCTGGGACGCCTACGCGGAGAAGCCCGGGGTGATCCGCGGCGGTTTCAAGCCCTCCACGGCTGCCTGCGACAGCTATCGCCTGTTTGACACCGATCTCAAAAACCTGATCGCTCTTGGCGTGAATTCCTACAGGATGTCCATCGCCTGGCCGCGGGTGCTGCCGGAGGGCGTCGGCAAGCTGAATCAGGCGGGGGTGGATTATTACAGGTGCTGCTTTGAAAAGCTGCTGGAAGCCGGCATCACGCCCAACGTGACCCTGTATCATTGGGACCTTCCCCAGGCACTAGAGGAAAAAGGCGGCTGGCTCAGCCGGGACAGCAAGCGCTGGTTCCAGGAGTACGCAGACAAAATGTTCCGCCTGTATGGGGATATCGTACCCGACTGGGTCACGGTGAACGAGCCGATCTCCGTCTACTGCGGCTACGGCCTGGGCTTCTTCGCGCCGGGATATGCCAATCGGGCATGGGGCAATCAGGCCCGCCACAATGTGATGACGGCCAGCGGGGCCGCCGTGGAAGCCTTCCGCGCCTCCGGCTTCAAGGGCAAGATCGGCGCGGTGGTGGATATCTGGAAGCGCGTACCCATGACGGATGCGCCGGAGGATATCGCCCTGGCCCGGGACGAGGACGAAGAAAACTGGAAATTCTACACCGATCGCCTGCTGGGCGGCGGGTACAGCGAATACATCCTGGATAAATTCGCAAGGGAAGGCACCCTCATGCAAATGGAGGATGAGGATTTCCGCTTGACCAAGCTGCCCCTGGACTTCTACGGCATGAATTATTACAATATCGTTCCCGTCAGCACGAAAAAGGAAGTATTGGATGGCGCGAACCAGGGCGGCAATTTCGCGGAGGACCGCAAGGTGTCCAACCCCGAAAAGCTGTATGACGTGCTGAACATGATCCGGGACATGTATCAGCTCAAAATCCCCGTTTACATTTCCGAAAACGGCTACGGCCATGAGGGCGAGGAAGTCCTTGACCCCAAAGACGGCATGATTCACGACGACTATCGCATCGAATATCTTTCCCAGGCACTAGATGCCGTTGAACGGCTGATCGCGGAGGGCGTGGATATTCGGGGCTATTACCTCTGGACCCTTATGGACAACTGGGAGTGGAGCGCGGGCCATGACTTCAAATACGGGCTGCTGCACACCAACTTTGAAACCTATGAGCGCACCTGGAAAAAGAGCGCTTACTGGTACAGGGATTTTATCGCCCAGGCGAAGAAGTGACCGGCAAAAGAAAGCGAGGCATCTGACCATGTTCAGCGCAGCGCAATGGATCGGCATCCCCAAGGAGGAATACCGGCAAAAGCAAATCATCCAGGGGGACGCCAACGGGCGGTTCGCCTATTTCCGGCTGGACTTTGACGCGGTGGCGGAGGGCTGCGGCGCGGACATCGAAATCAGCGCCAGTTCCCGGTATCGGCTGTGGGTCAACGGCCGGCCCATTGGGTCCGGCCCCTGCCGCGGCGACCGCTTTCGCCATTTTGTGGACAGGCGTTCCCTGCGCGGCTGTTTCCGCAACGGCAGGAACACCATCTGCGTTCAGGTGCTGCTGTGCGATTTCAACGCCATCGACACCTTCGGCGTGGAACGGATGCCGCTGATCTCCGTGGCGGACGTGCCCGCGGGCCACAGGCTGGCGCTGGAAGGAGCCGTCACAGACCAAAACGGCGCAACTCATTCCCTGACCACCGGGGAAGCGGACTGGCGGGTGTGGCTGGACAACACGTTTTATTTGAAAAAACTGCCCGTGGTCAGCGATAACATGGGCGCCATGATCGAACAGATCGACTTTACCCGCACCTTCCCGGACTGGAAGGAGCCGGGCTTTGACGCATCGGGATGGACGCAGGCCCACGCCATGGAAAGCGCCGTGCGGACCGATTTTATGAAGTTTGTAGGCTTCCTGCCGCCCTTGGTCAGCGAGGACAGGACGATCCCGCTGCTTTTTGAGGAAAAGGAGGCCCTGATCGCCCCGGAAGCGGTATCAATCTTTCCGCTTCGTGTGGAGGCCCGCAGCAGCCTGGAAGTGACGATCCCCATGAAATACCACGCCAACGTCTATCCCCGATATTTCTTCACCGGCGGCAAAGACGCGAAAATATCCTTCACCTATTTTGAGCGCTTCATGGAAAAGGACGCAGCGGAGGGCAAAGTCCCGGACGCCAACCGAGTGAAGCGGGACGACAGCGAAAACGGCGTCATTCCGCCCGCCGTCACCGATACGGTGATCCTGAGCGGCGGAAAAACATGCTATGAGCCCTTCTGGTATCGTACCCTGCGCTTCCTCAAGATCAGTATCACCACGGAGGACGAGCCCGTCGCCCTGGAAATGCCGGAGCTTCGCCGCACGGGCTATCCCCTGAACCCGGAGGCGGACATTTCTTCCTCCGCGCCCTGGGTCAAAGAACTGTTTGATATTTGCCAGCGTACCTTGCAGAACTGCATGACCGACGCTTATATGGACTGCCCCTACTACGAGCAGATGCAGTACCCCATGGACACCCGGCTCCAGGCGGCGTTCACCTATGTGATCTCCCGGGACACCGCCCTGGCGCGGAAAGCCCTGGAGGATTTCCACGCCTCCATGACGCCCTACGGCTTCGTGCAGGGCCGCGCCCCCAGCGGCTATACCCAGATCATTTCCACCTTCTCCTTCTTCTATATCCGCATGCTGCTGGAGTATTGGGAACGCACCGGGGATCTATCCGTGCTGCGGCGCTATCGCTCCGACTGCGATGTGATCCTGGACGCTTTCTCGCGCTACCTGGACCCGAAAACAGGCTTGCTTGGCAAAACCGAATTCTGGGATTTTGTGGACTGGCAGACAGAATGGCTCAACAATACCGGACGGCCCACGGCCCTGGAAACGGGCCCTTCTTCGCTGCTGACGCTGATGCTCTGCGGCTGCCTGGAGGACGCCGCCAGCATTTACGAACTGACCGGGGACGCCGCCCGGGCTCAAACCTACCGGACGGAAAAAGAAAAACTCCTTCAAAATGTCCGGGCAACCTGCTTTGACCCCTGGCGAGGCATGATCCGGGAAGGGCCGGCGTGCCAACAATTTTGCCAGCTGACCCAGAGCCGCGCCGTGCTGACCGGCTTACTGCAAGGTGACGAGGCCAGGCGGGCCCTCCGCCATTGCGTGGAGGACCCGGACGCGCTGCAGAACACCTTTTCCGCCAGCTTTGAATTTTTCCGGGCCTGCGAAATGGCGGGCTGCTATGACCTGACGGAAAAGCAGCTGGGCCTTTGGAAAGGGCTGCTGAATGAGCATTGCACCACCGTGCCCGAAACGCCCGCCAATTCCCGCAGCGAGTGTCACGGCTGGTCCGCCCTGCCGATCTACGAGCTGTTCCGGGTCCGCGCCGGGATCAGGCAGGTTCCAGGACAGCCGGGGAAGTTTACCGTTCAGCCCCATCTGGGCGACCTAACGGACCTGGAAGGGTCCCTGCCCATGCCGGGCGGCAGGCTGGATTTTCATATGCAAAAAACTTTGGACGGCGTGGACGTGAAGCTCCACGCGCCGGAGGGCGTTCAGGTGGACATCCTGCCTTCATAAATTTCGATGCTGTTGTCACAAATCCGACCGGAATAGAAATCCGCATGTCGGATTTCTGGCATTTTTGGTCGGATAACAGAAAGAATTCTCCCTCCTGGGTTGATACAATACCATCAGATAGATAGGTCCCTTTGGATTTCCCGCCCGGCACACAGACAGAGAAAGGAAGAAGCCTATGAACAAAACGATCTACGACCCGCGCCAGGACCCCCGGTTCGATCATCCCGTCATCGACGTGGACGAGTGGCGGGAAAGGTATCTTGTGACCGGGGAGATGATCCCCTACCGCTATCTGCATGGCAGCTTTGAAGGAACGGGGGTGAAGTTTTCCTTCTTCTTCCCGCAGAAGGATCAGTATGAAGGCCGTTTTCACCAATATCTCTCTCCCTTCCCCGGCCCGGATGAGGAAGTGGCCTCCATCGGCCGCACGGGTGCCAACGACCGCATCGGCTTCGCCCTGCACTGCGGTGCGTATTTCATTGAAACCAATATGGGCTCCACCGCCCAGTTCGGCGGACAGAAGGACGATAAGCTGACCTGGCAGTCCTCCGCGGCGGCGGCGGAATACTCCAGGAGTCTCGCCATGAAGATGTATGACACGGACAAACGGCCCTTCGGCTATGTGTACGGCGGCTCCGGCGGCGGCTACAAGACCATGGCCTGCATCGAGAATACCCGGGCCTGGGACGGGGCCATTCCCTATGTGATCGGCTCGCCCGTGTCCCTGCCCAACACCATCACCATGCACGTCCAGGGCCAGCGGGTGCTGCGCCACGCTTTCCCGAAAATTTTGGACGCCCTGGACGCGGGCGGCTCCGGAAACCCTTACGAGGGCTTGACGAAGTTTGAAGCAGACATGCTGGAGGAGCTGACGAAAATGGGCTTTCCGCCCTTGGCCTGGTATCTGGAGGCCAAGGGCACGATGGATTCCGGATCGCTGCCTGTGCTGATGCCGGGGATCAAAGGACTTGATCCTTCCTATTTTGTTGATTTCTGGACGAAGGAGGGCTACGCCGGGGCCAACCCGGAAAGCTCCTCTTCCAAAGACCGCATCCAGATCAAAACCAAAGTTCGCAGCGTTCATCAGGCGGCGGAAAAGGCCGCCCGGGCCGCGGAGGACGGGCTCAACGGCGTGGACGACGCCTGGAAAAAGATGCTGGCGGACGGCAACGGCGCGTATCTGGAGCTGGAAGAGCTGCCCCAGGGGGAAGACCCCTACCTGGAGGGCTTGTCCATCTTCGTCACCGGCGGGGACGCCCAGGGCGCGGTGCTGGCTGCGGGCAAGATGATGCGCGACCCGGACGACGCGGGCGGCGTGTTCACCATCGGCGCGTGCTATGGTATGTCGGACACCAACGAGACGCTGAAAAAGATTCGGCCCGGCGACGAAATCTTCCTGGACAATTCCGACTGGATCGCGGCGCAAAGCTACTACCGCCATCAGGTGCCTGAGGATCCCTCCTTCCACGCCTGGGATCAGTTCCGCAATGCCGACGGCACGCCCAAGACGCCCCAGCGACCGCCTTTCCCGATCCCCTTTACCGGCACCGGCGTCCCGCAGGACGGGGAAATCCAGTGCAAGGTCATCAACATCCAGGCGCTGATGGACGAATCCACCTGTCCCTGGTGCGCGGACTGGTGGCGCAAAAAGATCATAGAAGCCCAAGGCAGTGACGAAAACCACCGCACCTATTTCATGGAACGCTGCATGCATGGCGACACCGACGCGCTGACGAATTACATGGTGGTCAATTATATGGGCGCGCTGCGGCAAAGCCTAATCGACCTGGCGGCCTGGGCGGAGAAGGGCGAAAAGCCCCTTAACAGAACCGCCTACACCTTGGGTGAGGACGGGCAGATCCACGCGGAAAAAGACGTGAAAAAGCGCTTCGGCATCCAGGCCATGCCCGACCTGCGGGCCAACGGGGAAAAGTGCGCGAGGGTCGCCGTGGAAGAAAAGGTCTGCTTCACCGTGGACGTGCAGGTGCCGGAGGGCGCGGGCGAGGTCACGGAAATCCTGTTTGCCCCGGAAGAAAACGTTGACTCCGATCCCTCCAAGCTGTGGCAGTCCGTGCTTTCCTTTGAGAAGGGCGAAAAGGACGGCGTTCATACCGCCCACGCGGAGGTGCTGGCCTCCTATGACAAACCCGGCACCTACTTCGCCACTGTGCGCATCGCCAGCCAGCGAACCGGCGACGCGAGCGATCCCTTCACCCAGGTGCTGAACCTGGATCGGGCCAGGGTGATCGTGCAATAAAAACATTTGTCGGATTTGTGATATTTTCTGTCGGTTGATATAAAGAAAAATCCGGCACGATTCTGTACGACAAAGAGAAGCCATTCACGGAAAGGAGCGAGGGAACCATGTCCATTCGTACCAAATGGATCGCGCTGTTTGTGGCTGTGGTAGTCATGCTGGTCGGCATGCAGGTCTACTACGGCAGCATCGGCACGACCAGCTCCGGCGGCAGCGCCACGCCGGAAACCACCTTCGACTGGTGGATCTACTCCGGCACGTCCTCGGAATACTACGATAACTACGCCAAGAACCCCGCTATCCAGTACACGCTGCGGAAGGTCTGGGGCCCGGAGGAAAAGAGCATCGCCTTCAACTTCCTACAGGGTGCGCCCGGCAGCGAGGCGGACAACTACTCCACCATGCTGGCCTCCGGCGACCTGCCAGACATCATCGACGCTGTCATCAGCGACCCGCCGAAGGTCATGGTGACCAAGGGCTACGCCATGGAGATCACGGAGTGGGTGGAACAGTACATGCCCAACTACGTGGCCCTGGCTCACTCCAACAACGAATACTACTTCAACTCCGTCAGCGTGGACGACGAGGGCAAGGAACACTATTACGCGCTGTGCAACTTCGCTGACGGTTACGACACCATCTTCCAGGGCTATCAGTACCGCCGGGACTGGATCGTGAAGTACGGCGTCAATTCCTCCACCGGCGTGCCTTTCACCGGCGGCTATACCGACGAAACGGATCAGGACAGTTGGGAAGACAACGTGATGTTCCCCAGCTGGTACGACGAAGCCAAGAAAGCCAAGTACCTGGAGCTGAACCCTTCCTGGGACGGCACTACCCCCGCCTACATCAGCGACTGGGAATGGATGTTTGAGATCTTCACCCGTGCTCAGGCTGATCTGGGGATCAAGGATAAGTATTCCATCAGCATGTATTATCCCGGGTTCACCTGGTCCGGCGGCCTGCTTTCCTGCTTCGGCGGCGGCACCTGCTACTGGTATCAGGACGCGGACAACAAGGTGCACTTCGGCGGCAATGAAGAGACCTTCAAGACCTATCTGGAGTGCCTTCATAATTGGTACCAGAAGGGTTGGCTGGATCACGATTTCAACCAGCGCACCTCCGATTCCTTCTACCAGATCGACGACACCTCCGTGCGCCAGGGCCAGATCGGTATGTGGAACGGCGTACAGTCTGAGCTGGGCGGACGCCTGGATATGAAGGACGGCGGCTTCACGGCCGGCATCTTCGTGGATGGCGCGACCTATCCCATCAACGACGTGTACGGCCCGGAGAGCTGCCAGTACAAAGCGCCCGACTGCGTCATGGGCAGCGGCCTGGTCAGCGGCGGCATCCTGATCACCCCCAAGGCAGCAAACAAAGACCTGGCTGCCCTGTTCAGCTACCTGGATTACTTCTACTCTGAAGAAGGCGCGTTGCTCAAGTGCCTGGGTCTCAGCAAAGCGCAGGCGGATGAGTTTACCGAAAACACCTTCTACAAGGATAACGGCCTGGAAGGCGGCGCGTGGTTCCTGAACGACGAAGGCAAGTACCAGAAGAGCGACGTGCTGGTGCAGGACAGCGGCCAATTGGCCACCGCCTGCGGCTTCAACAAGGCCCCCGGCCTAGGCCTGATCAAGAACGTGGATCTGGGCTACGCCCCCTCCTACCAGGCTTCCCTGGATCGCTGGACGGTTTTCCCCAACACCGGCTTTTTCCAGGGCACCCGCACCACCAACGAAATGAGCCAGGAGGAAACCAAGACCGTCGCCGACCTGTGGGCCAAAATTCTGGAATACATGACCAAGAACGCGGCGGACTTCATCACCGGCAAGAACGATTTCGAGAAGGGCTGGGATAAATGGGTAAAGGTGCTGGGCAAGTACAAGCCCGATACCGTCACTGCCCTGTTCCAGACCTACGTTGACAAGTATCCGTTCCGCTGATCGCTGAAAAGGAGGTGTGATCCATGGCAAAAAAGAATGCTGCCGTCCTGACCGGTTCCGCGAGACGAAGCTGGAAAACCGAACTCAAGCGGGATTGGGTCGTTTACATGCTGTTTGTTCCCATCATCGTGTATGAAATCATCTTCCACTTCCTGCCCATGTTCGGCATCGTAATGGCCTTCCAGGATTACAACGTGGCCGACGGCTACTTTGGCAGCCCCTGGGTGGGTCTCAAACACTTTGCCACCCTGTTCGGAGGCGAGGACTTCCCCCAGGCCATCCGCAACACCGTGGCCATCGGCCTGCTCAAAGCCACCATCGGCTTCATCGCGCCCATCATCTTCGCCCTGATGCTGAGCCTGATCGAAAACAAGAAGTTCAAGCGCTTCTGCCAGACGCTGTCCTATATGCCCAACTTCGTGGCCGCGGTCATCGTCTGCTCCCTGTTCACCCAGTTCCTGGCCAAGGACGGGCCGCTGACCATGCTGCTCACCAACATCTTTGGCCTGACCAACCAAAACTGGTTCGCCAACGACCAGATCCCCGTGTTCTGGCTCATCTACCTGTTCATGGGCATCTGGCAGAGCATCGGCTGGGGCTCCATCATGTACGTGGCCGCCATCTCCCAGATCAGCGGCGACCTGCATGAAGCCGCGGCCATCGACGGCGCCACCAGGATGCAGCGTATGTTCAAGATCACATTGCCCAACATCCTGCCCATGATCATGATGATGTTCGTCATCAACATCGGCACGGCGTTCGTGGCCGGCTACGACAACATCCTGCTCCTGTATATGCCGAGTACCTACTCTGTTTCCGACACGGTCTTCACCTACACCTACCGCCAGGCCTTCGGCGGCGGCAGCTCCAACTATTCCCTGTCCGCGGCTTCCGGCCTGTTCCAGAGCGTGGTGGGCACGGTGCTGCTGTTGTTATCCAACGCCCTGAGCCGCAAGACCGGCAGCTCGCTGTTCTGAGAAAGGAGGGATCGACATGGCAAAGAATCGCAAAAAAGAAGAATGGGAAAACAACATGGTGGAAACCAAGACCACCGCGGATATCATTGTGAACATTATCGTCTATGTGCTGGTCGCCCTGGTCGCCCTGTGCAGCGTGATCCCCATGTGGCACGTGCTGATGTCCTCCTTCTCCGATGGCAAGACCCTGCTTGCTCATAAGGGCCTGGTGTTCTGGCCCGTGGGCCAGGCCAACGCGGAAGGCTATCGGCTGATCTTCCGGAACAACAGCATCCTGCAGGGGTATTTCAACACCATCGTATACACCATCTCCTTCACCTTCTTCGGCTTCATGCTCTCCGCCGTGACGGGCTACGCCCTGAGCCGCGACACGAAGCTGAAAAAGCCCATGACCATGGCCCTGATGTTGACGATGCTGTTCAGCGGTGGCATGGTGCCCGGCTATATGGTGCTGCGCTCCCTGGGCATGGTCGGCACGATTTGGGCGCTGGTCCTCCCCGGCTGCACCAACAGCATGTTCTGCATCATGATGATGAACGCCTTCAACGCCATCCCCAAGGAAATGTATGAAGCCAGCCACATCGACGGCGCGGGCCATCTTACCACCCTGTTTGAAATCACCCTGCCCCAGGCCATGAACATGGGCTCCGTGATCATCCTGAACCTGGTGATCAGCCAGTGGAACAGCTGGATGCAGGCCTCCATCTACGTGCCCAATAAAAAGGCCCTGTGGCCCCTGCAGCTGGTGATCCGGCAGCTCACCTCCGAAAACGCCAACTTCCTCAACTCCTCCAACCCCGATTACAGCCGCTACCTGATCCAGTTCGCCGTGATCATTGCGGCCATCGCCCCCATCATCATCATGTTCCCCTTCTTCCAGGACAAGATGGAAAAGGGCATGATCCAGGGCGGCGTGAAGGGTTAAGCGAACCTGTCGGATTTACCAAAGTTTCAGTCGGATTTCTGACAGCACATCCATGGCTAAAATGGTACAATAGCTTACAGAAAAACGGGAACGCGGATCCCCGCCCCCACTTATTAAGGAGGAACGAACAATGAAGAAACTGATGGCTCTGCTGCTTTGCCTGATGATGACCGTTTCCATGATGGGCTTCGCCGCCGCGGAAAGCACCGTGCCCAATGTGGCGAACACCTACTTCTCCTATGGCTACGACGCGGGCGGCCTGTGGATGGACTACTTCTTCCACCTCTACGATGAGATCCCCGGCCTGGGCAAGGTGTTCTACGCCGGCTTCTGCCTGAACCAGATCACCTTCACCGGCACCTACGAGATCATGGCCGAGGAGAAGGAATATGCCTGCTGGCCCGACCGCGCCGCCGTGGAAGCCGCTGAGGAAGGCGCCGCCGCTCCCACCGGCAAAGCCCCCTACACCATCGTGTTCTATGACTTCAACGGCAACGAGATGGACCGCTGCGCCATGGACGAAACCCACATCTACAACGACATGGCCAACATCACCGGCACCGGCGGCAACAACTCCACCTTCAACCTGGATACCGATATTGAAAATTCCAAGTTCGCTGATACCTACGGCAAAGAACAGGCTGTGTCCCTGCTGAACCTGATCAACCCCGACGACGACACCGGCACCCTGGATATCAAGATCAACGGCAAGTATGACGACCTGGTGGTCGCCTTCGTGGAAGGCACATGGACCCTGAGCGAGGACGGCAAGGTGTACACCCTGACCTCCACCTCCTCCGAGGGTGAAGGCGCCACCGTAACCCTGAATGACGACGGCACCTACACCTACGTGGCGGAAGCCGACGGCGAAGAAGTGATCCTGAATGCCATCAAAGCCGCCTCCGTGGCCTACACCTTCAAGAGCACCATCGCCGTGCCCGGCATGGAAGGCGTGGAAGCCGACCTGATCTGCCGCTTGATGGACGACGGCACCGTGACCCTGGCTGCTGAAATGGGCGGCTTCGCCCTGGACGTGGACAAGGGTACCTATGAAATCGACATGACCACCTATACCATCACCTTCCACTTTGAAGCCGCCGGCGACGCCGCCACCTATTTCACCGAAACCGGCATGGCTGTGGACTACAAGGTTGCCGACGTACAGCCCTTCGGTGCCATCGAAAAGACCCTGACCATGGTGCAGGAATAATCTTCTGCGGAATCCTTTTGCCCCGTCTGCCCGGACGGGGCTCTTTTTCAAGATGGTTTTCCGGATGCTTTCCTTCTTTTTAAAACTCCGGATTTTGTGTATAATGAAGGTGTTGAGTAGCGATGAGTGTTTTTGACGAAGTATGCAGGGAAAGGGAAGGCATGAATATTCTGTTTGTGGATGACGACGCGGCGTTTCTGCAGGAGCTTTCTCAGGTCATGGAGTGGCGCGCTTCCTCCTTTACAAAGGTCGAGGCCGGAAGCTTTGAGGAAGCGGTCCGGATTTTTAAGAGCACCTATGTGGATATCCTGGTCAGCGATATCGAAATGCCGGGGCAGGACGGGCTGGCCCTGATCCAATACGCCAACGAGCACAGCCCCCACACGGAGTGCGTCATCCTGACCCGCCACAACGATTTCCATTACGCCCAGGCCGCTGTGCGGCTGAACTGCATGGCATATCTGCTCAAGCCCGTTCAGCAGGAGCAATTGCGAAACGTGCTGATGCAGGCGGCCCGGCGGGTGGAGGCGCGGCGGCAGCATGAACAGATCAGCCAGTATGCCCATCGGTATTTCTCCGACGTGGCCCGGAAGGAAGCGTTCCAGGCCGCGTCCCCCCTGGATATGGCCGTGGAATACATCGACGCCCACCTTGGCGAGGAGCTTTCCGTGCGGGATTTGGCCTCTGCCGCCTTCGTCAGCACCGATCATTTGACCCGCCTGTTCAAAAAGAAATTTGGCTTAACAGTGTCGGAGTACATCCAGGCCAAACGCATCCATCTGGCGGCTCAGCTGCTCAGCAATAAGGAAATGACGGTCTCCGCTGCCGCCCGCAGCGTGGGCTTCAGCAATTATTCCTACTTTACAGAGCAATTCAAGCGCATCTATCAGGTAACGCCAAGAGAATATCAGAAACGAATGCTGGAGGAGCAGATGATGAGCTGAACAAAAAAAGCTGCTTCGGATGTTTCCGTCCCCGGCAGCTTTTTTCAAAAAAACGGAGGACAGTATGAACGCGACAGACTGCATTACGCATTTTCCAAAGGATTTTATCTGGGGCGCTGCCTGCGCATCCTATCAGTGCGAAGGTGCGTGGAACGAGGACGGCAAGGGCCCCAGCATCTGGGACGAATTCTGCCATGACACAATAGACGGAAAGAATCTGAATATCAGCAATGGGGATATAGCCAGCGATTTTTACCATCACTGGCGGGAAGATATCGCGTTGATGAAGGCTCATAATATCAGAGCTTATCGTTTTTCCGTCAGTTGGTCCAGGGTGCTGCCCGATGGAGAAGGCAAAGTCAACGAGCAGGGGCTGCAATGGTACAGCGATGTAGTGGACGAGCTTTTGGCCAACGGTATCGAGCCAATGATCACCCTGTACCACTGGGATCTGCCTGCCGCGCTGCAGGACAAGGGCGGCTGGCTGAACCGGGACATCATCGATGTCTTTGCTGAATACGCTGCCATCATTGCGGAAAAGCTGAAGGGCCGGGTCAAGCGGTACATGACGCTGAACGAACCGGCCTGCATCGTCCAGGCAGGCTACAGCAAAATGCTGCACGCCCCAGGCTGGCGGGTCAGCGATGAAAAAATGGCGCGGATCTTTCACATCCTGGCTCTGTCCCACAGCGCCGCCAAGCGGGCGATCAAGATGATTGACCCCGCGGCACAGGTGGGCATCGTCACCTGCGGACGACTGTTCTGGCCCGAACGGGACACCCCCGAAAACCGGGAGGCAGCCTATCGGGCGTCCTTTGATCTTTCGGACGCATATTGGCCCTTCAAGCACAATATCCTCCTGGACAGCTTGATTTTCTGCCGCTACGACGCATCCATCCCGGCTCCCGTGCGCCGCTTTGCCGCGACGATCCCGGAAAGCGACTGGGAGCGGATGGAAACGCCGGATTTCATCGGCATCAACGTGTATGACGGCCCCTGCATCAATGCCGCCAGGGAGACCGTGGCGCCCATGTACGGCAGCCCCGTCAGCGCCTGCCGCTGGCCCATCACCCCGGAGGTGCTGCACTACGGGCCGGAATACATCTATCGCCGCTATCGCCTGCCGGTGCTCATTTCTGAAAACGGGATTTCCTGCAACGATATGATTTTCGATGACGGCAGGGTGCACGACCCCCAGCGCATCCAGTATTTGAGGCGCTACCTCCTGGCGCTGGACAAGGCGATCGAAGAAGGCACACCGGTGATGGGCTACCTGCAATGGAGCGTCATGGACAATATGGAGTGGAACTCCGGCTACAACGAGCGCTTCGGTATGTTTTTCGTGGATTACCAAACCAAACAGCGCATTCCCAAGGATTCTGCAGCCTGGTATGCAAAGGTCATCGCCACCAACGGACAGAGCCTGGGGGAAATGCCGCGATTTTAACAGAAAAGATCAGAAGGGACGAGGGAAATGAGAATCGGGATCAATACCTTCGGCCTGAGCACGATGCTTGCGGAGGATTTTGAGGGAACTTTGAAGGTGCTTCGAACCTTGGGCGCAGACGGCCTGGAGGTGTGCCTGCTGTGCAGGCGCCTGACAAAAGAAGAACAGGAAGATACATTCCACTTTGGCAGCGGTCTGATTCCGATGGACGCCGCTGTGGAAATGATCCGGGCGATCCGGGACGCGGGCCTTCGGGTGGAGGGCGCGCACATCCTGGGCGCGGATTTTGAGGAACAGCATATTGAGAATACGGCGCAGTCACTGATTGATTTTGCCCGGGAAAATCAGCTGCGCTATTACGTGCTCAGCCTGGCGGCGGGTTCTGTCCGGGAAGCCGCCCCGTGGGTGCCCGGGCTGAACGTCCTGGCTTCCCGGCTGAAAAGTGTGGGCATCGGCTTTCTCTATCACAACCATGAAATGGAGCTTCGGGATGGCGGCGGCGATACGGCGCTGGATTATTTCATGCGCCAGGCGCCCCAAATGGACCTGGAGCTGGACGTGGGCTGGGCCTGCTTTGCGGGCTGCGATCCCGTTCAGGTAATGGAGCGCTATGCTTCCCGCATCCGCATCCTCCATTTTAAGGATTTTTCCTCCGACACCTGCGAGGAAAACCGGTGCTTTACCGCCATCGGCGAAGGGACGCTGCCCCTGGAGCGCGTCATGGAAGCCGCGAAAAGCCTGACGCTGTATGACCAGGGCTTCGTGCTGGATCAGGACGCCAGCAATACCGATATGCCGTCGGATATCGAAGCGTCCCTGCGCAATCTGCGTGCGGGAAAGGACGTCACGACCCACGCGAAAATCCCGGGAAACCCCTTGCAGCTTTCCGTTTGGTCCATGCCCTGCCTGGACGGGGAAAAGCCGGGGTCTTTCCTGAACCTCATGCAGGCCTGCACCCGGATGGGCGTCAAGCGCGTGGACATGATGGATTTTGAGATCAGAATTTACGGCGAAGAAATGGTGCGGCACATCCTGACGATGACGGATATGCGCCTGGGCTGCTATATTTCCACGCTGCCCATGAACGAGGGGCCGTCGGACATGTTCCGGGGCTATCTTCACCAGGCTCTTTCCCAGGCCCAATCCCTGGGCGCGGGGAAAATGATGATCGTGCCCTCGGAAATCCAATGCACGGTGGACGGGGACGACCGAAAGGACGCCGCGGACCGGATCGCCCGCTGCTTTGCGGAGGCCGTGGAGGAAGCTAAAAAGTACGGCATCCCCGTGTGCGTGGAGGATGATCCCACCTGCTATGTGCCCCTTTCCACCGCGGAGGAATGCGCCGCCCTTTTGGATCGGGTGCCGGGCCTGGGCCTGGCCTTTGACACGGCCAATATGCTCCCCAGCGGCGATACGCCGGAACGCTTTTATGAGAAGCTCAAGGGTCGCGTGACCCACGTCCATTTGAAGGACGTGGTGTACGCGCCCCAAGGGGAGCCCTGCCTGAACGGGCAGTTCATCCGCTGCGTGCCCACGGGGCTGGGCGTCGTGCCGGTGCGGAAGCTGATGGAACGCCTGATCGCAGACGGCTACACCGGCAGCGCCATGCTGGAATACGTATCTCCCCCGGATCATAGCTACCGGGGGCACAAAGAACAACTGCAGCGTTTTCTGAATGCGCTGTTTGCCTGACGAAAGAAAAAACGGAGGAATAAGAGCATGCGGGAAATCAGTTTGGACAGGGATTGGATGTTTCATCAAGGGATGCTGGGGCCCTGGGACGTGGCTCAGGGGAAGCTGGGAGAAAGGGCAGTGCACCTGCCCCATGATTACATGATCGAAACGGATACATTTGCCGAGGCCCCTTCCGGCAACGCCAGCGGATACTATAACGCAGGTGTTGCCAGCTATACCAAGATGATCATGATCCCCGCCGAGTGGGAAGGAGACAGGATTTTCCTGCGCTTTGACGGCGCCATGATGAACGCCACCGTGGAGGTGAACGGCAGCAAGGCCGCCCTGCATCACTACGGCTATTCTCCCTTTGAGGTGGATATTACCGATCTTTGTTACGCCGGGCAGGAAAACCGCGTCACCGTGACGCTGAACCCCAGCATGCAGCCCAATTCCCGCTGGTATTCCGGCGCGGGGCTGTACCGGGGCGTGACGCTTGCTCATACGCCTCCGGTGCATATCTCCTGGCACGGCGTCTATGGCTGGACGGAGAGCATCGAATATACGCCCGACGGCAAAGCGGAATCGGCGCTGCTTCGGCTGGAAGCCCGGGTGCGCAATAATACTGAGGAAAACCGGCTGGCGGAGGTCACCTTCTCCCTGACCCGGGACGGCTCTGAGGAAGCCATTGTGACCCACAAGGGCACCATCCAGGTACCGCCCATGAGCGAAGCAACGGCCTATCAGATGATGACGGTGGATATGCCGGATTTGTGGGATGAAGATCATCCGAATCTGTACCGCGTCCACGCGGAAGTCAGGGCTGTCGCCACCTACAAGACCCATCCTGTGGCGCTGGAAAATCCCACCGTGGATCGGGATTCCGTGCTGTTCGGCATCCGCACGGTTCAGGCCGACGCCCGGCACGGGTTGCGCGTCAACGGCAAGGTGACCAAGCTCCGGGGCGGCTGCCTGCACCACGACAACGGCGTGATCGGCGCGGTGACGATGTACGACGCGGAATACCGGAAATTAAAGAAAATGAAGGACGCCGGGTTCAACGCCGTGCGCACCACCCACAACCCGCCGTCCTCCGCCTTGGTGGAAGCCTGCGACCGGCTGGGCGTCTATATTTTTGACGAGGCCTTCGACGCCTGGAGCATGGGCAAGCAGCCCGGGGACTACAACCAGTTCTTTGAAACGGATTGGGAAAAGGACCTGACCGCTTTTGTTCAGCGTGACCGCAGCCACCCCAGCGTCATCATCTGGTCCACCGGCAACGAGATCACCGAGCGGGCGGGCCTGGGCAACGGCTACGACTGGGCCCGGAAGCTGGCGGAAACCATTCACGCCCTGGACCGCAGCCGTCCGGTGTCCAACGGCGTGTGCTCCTTCTGGAACGGCCTGGACGATTTTGCCATGGCGGAAATGAACCGGAAGGCCCGGGAAGCCGCTGCCAGCGGCAGCATGCAGAACGTGGACATCAGCGGGAAAAAGGATCTGCTCTGGGAGAACATGACCGCGCCCTACGTGAACGCCCTGGATATCGTGGGCTACAATTACCTGGAGGGCAAGTATGCGCAGGACCATGAAATCTGGCCGGATCGGGTGATCCTGGGCTCCGAAAACTATCCCAACGAGATCGGCAAGCACTGGCCCATGATCGAAAAAACGCCCTATGTGATCGGGGATTTCACCTGGACGGCCTGGGATTATATCGGCGAGGCCGGCATCGGCAGGGCGAAATTTTTTGACAAAGACGATCCTGCCTTGAAACGCGGCCCCTATGCCATGATGGGCCTGCCCGCTGTCTATCCCTGGCGGCTTGCCAACGACGCGGACTTTGACATTACCGGCGTGAAGCTGCCCCAGGGGGTCTACCGCAGCATCGTATGGGGCAGCGGTGAAACGGGGCTGTATTCCTATGATCCCGCAAATTTCGGCCAGATCGAAAAGATGAGCCCCTGGGGGTTCCCGGCGGTAAGCCCCTGCTGGAGCTGGCCAGGCAAAGAAGGAAAGCCCGTCACCTTAGCGGTGTTCAGCGCGGCGGACGAGGTGGAATTGATCCTCAACGGCAAGACCGTGGCGGTGCAGAAAGCCGGGGAACGCGGCATCCCGGATATGCCCCTGACCTTCCTGTTTGACGCGGTCTATGCGCCCGGCACGGTGGAGGCCGTTTCGAAAAAGGACGGCAAGGAAATCTCCCGGGCGATGCTGAAAGCCGCCGGGGAGGCCGCGCAGATCGCGGCGATGCCGGAAACGAGCGTCCTGAAAGCCGACGGCCATTCCCTGGCTTACATCCCCGTGGAAATTCAGGATGCAAACGGCCTCCGGGTGCCGGACGCTGCGGAAAAGCTGACCGTCACGGTGGAAGGCGCGGGGGCGCTGTTGGGCTTTGGCAGCGGCAATCCCGTCACCGATGAAAACTACACCAGCGGCTGCTTTACCACCTATCACGGCCGCGCCCTGGCGGTGATCCGGGCGGGCTGCGAAGCGGGAGAAATCAAGGTCACTATCGCCTCGGAGCATCTGGGCAAACAGGAAATCACCCTGACCGCGGAAGCGTAACACAGAAGCGTCAAGCAAAGGAGAAATCCGCCATGTTCATTGAATGCTGTCAAACGAACCATATGCGTAACCCCCTGGGCCATCGCCTGCCCCGGCTGTCCCTTTCCTGGAAGGTGCGGGAGGCGAAGGGCAAAGCCCAAAAAGCCGCCCGGCTTCGGGTTGCCTCCGACGCCGCCATGGCGCACGTTTTGAAGGACACCGGCTGGGACGAAAGCCTGGATTCGTTGGGAACCGTCGTTGATTTACCCCTCACGCCTCGCACCCGGTATTTCTGGACGGTTTCTGTCCGCACCGACGCGGGAGAGGAAGCGGAGAGCGAACCCCAGTTCTTTGAAACCGGCAAGCTGGACGAAGCCTGGACGGGCAAATGGATCACCTGCGACAGCACGGAAAAACGGCATCCGTATTTTGAAAAGACCGTCGCGCCCAGGGGCAAGGTGGCCTCCGCCCGGCTGTACGTCTGCGGCCTGGGGCTGTATGAGGCGTATTACAACGGGCACCGCGTCGGCGGCGAGTATTTCACGCCCTACAGCAACGATTACGACCGCTGGGTGCAGGTGCAGACCTTTGACGTGACGGTGGAAATGCAGGAGAGCGGCGTGCTTTCCGTCCTGCTGGGCAACGGCTGGTACAAGGCCCGCTTCGGCTTTACGGCCAGGGAAGAAAAGGGCTTTTACGGGAACGAATGGAAGCTGATCGCGGAATTGCGCATCCGTTACGCGGACGGCAGTGAGGAAGTGATCGGCACCGACGACAGCTGGACTGTCCGGCGCTCCCGCATCACCTATTCCAGCCTCTACGACGGCGAGCATCGGGACGACACCCTGCCGGAGCTGCCCATTGAAAAAGCGTCCTTCTGCGACGCGCCCAAGGGCAAGCTCACCGACCGCATGAGCACCCCCGTGACGGTGCATGAGCGGTTGCAGCCTGCGGAACTCCTCACCACGCCCAGGGGCGAAACGGTACTGGACCTGGGCCAGGAAATCACCGGCATCTTTGAATTGAAATTGGATGTGCCCAAGGGACAAGTCGTGCACATCCAGACCGGCGAGATTTTACAGCAGGGCAATTTCTACAACGAAAACCTGCGCAGCGCGAAAAGCGAGTATTTCTATACCTCGGTTGGCGTGCCTGTCACCCTGAAACCCCATTTCACCTTCTTCGGCTACCGCTATGTGAAGATCGAAGGCGTACCGAATCTCAAAAAAGAGGATTTCACCGCCCTGTGCCTGTACAGCGATATCCCGGACCGGGGAAAAATGACCACCGGCCACGCGCTGGTGAACAGGCTGCTGTCCAACGTGCGCTGGGGCCTTAAGGACAATTTTATGGACGTGCCCACCGACTGCCCCCAGCGGGACGAGCGCATGGGCTGGACCGGCGACGCCCAGGTGTTTTCCCCCACCGCCACCTACCTCCAGGATACCTATGCCTTCTACGCCAAATACCTTTACGATTGCTGGCAGGAGCAGCAGGATCTGGACGGCAAGGTGCCGGAGGTGATCCCCTCCTGCGGCGACACCAACACCGCCGGCGTCTGGGGAGACATGGCCTGTATTATCCCCTGGAACCTGTATCAATTCTATGGGGACAGGGCCATCCTGGAGGATCAGTTCGACAGCATGAAGGCCTGGGTGGATTACGTGCGAAAGGCGGACGGAAACGACCATCACTGGCGGGATGTGTTCCATTACGGCGACTGGCTGGCGCTGGACAACATGAACGGCGACCCCGAGGCCGTGATGGGGGCCACCGACACGGGCTTTATCGCCAATCTGTATTACGCCGCCAGCGCCGAGATCGTGGCGAAGGCTGCCAAAGTGCTGGGTCGGGCCGAGGACGAAAAGGCCTACCGCGCCCTGGCGGACCAGCAGTATCAGCTGGTGAAGGATGAGTATTACAGCAGGACCGGCCGCTGCTGCGTGAAGACGCAGACGGCTCTGCTGCTGACGCTGAAATACGGCCTTTCTGACAATATTGAGCTGACGAAAAAGCAGCTGCGGCGGCTGTTCCAGGACGCGGATTACAAGCTGCGCACCGGCTTTGTAGGAACGCCCCTAATGTGCAATATTCTTTCCGATCACGGCATGGAGGACATTGCCTGGAGGCTGCTTTTGAACGAGGATTATCCCGGGTGGCTGCGGGAAATCAGGCTGGGGGCCACCACGGTGTGGGAGCGCTGGAACAGTCTGCTGGACGACGGCACCATCTCCGGCATTGGCATGAACAGCATGAACCATTACGCCTACGGCTCCATCGTGGAATGGCTGTACCGGCACGCAGCGGGATTGAACGTCAGCGAAAACGATCCCGGCTGCCGCCGTCTGGAGATCGCCCCCAGCCTGAATTGGCAGCTTCGGGAGCAGGAAACGGTGTTCGATTCTCCGGCGGGCGAGTATCGCACCGCCTGGAGGCTCGTCGATCCCACGCATGTGGAGCTTTCCGTCACCGTGCCCTTCGGCTGCGCAGCCACGCTGCGTCTGCCGCATACCAAGGACGCCGCCGGGCCCATGGAATTAACGCCCGGCCAATACGATTTTGCCTATGAAACCGACGCGCCCATGAAGCCGGTGTACAGCACCTATACCCCCGTTCGGGAATTGCGCGCCATTCCCGCCATCCGGAAGGCGCTGCCCCTATTGGATCATATGCCCAAGCAGCACCTGGATCGGAGCCTCAGGGAAATGCCCGGCATGTTCCTGGAGAACATGACGTCGGCTCGGCTGGACGAAATCGACGCGCTGCTGAAAGAATTTTAAACAGGAGGATCAGGCGGTATGCTGTTCAGCAAACTTTTTCGGAAATCAGAAGCACAAGCCTTTTCCTGCCAGCGGGGGAAACTCACGGTCCGGGGCTGTGTTTATGGCGAAACCGACGAGCCCCAGGAGGCCGTGATCCTCTGTCACGGCTTTCTGGCCAATCAATCCACCGTCACCGCTTACGCGAAAGTGATCGCGGGCTTGGGCTTCCGGGCCTTCACCTTCGATTTCTGCGGCGGCGGCCTGGGAGTAAAAAGCGACGGAAAGAGCGAGGACATGACGGTGCTGACGGAGGTCAGGGATCTGCGGGCCGTCATTCAGTATGTTTCCTCCCTGCCGGGGATCACCGCCGTTTCCCTGCTGGGCTGCTCCCAGGGGGGCTTCGTATCCGCCATGACGGCGAAGCAGCTGGGGGCGGAGAAGATCCGGCGGCTGATGCTTTTCTATCCGGCCCTGTGCATCCCGGACGACGCCCGGAAGGGACAGATGATCAGCTACCGCTTTGACCCGGAAAAGATCCCCGATCTTCTGGGCCGCGTGCCCATGCGCCTGGGCGGCGATTACGCCCGGGCCGTGATCCATATGGACCCGTTTGACGAGATCCGGGGCTATGCAGGACCGACCCTCCTCCTCCACGGCACGGCGGACGATCTGGTGAATATTTCCTACTCCCGGCGGGCGAAGGACTGCTTTCCGCAATGTGAGTATCACGAGATCATGGGCGGCGGCCACGGCTTCACGGGGAAATACGACGCGGAAGCGTGTGAATACCTGAAACGGTTTTTGAAGGAAATATGAAGGTGATGGGACATATGAGCAGCTATCTGGCGATCGACATCGGCGCATCCTCCGGCCGCCACATCGTAGCCTGGGAGGAAAACGGGCAGATTCAAACCCAGGAGGTGTACCGCTTTCCCAACGGCGTGCAGGAGCAGGACGGCCATTTGACCTGGGATATCGCCGCCCTGGAAGCCCATGTCCGAAAAGGCGTTGACCTGGCAAGGGAAGCGTTTCCCGATCTGGTCAGCCTGTCCGTGGACACCTGGGGCGTGGATTACGTGCTGATGAACGGCAAAGAGCCCATTCTGCCGTGCTATGCCTACCGGGATCACAGGACGGACGCGGTGATCGAACAGGCGCACGAAAAAATGCCCTTTGCGGAATTGTACCGCCGCACCGGCATCCAGTTCCAGCCCTTTAATACGATCTATCAGCTGTACGCGGACAAGCTGGCCGGGCGGCTGGACAAAGCCTGCGGGTTCCTGATGATGCCGGAATACCTGATGTTCAGGCTCTGCGGCGTCAAAAGCCACGAATACACCAACGCCACCACCGGCGGCATGGTCAGCGCGGAGACAGGGGAATATGACCCCGAAATCATGGACGCCCTGGGGCTGCCGAAGCGGCTGTTTAAGCCTCTGCAAGTTCCCGGCACGGTGATTGGAAAATATCAGGGCATCAATGTCGTCCTCTGCGCCACCCACGATACAGGCAGCGCGGTGGAGGGAATCCCCATGGAGGAGGACGCGCTATATATTTCCTCCGGCACCTGGTCGCTGCTTGGGGTGAAAACGGAAAAGCCCCTTACGGACGAAGCCAGCCGCGCCGCCAATTATTCCAACGAGGGCGGCGTGGGATATAACCGTTATCAGAAGAACATCATGGGCATGTGGCTGGCGAACCGGCTGCGGGAGGAACTGTGCCCCGGCATGCCCTGGAACGAGATTACCGCCGAGGCGGAAGAAAAGCATTTTGATCATTTGGTGGACGCCAACGATCCCGCTTTTCTGTCGCCGGAGAGCATGCGGGCGGCGTTCGACGCAAAGCTGCCCCATCCTCCCAAGTGCGTAGGTGGCTATTTCCGCTGCGCCTACCGTTCCCTGGCCCAAAGCTACAAACAGGCCATCGAGGAAATCGAAAAAAACACCGGCAAGACCTATCAAAAGTTGTACATCGTGGGCGGCGGCGCGAAAAACGCTTATCTGAACCGGCTCACGGAGGAAACCACCGGCAAGCAGGTGATCGCTCTGCCCATCGAGGCCACGGCTCTGGGCAATCTGAAAATACAAATCCGTGCCATGAAGGAGGAAGGATAAATGCTGGTCAATACCAAAGCCCGCGTCGGCGTGTTCGCCATCGCCCTGGGAGCCTACCTGCCCCAGTTCCCGTCCCTGGTACCCGAATTTGAAGGGCAGTACGCCAAGTTCAAGACCCGCATCCCGGACAGCGTGGAGCTGATCGATGGGGGCATTGTCACCACCAAGGAGCAGGCCATGGAGGCGGGCGACAAATTCCGCGCCGCGGACGTGGACCTGGTGATTTTGCAGCTCTTGACCTACGCCACCTCCTACAATATGCTCCCCGCCGTCCGGGACCTGGACGTGCCCGTGGTGCTGGTGAACATCCAAAAGAAAAAAGCCCCGGACTACGCGAATACCGACACTCCCGCCTGGCTGGGCGAGCTGTACGCTTGCGGCGCGGTGGGCGAAATGGTGGCGGATCTGGAGCGGGCCGGCAAGCGCCACGCGGTGATCACCGGCGTGGACGAGGGCGGCGATCCTGCCCTGCAAGCCGAGATCGAGGATTGGTGCCGGGCGGCTCAGGTACGCCGCCGGTTCCGGGACACCAACCTCGCCCAGATCGGGCGGCCCTATCCCGGCATGATGGATCTGTACATTGACGAAACCAACCTGTATCACCGGATGTGGCTGTATACCAAGCAATTTGACTGGGAAAAGATGTGGGCCATCGCGGATGACATCACCGATGAAGACGCCATCCGTGCAAAGGCACAGGACATCTTGGACACCTTTGATATCGAGGGCGGCGGCACCGTGGAAAAGGTGTGGGACATGGCCCGGTACGTGGTGGCCTTTGAGCAGTGGGTGAAGGACGAGCAGCTGGGTTTTGTGGCGTCCCATTACGACGGCTTCGCCCAGGGCGTGGCGGGCAAGCTGGACAGCATGCTGATCCCCGCCTTCTCCATGCTCATCAAGCAGGGCACCGCCTGCGCCGTGGAGGGGGACATCAAGGTGGCCATGGCCATGGGCATTTTGAAGACCATCGCGGGCACCGGCCAGCTTTCCGAAATGTATTCCATCGACTTTGACGAGGATATCTGCATCATCGGCCACTCCGGCAGCGGCGACGCGGATATTTCCCAGGCCCGCAAGCCCACCATGAAGATCGTACCCGTGTTCCACGGCAAGACCGGCGGCGGATATCTGACCCAGTTCTATCCGCCCACCGACAGCGCCATCACGTTCCTGGGCATCACCCAGGACAGGGACGGCCATTTCAAGTTCGTCGTGGCCGAGGGTGTCAACGAGCCCGGCCCCATCTTCATGTTCGGCGACACCAACATGCGCATGCGCTTTTCCATCAGCGCTCGGGAATTTTGCAATCAGTGGAGCGAGGCCGGGCCCACCCATCATATGGCCGCCGCTGTGGGCCGTCATATCGATACCATTTTGAAGGTCGCCAAGATATTCGATATCCCCGTGGATGTTATTACCCGCTGACAGGAGGAATCATCATGGCAGGCATTTTGGATTTGGACATTATGAAGCGCTACATCCGCATGTGCAATGACGGCTGGCTCCAGGGCTGGCACGAACGCAACGGCGGAAATCTCACCTACCGGCTGAAAAAAGAAGAAGCGGAATCCATGCGACCCTTCTTCGACGCGGAACCGCACCCCTGGGTGCCCATGGGCGTCACCGGCACAAACCTGGCGGGGGAATATTTCATCGCTACCGGCAGCGGGAAGTTCTTCCGCAACGTGGAGCTGTATCCCGAGGACAGCCTCTGCGTGGTGGAAATCAACGACCGGGGCGATAGCTACCGCATCCGCTGGGGCCTGGTGAACGGAGGCCGCCCCACCAGCGAATTTCCCACTCATTTCATGAATCATTCGGTGCGCTGCGCCGCGACGAATGGGGAAACCCGGGTCATCTACCACGCCCATACCCCCAACGTGATTGCCATGACCTATGTGCTGCCCCTGACGGACCGGGATTTCAGCCGCGCCCTGTGGAAGAGCGCTACGGAGTGCCCGGTGGTGTTCCCCGGCGGCGTGGGTGTGGTGCCGTGGATGGTGCCGGGCGGCGCGGATATTGCTCTGGCCACCTGCGAAAAGATGAAGGATTTTGAAGCGGCCGTCTGGGCTCAGCATGGCCTGTTTGTCTCCGGCCCGGATTTTGACATCACCTTTGGTCTCATGCACACCATTGAAAAATCCGCTCAGATCTGGGTGCTTCAAAAGTCTACCGGTCTGCCTGAAATCCAGACCATCGCCGACGACGGCCTGCGGGCCATTGCCAGAGACTTCGGCGTGACCCTGAGAGAGGATTTCCTGGATTCAGATTGCGTTTGATTCTTCGTTTTACTGCGAAAAGAGACACGAGCAGAGATACCATGGAGCAGTAAATAAAACCGCCTCCGAAGAGACGGTTGACGGGTATCAGGTGTAAATCAGTTCATCCAGGATAGATTCTTCGGCGCGGTGCCGGATGCTGTTCATTCCTGCAGTCCATATCAGTGGGTCCACGGCTTTCAGCGATTCTGTGATTCCTTCAGCCGCAGCCATCCGGGGAATCATGGCGTTCAATCTTTCATGAGCGGTTTTATCAATCTCAGTCAAGTGATCGTAAAGATTGCCAGATAGGATTAGCCGGGTGTAGAGGTCAGGGCGGTATTCCTGAAGATGTGCCAACCTGAGCAAGCCATACTTACCGAGGAATTCCGAATTGTTTTTCGGCAGGCCCAGGTCAGGGAAGTAGTAGTCTCCATGCAAGGTGTAGTGGATGCCGTTTTCACAGATTTCAGCAGTCAATGTATTCATGATGATCCTCCTGTTTTTGTCGATTCTGGTCAAAAGCCAGTTTGGGTATCGACACACCGCAGAAGCATCTTTCCATCGTTTTTGAGATCAGCACCATACCCAAACCGTTTTTATACGTGGTTGTACAGGGCTGATTACTGTTGTGTTAATTGGTTTATTTTATGAACCAGATTGATCGAAATTGAGCGATTTTTAGCGTAATTTTTCATTCGGTCGGAATTCAAGTCCTGTTTCCCGCACTACAGAACCCTTGATTTTTCAAGGGTTCTGCTTCTGTGTGCCGGGCATGGCACAATTCTAGCGGGTGAAAGTCCCGCCACGGGTATTTACCGCCAAGTGTAGCGAACCGCAAGCTGCTGTCAGCAATGACAGGAGGGGAGGAAGCGGTGTAGCAAAGCCGAGGAGCCTACGAACAGAAACCGGATACAAGGCTAAACGGTGGGCAAGGTTGCAGAGCAAACCGAAGCCCGAAAGGTAAACGTAAGACCGAAGCAGTAAATCCGGAGGTTGTGCGGCGAAAGAATTGTGTCTTACCCCGGGAGGCCCGGTCAGCGAGGCGAAGAACGAAGCGGAAGCGGAGAGAAACCGAGTGCGACAAAAAGCGTAATGACCGGGAGTCAGCTGAGGCCATAGTACCGGGAGCACCGAACCGGGAAGGGCCTAATGTCGTAACAATGCGAATCGCTGTAAGCAAGGCAAGAACATTCCGAAACCGAGGATAGGCCAGCAAGCAGAAACGTATGTCTGCGGAGGCCGAAGGGCGGCGGGAAGATTTCATGCAGCTCTACAAGCAGAAAGAGGAGCAACAAGTGGAACTGATTGACAGG
>Ga0310690_10002425_pt1 | contig 30332 bp, 21 predicted proteins | sample AusTroGonzalo_MG_2_FD_207661 | JGI IMG/M metagenome (GOLD analysis project Ga0310690, IMG submission 207661) | Bovine rumen microbial communities from tropical cattle in Woodstock, Queensland, Australia - Gonzalo_04 (v2) (version 2) | ecosystem: Host-associated > Mammals > Digestive system >...
ACGCCGATAGACAACATCGGCCGGTTCTGCGCCTTCAAGTCCCCGGCCCACCTCAAGACGCTCTTCAAGGCCCGCTTCGGAATGACCATGAGCGCCTATCGAATATCATCGACATAGAAAATCAGCCGAACGGCTACTGGACAAGCGGCTTCATTTAGCTGCCATACGCAGCCTTCTCGGAAATCCCCTTCAACTCCGCTTTCGCATCCGTTTGCGTTATCTTGCCAAATCGCACGGTTTTGCCGACAAAAACATCACCGTTTCAAGGGTCCCACCCCCAAAAATCCAAGCACATCAACGCCGGCGACGTCGGAGTCCTGTATGGGCAGACCCCATACCATCCCAGCAAGAGGCCAAAGGGGCCCAAGCCGCGCCCCGGAGGGCGGACGGATGCGTGGTATACCAAAAACACCGCTGGGAAATCAAGGGGGTGCGCGAAGATTTTTTTACCAGAGCCTAAAACCTCATCCGCAGCCCTATGCCGCCGTGCGTCCAGTCGTTGTGGGCGCAGCGGTAGGAGCTGCCCGAGTTCACGCGCCGCGCCTCGCCGCCCACGACTTCATACTGCTCCACATACGCAAACGCGGTCAGGCATTCGCAGACGTCCCAACCAAGCTCCAGCCGAAACGAGACGGCGGACACGCCCGAGCTCCACCGGCCCCCGTCGGGCTTGGCGCCAAGCACACGCTTCTGGTTGCGCGAGCTTCCGCCATCCACGAAGACAGACGGGGTCGCGTAGAGGCAGTCCCAAAGGGCGAACTTCCTCCGCACGCCAGCCCTGAAGTAGAAGTAGTCGTTGCCGCGAAAGCACTTCCTCGCGCGATAGAAAGGCACGAGATACGGATTTTCCAGAGACTGGTCAATCTGCCACCAGTGGTAGGTTTTGTTTGACGCGTGGTCCTCGAAGCCGCGATACAACGTCCATGAGCGCGTTATGTCGTTCTTGAGCCGCCAGCCGTCCGCAATGTCGAGGTCGTACTGCCATGTAGGACCGAACTCCGTGTGATAGAGCGCGTGCCGGTGCGCGTCGTGCCGTCGGTCGGTGAGCGAGCTGACGTCCCAGTTGCGGATACCGAAGCGTCCTAACGCGCCCGCATCTAACCCGACGCGGACGTTCGTGATCTGCATCGGACGGTCTTCGACGATCTTGCCAAGCGACTGGTAGGTCGAACGGACCTCCGGCGTCACTTCAAGGAAAAACGGCGAAAGGACGCTCGCTGCCAGAATCGCAATCACCTGACGTCTTCCGTCTTCAGATTGCAGGCGTCGAGCGAGACCTTGTGCACCTTCAAGTCGTGTTCGTAGAGCCCTGGCGGATTCGGAATCTCGCCGCGCAGGATGCGCGCAAGCTCCTTGAGCTGCCCGGCGTAGCGATCCTGCGGGGCCTTGAACGAAAGGCGGTTGATGCCCTCGCGATAGCCAAGGGCCTTTGCCTTCGTGTTGACCGTCTTGAGGAACATCTTTATCTCCAGTCTGTCCACGCGGGAGAGCCCGTCTTCGTTGAGGCCCGTCGTGTGCTTCACGGAGCGGAAGTCCTCGATCGGCTCCAGTTCCATCGACCCGTCAGTGCCGTCGATGCGTATGTGGCGGCAGGGCTGCGTGCCGCGCGAGCAGACGCGTATCGTCACGTTGGCACGCGGATACTCCATGATCGTGAGAGAATGCGTAACGGCCCACTCCGGGTCGCCGGGGGCGGGCTTCAGGATCGACCAGGTCTTGAGCGGGATCTCGTCGTTGAAGATGGGCATCGCCCACTCGATCACGTGGCACGCGAGAAGATATGCAGTGCCGCCCGGATAGTGCGAGGCGTATTCCGGGTACTTCGGGTATCCGTAGCTGTGGTCAAGATCGGCGTCGATGGAATATATTTCGCCCATGACGCCGCCCTTCGCAAGCTCGACCATCTTGTTGATCGCCTCGTTCGAGCGAAACATGTAGCCGATCTGAAGCGGCACGCCGAGCTTCTCGCAGATTTCGGACATCTTTCGGTATCCCACCTGGTCGATGCCGAGCGGCTTGTCCATGTGCATGGGGATTCCGTGCTTCGCGATTTCCGTCGATACCTCCACCAGATCGGAGTTCGCCGTCTCCACGACAATCAGGTCGGGCTTAACCTCGTCGAACACCTGCTGCGGCGTAAGGCACGGCAAGTTGGTGTATATCCCGACATCCGGCTCCCTCATGCGCATCGCCTTCGACGCGCGGTCGTCGACCCAGCCGACCAGCTCGAAGTCGTCCTTCAGTAGCCGCACTGCGTCCCACTTGCCCTGCGAATGGTTGTGGATTATGCCCCAGTGGACTACACGGATCTTGCGGTTGCCGATGGGCTTCCACTTCTGCCCGTTCCAAACAGTAGAATTCAGGTCAGGAGACCTGTTTTCTACTGTTTCGGTCGCGCACCCTGCGAGCGCGGCCTCAAGCAAAAGGATTCCAGCCGCTGCGATATTCCTTGGTGACATGGCGATTCGCCTCCTTGTCGTTTGTTATGCTGTGTCCGTCCCACTTGAGGACGCTCCCCTTCCCGGCAAGCGCGGAGATGTTTCCGAGGCAGACGGTCTTCGCGAGCGGCACGGAGTACTCGAAGCAGTCGTTCGCCTCGCGGCCCTCCCGTATGGCCGCGTAGAACTCGTGGAAGTGCTTCGGAGTCACCAGCCTGTAGTCGAAGTCGTCAGGACGGTCCACGCGCGGAATGCACCAGCCGTTCCTGCGCGGCATGAAGCGGTATCCGCCGTGGTGCGTAAACCAGAGGTCGCCCTTCGAGCCTCGGAAGAGGACGCCGTTCTTGTAGAACGGGTCGTTTTCAAAGCCGTTCGCCTTCTCGACCTCCTTAACGACCGGCGGTATGTTCAGGTGCTCGCGCCTGTACGGCATGCCGAACTTGTTTACGTACTCCTTCGTGTACGGAACGCCGTCGTTGAGCCCGTCCCACCAGTGCATCGTCACGTCGTAACCGAACTTCGACGTCGGGTAGTGGAATTCCAGCGCGTCGCGGTAGGCCCACGCTCCGTCGAGCGCGAACTTCGCCTCGTGGCACTTCACGGTGTCGGGGTCCTTGAGGCCGAGCGCCCAGAACGCGACGTCCATGATGTGCATGCCGAGGTTGCCGATGGAGCCGTTGCCGTAGCCGATCCACGAGTGCCAGCCATGCGGATGCATGCCGTCCTGGTCGGGGCTGTCGGGATAGAAGTCGCATATCGGCGAGCCGCCGCACCAAAGGTCCCAGTCCATCCCCTTCGGCGGAGGCACCGCCGCCGGGCGCTGGTAGATGGAGTTGCAGCGGTCGTCGTACGCCCACACCTCGCGCACTTCGCCGAGCGCGCCCTCCGCGATGCGGTCGACGCAGTACTGCATCGACGGGAAGGAATGTCCGTACGTTCCGCACTGCGTGACGAGGCCCGGGTTCTTCCGAGCCTCGGCCAGGATGAGGTCGCACTCCGCCGCCGTCAGGCAGAGAGGCTTGTCTAGGTAGACGTGGATGCCGCGGCGCAGGGCCATGACCGCCGGCAGTACGTGCTGGTGGTTCGGCGTCTCCACGACCACCGCGTCAATCTCGTCCCCCATCTTGTCGAACATGTCCTGGTACGTCGCGAAGCGCCGCGCCTTTGCGTAGTTCTCCCTCTCCGCCACGCCACACGTCCCGACGACGATGTTGTCAAGCCACGCGAAGCGCGCCGGATCGGGATCGACGATCGCGACGAGGTCTTCGCACAGGACTCCGTCGATCATCATCCGCGTCTGCAGCCCGCACCCGATCAGGGCGACGCGTATCTTCGCGCCATTCGCGATCTGCCGCGCGCGACTTGAGCCGAATCCGGCACAACCGATATTGAATAACGGCAGCGCCCCCACCACGGCCGATGCCTTGATGAAATTCCTTCTGTTCATCTTTTCGTCATGCCTTTCCTTTGTTGTTTCATTTAGCGTTTTTGATTCATTCGTTGCTGCGCACGGCGTCCATAAGCGGACCTTTGCCGAACGCCTGATAGCGCCTGAAGTATTTCGATGGCGGATGTATCTCGCGCCCCGTAAGCGCCTTTACCATCGCGACGACCAGCTCGCGGGTTTCCGGATACGCCTCGGGATGGCAGTTGCAGGCGATGACCTCGCCGGCCCCGCACGTGGCGCGGACGAAAGCCGGCGTGCCGACCATGTCGTCGCGCCTGGGCGAGACCCCCTGCTCGTGGATGCCGTTGCGGCATGTCGCCAGCGTCTCGCACGACGTGCCCTCCACGGCATCAGCCGGCACCACCACGGGCCCGTTGTGGTAGCGCACAGCCCAGACGCGCCTGTCGAGCCCGAGGAACTTCGCCCCCGCCGCGCTGAATTCGACGCCGAGATCCCCACCCCCGCGGCGGAAATGCCCGTCGATGCGCCTTAGCGGCAGCAGCGCGACGCGGTTTGTCTCGTTCAGGAGAAGCGCCATTCCCGCGCACGTCCCAAGATACCTGCCGCCGCCGCGCACGTATTCGCGGACGGCCCTAGCGCCCGCCTCGCCCATCGACTCGTACTGGCCGAAGCCGCTGCCCCCCGGCATGACAAGAAGATCCAGTCCGGACAGCCTGCCGTCCCTGATGTCCCGCCCTTCAAGGAGCGTCAGCGCGACGTCGCGCGATTCCCCGAGAAGCCGCGCCCACTTTACGACGTTGTCGCCAGTGCTGCCCTTGTCGCAGTAAAGCCCTACCTTGACCCGATTGTCGACCCTGTCCGGCCGCGGCGGCACGCAGGAGACGTCGAAGCGGTCGAACGACACATTGCGCGCATACTGCATCAGGACTGGAGTGTTGCCGGCGATCTCGCCCGACACATCCTCGAACCGCACGTTCTCGAGCAAGGAGTCCGCGTTGCCCGTCAGCTCTATCGCCGCCCCGCCCTTCAGACGCATCCGCCGGAACGTGACGTTGCCGAACTTCCTGAGGCGGACGCCGTCCTCGGCGTAGAACCTGATCGGCGAGCCGCGCACGTCCACCACGCAGTCGACGAAGAGGATGTCGGACATCTGGCAGTTGCCCTTCGGAAAGCCGGTTCCAGGGCGGATGTAGCTCACCGGATGGCCGGACATGACGGCACAGCGGCCGCGGAATATGCAGTTCGTGAAGACGGCGCCGCGGATCGTGTTGTCCGACGGGCACCCGAGGCGCACCCCTGAACAGGCGCTGTCGATCGTGCAGTCCGCGACGAACAGGTCTTCGCCCAGCGCGTCGCAGGCGCAATGGTCCGGAGGCTCGATTGCGCGGAACACGATCGAGTCGTCGCCGGTCCTGAAGTTGCACCCGAGAACGCGCATGCGCTTGCAACCGTCAAGGTGGAGGCCGTCGTTGTTGATCATTCTCTGGTCGCCGTGCACGCGTATGCCCTTCGCGAGCACGTCCTCGCAGTTCCTAAGCCAGAACGTCCAGCCGGGAGAATCCTTGAAGAGCACGCCCTCGAAGCGGATGTTCTTGCATTTGTACATCTCCACCATGCGCGGGCGCGGATGGGGAGGCTTGGCGTAGAACGAGGCCCACGAAGGCACGTTCCTGTCGTAGAACGCTGGCCCCCTTCCGTCAATGACGCCGCGCCCCGTGATGGACACGTTCGTCGCATCGAATGCGGCGATGAAGACCTTCTTGGACTTCTCCGGCAGCTTGCCGATGCGGGGATCATCCACATCGTCGTATCTATCCGGTGCGTCGTAACCGAGAATCGTCGCGCCCTCGGGCAGATGCAGCTCGACATTGCTCTTCAGGTACAGCGTTCCGCTCGGGTACGTTGACGGCTCAAGGGCCACGCGTCCGCCACCGGCCGCGGCCGCCGCATCGATTGCCGCCTGTATGCCGCGCCCGTCATGTGCCGGCGGGACGAAGTCTGCGGCGACGGCGAACAGTCGGGCAACGGACGCAAGGACGGCGATTGCCGCGCAAGCATTGCTGGGTCGCAGGCTCATTTCCTGACAAACGACCCGTAGTTTACGATGTCGAGGTTTGAACGCGAATACGGGCTCCAGCGGTATGTCTCCGCGATTCCGCCCTTCAGCTTGCGCTGGCGCACGATTTCCGCGGGGAACCGGTCGGCCCTCAAACCCTCAAGCGCCGCCAGCGGGATCGAAAGCTCCACCTTCCACGAATCGTCCAGGCGGGCGACGTCGGCCGTCGCGCCCGCGTTCCACGCGACGTCGCTCCCGCCGCGGCGCATGTGCGCGACATGCTTGATGTCCGTCATCGTGCCCACCGAGTTCACGATGAAATGATAGTAGACGTCGCGGTCGCCCGTGGGGTTGACCATTATCTCGACGTTGTCGTCGCTCCAGATGGAGGTCGTGTCGTTGGCGTGCTTTCGCGCAAGGCGCTTTTCCATCGACGGCTCTTCGCAGACGATTTCGAACTTGAGCGCACCGTCCTCCTCCCAGACGCGCGCCGTCGTCTTGACGGAATTCGTCGCAACGCCGCCATTCTTCCCTGCGGAAGGCACCAACCCAAGGACGTTCTCGCGTCCAAGGCGGTGCGTCCACCCCTTGACGGCCTCCTTGCCGTCCACGTAGACCTTGCCGGCCTTCTGCATCGGCTCAAGCGTCTCGCGGCGCATCAGGTCGATGCGGCGCGCCTCGAGGGAACCTGGCGCGACCTTGCCGAGGGCGGCGTCGAAGCGCCGCGCAATGTCGGCGAGGACGGCCGGGGAGTAGATCTTGTACCATACGTCCTCCTCGGCTGCCGGCGCCCAGGCCGGGCCTATCGGCGTGTCGACCGGCTTGCCGAGGAACTCGTCCAGCCACTTGCGCTCGTAGATGTCGGCTATCGCGGAAACATCGTCTGCCGCTGCTCCGTACATGAGCCGGTAGTGCTCGTCGAGAAGCGCGTCCACGTCGATCTGCGTGTTCCAGGCGAACTTGAAAAACACGTAGTGCGGGAGAAACGCCGTGTATGCACGGTCGGTCTCGGACTCCATGTACGAGCCGTAAAGGTCCTTCGCGCAGGACTTGTAGTACGCGGCTATCGCGCGCGGCGTGGAGTACGGGACGTCCGGCAGCTTTGTCTTGCCGTACTTGTTGGCGTATGTCCAGGTGCAGACGTTGTGCCCGAGCTTGTTGCGCCATGCGAATATCTCGGCATTGTCGCGCTTGAGGTTTTCGGGGACGCGTATCGACCACGGGCCGCGCTCCGCCACCATGACGAGAACGTTGTCCGGCAGGTCGAACTTCGGCACGCGCCTGTACGGACGGTAGGCCATCATCGTGAGGAATCCATCCACGCCTTCGGCCTTAAGGCGCTCAGCCGCCCTCTTCACGTTCCCCCAGATAAGTTCCGTGGCGTAGTTTGCCGCGTCGTCCTTCGCATACGCCGCCTGGCACTTCTCGCACTGGCACTGCCGCATTCCGTCTTGCGGCATCACATCGACGTACTTGCGTCCCTGGAAGCCATATTCGTAGCCGACCTTTCCGGTTCGTGTGATGACTCCGCGCACTGAGGCAGGATCCCCCTGAAGGTAATGCTTGGCATCCTGGTATATCTCCTCCCAGACGGCCGACGAATGGCAGAGCTGCTTGCTGAACTTCCTCTCGATGTCAGTATCGCGCTTGCCGTCCTTCCCCATGATGAAGTATTCGGGATGGGTCTTGTGGAAGCGCTCTCCGAGACGGCTCAGTATCTGTCCGTGGCAAAACGGCTGATACTGCGTTTCCGAACGAAGCCGCATGCGATGGAGATACCGCACGGGCGACTTCAGGTTGTCCCGGTCCGGCCCTTCGTGCCAGACGCCGGAGACCGAAGCCCGGCGGACCTTCCAGTCCGGCGCGACAACTATGTCGACCGCGGGCACGTTCACCGCATCAAGCCTCGGGACGACCGTTCCGAGCTCTCCCGGGAAATAGAACCTGACCCCTGCATACCGCTCGAGGAACTCGTACGCTCCGAACAGCGTCCCGCGCTCATACATGTTGGCCCAGATGCTCTTCCCCATCGCATATTCCGGCGACACTTTTGCATCGTCCCGCCCGACGACGTACACGCGGCCGCCCGCGGACTTCAGCACGAACGCATCGCGCACCAGCTCATTCGTGGATATCCCCGCTTCGGCCGCCCAGCGGTTCATCCCGAGCACGACGGACGCCTTGCCCTCGGTCGGCTCCTCCACCACCGGCACGTCGGAACCGAGAACCTGACCGAGAAGCGTCTTCAGCTCCTTCGCGGCAAACCGCACCGTCTTCGGTGCGTCAGCGGAAACGACGATCTCCGCGGTGCCGGCGGCCAGAGACAGCGCCTTGACCTTCTCTTTTCCTTTCGGCGCCGCAAGCATACGCTCCGCCTGGTCCGCAAAATCGAGCATCACGCGGCGGTAGTTCCCTTCCGTACGCTCCATGTCACTTTTCAGCGTGGCAAGCGGACGCTTCAAGAAGGATTCGACGAGAGACGCCACTCCTTTCGCGTCAAGAGGCTCCTTGCTGCCTGTGGCCATTCGCGAACGGATCTCCGCCGCGACATGCTCGACAAGCTGCGGATAGAGATGCAAGGCCGGTTCCGTCTGGTGCGAAGCGCAATAGGTGTTGACGGCATTTTCGAGAAGCACCTGGCCGAAGTCGGGATTTCGCACAGGCTCCACGGCATTGAGCCGATCAAGCGAGTCGTTGAGCGAATAGTCGGTGTGGAGCGACAGGACCCTCCCCATCAGCGCCGCGCACGCCTTCGCCTCGCCCACGGCGCGCTCGAAGTCGTCCTGCGCCGTGGCGTCGCCGGCCATCCAGCGGAAGTAGGCGGCCATCATGTTGCGCTCGGCCGCGAGCGCGAGGCGGTCGCCGACAGTGCGCGCAAGGTCGATTGTGTCGCGGCGGACGATTTCGCCACGCCAGTCGATCTCCGCCAGCACGCGAAACACATGCGGTGCCTTTGAAAACAGCGACATCTCGCAGGCCGGCCAGCGATTCGGATCGTTGTTGGCGTAGTTCCATTTGTCGCCCAGAATGCGGACAATGGAACTGCCGTAGTTGTTGCGCCACGTCTCCTGTAGCACGTTTGTCGAAATCGGCACGACCGCCTGCCAGATCGGCTCAAACGTCGCGGCCTTGTCGCCGTAGCGGTCGCGGCAGAACGTGGAGACGCGCTCCCGCGTGGTCATCTCGTCAATGCGCCATCCGTTTGCGGCGAAGTACTCGGCCGCCAAAAGGTCGGTATGGGACGACTCCGGCCAGAGGATGTACCCGACACAGAACGGATCATTTCTTGATGCGCTCTCGCGAGCGCGGATCAGATCGTAGTTGGCCCGAATGTCAAGACCCGACTCGTATGTAAGAAAAATGCCGAAGGTGTACGGGAACCTGCCTACAATGCCCCATTCAAGGGGCGTGCTTCTGCCGGGGTCGTAGCTGTCCGACGTGTACTGCCAGATCACCGTCTTTTTCGGATCGAGCATCGATACGAACTTTTTCACGTCCTCACCGCGCCATTGGTAGTAGAAATCCCATCCAGGATAAATAACGCGGGTGGTCGGATGGCGGCGAACAGCTTCGTCCACCACCTTCTTGTCGATCGCCAACTTCACACGGATGTTCTCGTCGTGGTCGTCCGAGAATTTGCGCTCGCCAACCCCCATCGTGTGAATGAGCGTGTCGTCGCCGTTGTCGTATGTCCGCAGTGCAGTTTCCGTCAGTTGCCAATAGGCATCGATCCACTTCTGCTGGCGGATGTCCCATACGAGTCCGGTGCCTTTGCCGTCGTTGTACGCCGTGCCCGTTTCGGAAATGAAATCTGGCTTCATCTTCCGCACGAAGTCTATCGGCGTGCGCGAATACCAGTGCGTCATCGTACCACTATCCTCCGGCACGATGATTCCGCGTTCCTGCGCATAGGCGACGATCTGCTCGCGAAGCCTACCACGGAACTGCAGGGGCCAGAAAAGCGAGCGGTTCGCGAAACCTTTTCCGGTGGCCGGCAACGGCTTCGCCGGATCTGGGTATTCGCAGATGTCGGGGAATGCGCGCTGGAAGAGGTCGTCCTGTCCGATGCGCATCATCATTACGTTGATGCGCTTCTTCACGCACCAGTCTATTTCCCGCTTCCAGTCGTCGAATCCCCAGTGTTCGGCCTGGAAGCGCGTAAGCCCGCGGTGCGCGAAATACCTGATGCCGCGGTATTCGTGCTGCGACTTCTCGCGAACATCGAGGCCTGACACGTCGATGGCGGGCTTCTTAGGCACGATGTCGGCATCCCAGAACCAGCGGCAGCCGCCGCGGCGCGCGAGGAAGTCGTAGACCGCGTAGAGGAGCGCACGGCGGTTTGAGCCGGTAAAAGCAACAGAGCCCTTTTCCGACACGATGCGGTACTCGTCGTACTTCGCGTCAAGCGACGCGTCAACGGCGAAAGTTGCCGGCGGCGGCTCCCCGCCGGTGATCGCTCGGCAGTACTTCGCGTATTCCGCCCGGGCAACCGAAGTCTCCGCGTCGGCAGACGGCCCGTCTTGGCCCTGGGCGCCTCCGCAGACGGCGGCCAAAGCCGCCAGCAACGGTAAAAAAACCTTTCTCGCCTCCATGGCTCCCTCCAGCGTGCCTACCTTACCACGATGACCACGCCCTTGGGCTGCAGCCGGATCGTCGACCCGTCGACGGAAACTGCACGCCCGGAATAGTCCCTGCCGTTCAGCATGAGCGACCAGCCCGCGACTCTGTCGAAATTCGTCACGCGCGTAAGCGTGAAGCTGACGGACGCCGTGCCCGTCGGAACATTGGCGAGGTTAAGCGTTCCCGCGCCCGCGAAATCCACGTTCTCGATGGCGCCGCCGTCGCCAGAGCAGTCGATCGTAAGCTCCTTGACCGTCAGCGCGTCGCCCTCCACCCGGAACGTGCCGCCGGAGGCCACGGAGAGCCTGACGCCGTACGGCAGAATTGTCCGCGACTCATGCGCCGACTCGGTGAACGCGCACGGATCATCGGACTCCGGCTTGCTGCTGCCGGCCACGATGTTTCCGCCGTTCCACCAGTAGGAATAGGTGATGTTGCTGGAATTCATTTTCGGCAGCGGAGCGTCGTCGTTCCAATATACGTCGTGCCAGTCGAGGCCGTCCGCGCTTCCCGCAACTGAGAACACACGCGGATTGTACTGCTTGAATTTGTACGGAGCGCCGCCGATGTCGAAAGACGCGATGCGCGGCGATCCGTCCGGCAGCCTCATCACGACCGACACCCAGGTAGAAGGCGTGTTCCCGTACATCTGGTTGCTAGCGTAGCAGTACCATTGGGTGGAGCGGCTCTGGTCAAACATCTTGTTTGGGGAATTCCCGGCATAGTTCCCGTTGGTGTTCACCATCGTCACGGGAACGCCGTACGCAACCTGCCCCGGTTCGAGCGTTCCCGCGAACTCCCCTACCTGGTCGTGGTCGGCCAGCGTCAAGCCGACGTTCCGGCGCGTTCCCTCCGCATCGTACAGCGCAAATTCCGAGAGGTGGATGCCCTTGTGGTTCGACGTGAGGTTGGAGACCACGGCGAAGTTCTCCTTGAAGGTGAACTTGAACCAGTTGTAGTCGCGGTTGCCGCGGACGACAAGCGTCCCCTCGTTGACGGAGATCGGACCAGTGAAGTCAAGCGCGCCGTCGAGCGTCCACGTCCCGGAGCCTTCCTTGGCGATGCCGAGCGATGCGGCGCCGGCGCCGTCGGAGACGTTGCGCAGCACGTTGTCGGCGCCTGCGCCATCCAGCGTGAGGACGCTCGGCGTGTCGCCTATGGATTTCACGCCCGAGAAGTCGAACGCATTCTGCGATGCGTTGAGGAGTCTCGCGCGACCGGTCACGACAGCCGGACGCGTTGAACACTTCACGTCCATCGAGCCTGTGTAGGCAAAGACGCCTTCCTTCGCGGCGTCCGCGCCGCCACCGAGCTTGAAGGCGTAGTCCACCGGCGGATGCGCCGTCTCGTCCTTGACGCCAGTGTAGCTTTCGTACAAGCTTGTAGCCGTGCCGAGCGCGCACAGTTCACCCTTCTCCGCCAGAGAGTCGAACCGCAGCGTTCCGTTCTCGACGGCGATCCCGCCCGAAAACGGATTGGCCGCGTTTGCAAGCCGCCAGACGCCCGATCCGGTCTTCGAGATGTAAAACGAATAATTGGTGCCGCCGGAGGCATAGTCGCAGATCGAGTTGTTCGCCACGCACTCGACCGTGTTCGAGCCCGACAGCTCCAGTCGGTGCATCGACTTCGTCTTGATGTTCCAGTCGCCCGTGAACGTGTAGCCGCCGCAAGCGCCTGCGTCGATAGTCGCCGGCGCCGTCTCGCTGCCGGAAACTCCGAGCGCGCGGTCGGTGCTCCGCGCGGTCTCGTTCAAGAGAAGAATGCGCCCGGAATTGCCCGCAGCCGACGAAACGGTCAGCTCGCCCGTGCCGCCGATCGACGCCCCGCCGCCGGACGTAGTCCCGAGCGATGCAAGCCCGAGCGTGCCCGCTCCGTACGACGTGCCGTACGTCTGCAGCGCTGAAAGCGTGCAGTTGTTCTCAAGGCCGGTCAGCCACAGTTCGTTCTGGACGGTAAGCTGTATCCTGCCCTGTATCCTGCCGCTGAAAACGCTGCGGCCCGTCCCAGTCAGCGTCACCTTGGCCGTTCCGGTGTAGTTCGTGACGAGACCCTCGCCGGACAACCCCGTCAGCTGGGTCCTCGCGCCGTTGCCGAAGAGGACGGCCGTTCCCCCAGCACCTACCTCGAGAGAGGAGATCATGTACGTTTCGCCGGACACGGCCGTCTGGAGAAACACCAACGTGCCGCCTTCCACCTTCCATTTCGCCGCAAGATCCTGGTGGCGGCCCTGCGCATCGTCCCACTCGCCGCCTTTGGCGGACGTGAGCGACAGCGTTCCGTTGCCAGTCTTGACGACCTGGATGCCGCCAGATGTCCCGGCCCTGAAGTCGAAGGCTGCCGAGACCGAAACGTCGTTAGACAGCTCAAGGATGACGCATGGGGAATGGTCGGTCACCTTGGCCGCAGCGCTGATGGAGGTCAAGTCCTTGAACTGCCCAATGGAAGAATCCGTAAGCTTCCATACGGTGTCCTTCTCGAGCCGCACGCAGTCGCCCGCCGTCGGCAACACCGTGGACTGAGTTCCGCCGTCAATCCTGTAGTTCGACGGCTCCAGAGGATCGTCTGCCGCCGTTCCCTGCCAGATGTATATGATTGACTCGGCCTCGGCTATGGGCGAGAAGCCCGCCAAAGCGAGGCAGCAAACCGCCAATTTCGCAACTCTCTGCGCATTCATATATGATGATCTCCTTTTGAGTTGATGGTATTATCGCAAAAAGCGCGTGAAGATTCTTGCACAATCAGAGCAAAAATGTGCATAGACCGCTCATATGGCCGCGACGACGACGCACTTGCGCGGCAAAATGCCAATAGTGTATAATGCGCTCATGAATCATCGTATGAGATACACAAAGAAAGCGATTTCGCCGAAGCGCGTCGCCGAGATGCAGCGAAAGTTCCTGAAGTCGGCCGGTCCCGCAATGCAACTGCTTGTGGACCTGCTGGACAACGTCCCGAACATGGCGTTCTGCGTCAAGAACGCCGAGGGACGCATAATGTTCACCAATCACTACAACGCCAACATCTCGGGGTGGCAGTCGGTAGACGACATGCTTGGCTACACGTCAGAAGAATTGTATCCGCCGGACCAGTCCGCAGTATATGCGAACCGCGACCGCGAAGTGATGGAGACGGGCGTGCCCATCGTCGAGCGCGTGTATGGCTTCGTCGCTGACCGTTCCACAAACCTGAACTGCGTGACGGTGCGCCCAGTCGTCTCAACGGAAGGGAAGCGCATCGGCACGGCGACGGTATATTGGCGCGCGCAACAGAAAATGCGCACGGCCAACTGGTACGATCCGATCCGGAAAGCGGTCGTTTATCTGAACGAACACTATGCGGAAAGCGTCAGCGTAACGAAGCTCGCTAAAATCGCGCACTACTCGCCCGCTCAGTTCAGGCGACTCTTCCACTCGCTTACGCAGATATCTCCTGCAAGTTACATAGCGAATGTCCGCATCAACGCAGCAAAGACCCTTCTCGGCACAACCGACCGCCGTATAAGCGACATCGCGTTGGAATGCGGCTTCTTCGACCACTCGCACTTCATCCGCACCTTCAAGCACGTTGTTGGCAAGTCCCCCGCCGAGTACCGCAGAAGCTTCCGTTAGGCAATTACAGGGCGGCGAAGTTTTCTTGAGGCCAGGAAACTTGGGGAAACTTGGGGAGACACCCCGCCGTCGCTTCATTTTTCGCGGGTTATCTCGCATTTTCTGCGACTTATCCCATTTCAAGTCTAATTGCATCGGCGTAAGCCATGCAGCGAGGTAGAGGACGCAGATGTAGCTTAGTGGCGCAAAACGCGGGTCGATTCAGCAATTCGTGCATGGCCGCCTTGAATCGCTGAAGTCCACTAGGTGCCCGATGAGCGAGCGGATGCCGCGATAGTAGAAGCCGAAGTCGAAAAGCGTGCGGGTGGAGGCAAGCCTGTGCCAGATCGCGCCGGGCTGGAGGAAGCCGCGATAGACGTCGCGGATGGCCTTCTTTATTTCGTCCTCCGAGACAAGCGGCGTCTTCGTTATGGCACGACGCATGTCGTATTCGTCCCAATCAAGCGTGTTGAGTCCGTCGTTCGCCTTGAGTTCCTTGAATAGAGGAGTCCCCGGATACGGGATCGTAAGAGTGCACTGGAGGGTCTTCGCCCAGCCCTTCGCGAGGAGCCGCCGCGCCAAGGCGACGGTGTTCGCGATTTCGGCCGGCCCCTCCCATGCATGGCCGAACATGAAGGTGACATGCACGTCAAGCCCAGCCTCGGTAGCCCATCTCGCGCCCTTCTCGACGTCTTCCACCTTGAGGGCCTTGACGAACCTGTCGAGAGTCGCCTGGTTCGCCGACTCCACGCCAAAGAGGACAAACTGGAAGCCCGCCTTCCTCATGAGGCGGTAGTCTTCGGGGCCGAGCCGCCCAAAGCGCATGTTGCAGTCGAGCCGCACTTTCTTTGGCAGTCCGCGCCGAATCATCTCGTTGCAAAACGTCGTAAGCCATTCTCCCACCGGGAAAGAGCCGGAATCGTCCATGATCTCCTTGACGTGGTATTTCTCGACGAGCATCTCTATCTCGTTTACGACGTCGATGGGATCGCGCGTGCGGTACTTGGGGTAAAGAGTCGTCCACGAGCAGAAAGTGCATTTCCCGTGCCAGCAGTCACGGCCCGACATGATGTAGGTGCCGGGCGTGCGGCGGAAGTTCCCGTTGCGCTTCGCATAGAGTTCCCAGTGGACGAGATCCCTGTCAATCCACGGCAAGTCCCTCAGGCTCTCCCTGAGGGCGAACGGGCGAATGCCGCGAGGGCATCCGTCGGCGATGAAATCCAAAAGCCCGCAGTCCCAGTCTCCGCCAGGCAGGACAGCCCAGACGCCGGGCTTGGAGGCGGACTCGTCCGGAAGCGCCGTCACATGGTCGCCGACCATGATGATGCGAGGAGCATCCAAAGCCCCTGCCGCCGAAGCTTTGGCGAGAAAGCCCTCGATCCACGCCCAATGGCGCTTCACGACGGGGGTCTTCGTCTCTATGACGACTATGTCGGGGCGGAAGTCGAGGAGCCTCGAGTCGAACTCCCCGGGCTCCATTTCCGACGCGATGCCGTCAATGAAAAGAACCTCGTGCCCGGCCTTCTTCAGCATCGTCGCCGCAGTCGCGGGCACGACGGGGAAGATGTAGGTCGGGCGCGAAAACCACTGGAACTGGCGGTTCTGCGTGAGAAGCGCGACGCCATTCCCGCTTACAAGCGGCGGATATGCTATCGCGATCTTCATTTAGCCGTTACCACTCGTAGCCGAGGCCGATGATGTAGCGGACATCGCCCTTCTTGCGGTTGCCGGCGGGCATCGAGTTGAAGTCCCACTCTATCTTGGCAAGCAGGTCAAAGTCGTTTACGAGCTTGGTCGAGAAACCGATGTCGGCCTTGATGAGGTATTTGTTGCGGTCGTCCACGTCAGGCAGGTACTCGAAGTTGTGGAAGGCATTCAGGCCCTCGTTCCATTTCGGCACGTACACGAGGTGGTGCGCATAGCGAAGCGCCGCAAAGCCGTCCTTCTTCGCGTCGCTCTCGTACCTGTATTCTTCCTTCACCCAGTTCACGCCAAGCTCCTGGTTGAAGCTCCACTTGCCGGTGGATTCGAAGACGCGCCCGTCAAGCCACTGGTAGCCGACGCCGACGCCGAGGCGGTAGCGGGCGTTCAGGAGCTGGATCATGTCGCGGTCGTAGCGCCCGTTTTCATAGGTATAGAAAGCCGGCAGCCAGAAGTGGTCGTGCTGCAGCTCGGCCTCCCAGCGGTCGGTCGATTTCTCGAGATCCACGTCCGCCTCGCCCTTCTCGCTGTAGTAGTAGCCGAAGTCGGCGTTGAAGCGGTCGTGCTCCCAGCGCCTGTTGAGATTGGCGATCAGGCTCCACGAATTCTCCACCGTGTTTCCGCGCGAGGCAAGGAACGCGCCGTTGATGCGGCCGTGCCACTTCTCCGCCGCGGGATCGATCTCCTTGACGGAACCCATGTCGAGCGGCTTTTCGTCGGTCACGAGGACCCATGCGCCCTTGTCTATGCCGAGCGCCTTCGTTTCGCGGCTGTTGTCGTTGTAGCGGATGACGTGGTCTCCGGCATCCTCCAGCCTCTCGATGTTCTCGAGCTTCACCTTGATTTCCCCGAGGTCGTCGGACTTGAACGTCAGCTCGCCGTTAGACGCTCCCGTGGCCTTGCCGGTCAGGAAGGAACCTGACTTGAGAAGCAACTTGTCTGCGAACGCGCAGGAAACGCTAAGCGCCGCTGCGACTACTATTGTCTTTTTCATTTGGATTCTCCTTGTTTTCTATACTCAGGGTCTTTCGTGAACGGCATGTAGTTGCCGAACCTGAAAGACGAAGAAGGCTTTGCGGCAGGCAGGGGATCGTTCGCCTGCTCGTCAAGCGAACGCAGGTCGAGGGAATCGATCCCCTCGATGTTGCGCTGCTCGCGGTCGCCGGGCTCGAGCTTCTGGCCCCTCGTGTACTGCCGGCTGAGAACGGCGTTTTTGGGCATGCCTGCATCCGGATCCAGCGAACGCGGGTTGACCAGGCCCACCGTGACGAAGACTATGATCTCCTTCTGAACCTTGACGCGCTCCATCGAGCCGAAGAGCCTTGGGCCGATCCAGGGTATGCTGCGCAACATGGGGATGCCGGTGTCGACCTGCTCTTCCTTCGTGATCGACAGGCCTCCGATCACCGCAGTTGTGCCGCTTGCGAGATTGAACTCGGTTACAAGCCGCTGGACTCCGATTACCGGATATCTGGTCGATATTGTTCCAGAGCCGTCGCCGGAGTCCGTTCCCGTGGTGACCCAGTCCTCGCGGTCGCTGATCGTCGGCACGATCGAGACGTTTATGAGGCCGTTTGTGCTGATGCGCGGCGTGACTTCAAGCGAAATGCCCCACGAGAAAAACGCCTCCCTTGCGAACATGAGCTTGTCCTCGCCGGGGATGGCCTCCATGTTGGAGGCGATGTCGAGGGACGTGGAGGCAGTGGCCTCGGTGCGCTTCGCCGAGACTTTTACGTTCGGATACTTCGTCGTCATGTCAACGACGGCCTTCTTGCCCGAAGAGACGATGATCTTCGGGTTCGAGAACATCCTCGCGTCCTCGGTCGCGTCAAGCGCCCTAAGGGTAAGGGACATCTGCGAGAAGCTGAGCGTCCCGTTGAAGTACGAAATGGTCCCGTTCTGGTCGCCAAACACCTTGTTTCCGCCGCTTTCCGTGTCGGCGCCCTGCACGCTGAACGTGGTCGTGCCGTCCGTCTTGCTGGTTATCGTGCGGGTGTAGCCGGTAACCCCCTTGCCGAGGTTGTGGTGCTGTATGCCGCCGCCGAAATTAGCCGCCCCGGACATCCCGTCGAGCATCGACCAGTCTATGCCGACCTTGTGACTCGCCGTGTTGCCGAGTTCTACAAACCTCGCCTCTATGTAAACCTGCTGGGCCTCGACATCCAGCTCCCCTATCGCCTTTTCGCACGCGTCGAGGATCATCTTCGGCGCCGTCACCATGACCGAGTTCGGCTCGGGGAACGCCACGGCCATCTTCGTCACCTTCCAGACCTGGCCGAACTCCCCATTCCACATGTTGTTCAGGCTGTCGGCGACCTCAGTCGCCGAAGCGTGGTTGAGCCTGAAGATCCGCGTCTCTATCTGCTTCTGCCTGAGGTCTCCGTCGGCCTTCGCCTCTTCGCGGGCCTTCTCGGCGTCGGCACGAGCCTCAAGACGAAGCTTCTCGGCGTCGGCGCGGGCCTCAAGACGAAGCTTCTCGGCGTCGGCCCGAGCCTCTTCGCGGAGCTTCTCGGCCTTCTCCTCCGCCGCCTTTGCGGCTGCGGCGTCATACGCGGCCTTCTCCGCCGCCTCCTTTACGGCCTTCTCCGTGACGGCGAGAACGGCCTTGTCAACGACGGCCTGCACGGCCTTGACGTCCGGGGCGGGCGCGACAGGGGCGGCGGGCTTCTTCTCGGAACTTCCGAAAAGGCTCCACGCGACCACGAATGCCATCAGAGTCTTCACCATGGTTTCACCCCTTGAACACGAAAAACTTCCTGACAACGAAATTCACGGCCACCGAAATAAGGACGTTCACGGCGAACGAATACGTGGTCTGGATGCCAAAGTGCCGCACAAGCGCCCATATTACCACGCTTCCGCAGAGAATGGCAAAGCCGCTTCCGGCAAGGAAGTATATCCACTCGAGGAACCAGTGATGGCGCCCCGGGGTGAAGACATAACGCCTGTTGAGAAGCCAGCACACGACATTCGCGACGAAAAAGCCGACAAGGTTGCAGGCGACGGCCCTCTCCGCGCGGACTGCGTCCGGCACGGACGCCTGCGCAAGGCCAAGCAACTTGACGAAAATGTCGTCTGACGAAAGGCAGGGCCAGACCCACGCAGCGCACGCCTCTGCGACCGCGATGTTTATCGCGGTCGCAAAAGCGCCGATGACGCCGTATCTGACAATCTGCCCGGCGAGCTTAGACATTAAGCGCCGCGTTGTCCTTGGTCACGGAGCCGTCTTTAAGCCCCATCTTCCCGAGATCGACGTTCACGACCCCCCACGGTTCGACGTTGCGCCAGTTGCCGCGGGTGAAGTCAGGTATCGAAACCGGCTTGGAGCCGTTGCGCACGGACGTCTCGGTAAGCTCGCACAGGCAGCTCGTCGCCGCGAGGTCATAGACGTCCATGTCGAGGGGCTCGCCGTTCTGCAGGCACCAGGCCCACCTGAGGTCCATGATGAAGTCCATGCCGCCGTGGCCGCCGACCTTCTTCGCCATCTCGGAAACGTCGCGCCACATCGGGTGCATGTATTTGTTGCGAATGGCCTCGGCATCCTTGTCGTCGAACCAGGAATGCGCCCTGTGGTCGAAGCACTTCTCCTCGAATGCGCAGCGGAACGGATAGTCGCACACCACGCCCCTCGTGCCGGAAATGAGCTGGATGCGCGAATACGGACGCGGCGACGAGACGTCGTGCTGGACCATGATGGACTTTCCGTTCACGGTCTTTATGAGAGTCGTGTTCATGGAACCCATCTCGGCCGGCGGATCCTTCCTGCGCGGCTCGGCATCCGTGAGGAACTCCTTCTTGAAGAGCTCGTAGTTCGTGTTGTACGGCCCGTCCTCCAGCGAAACGAGGTAGTCGAGCCTGTCGCCCCTGTTTATGCCCATCGTCTGGCAGATCGGCACAAGGCCGTGCGTCGGATAGCGGTTGCCCTTGTGCAGCATGTTCTCGTCATAGCGCCAGGTCCACTCGCTGTTGTAGGTCTTGCCGGTGGACGGGATGATCTCCCTGAGGTCGTGTATGTACGCGCCCTCCGCGTGGTTGATCTCGCCGAACATGCCTGCGCGGGCGAGGTTGAGCTCAAGGAGCTCGATCTCGCCGTAAACGCAGTTTTCAAGCTGCATGCACGGCAGGCGATACTTCTCGGAAGCCTCCACGAGCTCCCAGCACTCCTCGGTCGTCAGCGCGCTCGTGACCTCGACAAGCGCGATCTTACCGCCGTTCAGGGCGCGGAGGGCGACGGGCTGGTGCAAGGCCCAGGGAGTCGCGCAGTATATGACGTCGCACTCCCCGAAGTCGCAGAGGTCCTTGTAGGCCTCGTCGCCGACATAGGACTTCGGCGTCATGCGGTACTTGTGGTCCGCGAGCCACTTCAGGTTCTGCTCCACCCTCCCGAGCTCCTTGTCGCAGAGGGCGACGATGTCGATGCCGGGGATCATGGAAACGCGGTGGACGGCCCCGGAGCCGCGCGAGCCCACGCCGATAAAGCCAACGCGAATGCGCCTGCCGACGAGCTTGCGGTATGCGTAGTTCTGCATAAATCCGCCTTCGCCAAACCCAAGCCTGTTCAGATGGCATCCGGCGGCGACTGCCGCAGTGCCCATCCAAGCCGTGCCCTTGAGAAATTCGCGACGATTAATAGCCATGCTCCGACCTTCCTTCCTGTTCGTTAATTTGTGGTTTCCGTGTCCGCCTGTTTCCAAGCAAAGCATATTATACCATAATTTTGCCGTCAAATACGCATCTTCTTGTCAGAAAATGAAGATCCGGACTAAGTGTGGATTTGCGTTGACTTGCGGTATTGGAAAAGATATAATCGGCGGAAATGAAGGCAGAAGGAAACTCTTCGGAAATAAGGAACCTCGCGTCAGGCGGGCTTGGGCGGCTGCTCGTCAGCTACTCCTGGCCGGCACTGGTCGCGATGACCCTGAACGCCCTCTACGCCGTCGTCGACCGCATGTTCATCGGCCACGGCTGCGGCGTCGACGCGATGGCCGGCCTTCAGCTCTCGATGCCTGTCATGATGCTCTTCGGCGCATTCGGCGTATTCGTCGGCGCCGGCCACTCAGCAGTTCTCTCGATAAAGCTCGGCGAGGGCGACTTCAAGACATGCGAAAAGCTGCTTGGCGAGCTCGTTGCGTTCAAACTAGCATTTTTCCTCGTCCTGCCGCCGCTTGTCTTCTTCAACCTCGACACGGTTCTTGCATGGTGCGGAGCCGACAAGGTGACGCCGGGCGCGTTTGAAGCCGCGAAGACCTATCTGCGGCTCGTCATATTCTCACACCTCTTTTCGCACCTTGCATTCGGGCTTTCGGCCATGCAGCGCGCGGAGGGAGGCGCCGTGAGGTCGATGACGTGCATGGTGGTCGGGTTCGGCCTCAACTTGCTGCTCGACCCCATCTTCATACCCATCATGGGCGTAGCGGGAGCGGCGTGGGCCACTAACATCGCGATGTTCTGCTCCTGCGTGTGGGCGCTCGGCTACTACCTCTCGGGGAAGACAGTCGTCCGTCTCCATCTCCGCAGGATAAGGTTCTACGGCGGCCTCGCATGGCGGGCGGCGGCAGTCGGCATAGCGCCGTTTCTCCAGCAGACGATGGGGTCGCTGATTATCGTCTCGCTCCAGATCGCCTTCACCAGGTGGATGCCGGACGAAGCCTCGCGCACTGCGGAAATCGCATCGCTTGGAGTCTTCAACGGCGCACTCATACTCGTCATAATGCCGATCCTCGGCTGCCAGCAGGGGCTGCAGCCGATATTCGGCTACAACTGGGGGGCGAGAAACTTCCGCCGCGTCCTCGGGACGATGAAGCTCGGCTTCGGCGTCACGACCGCGCTCACGCTCTTTGCATTCACCATACAGGTCGTTCCGCCGTTTCCGACGCTTATCGCCAAGATGTTCGTCTCGGGCGACAACCCAGACATTGTCGCGCTCGCCGCGCACGACCTTCAGCTTGCAAACTGCATGATATGGACGATATCGGTGAACGTGCTTGCAACCACCTATTTCCAGTCGATTGGCAAGCCCGCCGTCTCGATATGGCTTTCGATGCTGCGCCAGGGGTTTGTCCTACTGCCCATCATCTGGATACTGCCCCACTTCATGGGCGACAAGGCCTTCGCCATCTGGATTTCCATGCCCGTCTCCGACGTAATATGCCAGCTCGCGACGATTCCGCCGCTACTTGCCCACGCAAAGTTCCTCTCCAGAGTCCGCGACAGGACTAAACGGTGAAGAACGACAACGTCATTCCGCAAGCCCTATGGCCTTCCGCGCAAGATCAGTGGCCACGCGGCCCTTGGGGGTGCGTTCAAGGTAGCCTTCCATTATCAAGAACGGCTCGTAGGCCTCCTCTATCGTGTCTGGCTCCTCGCCGACAGACACGGCTATCGTGGAGAGCCCGACGGGGCCTCCGCCGAACTTGACGCATATGGTCTCGAGGATGCGCCTGTCCATTTCGTCAAGCCCGCGCGGGTCTATCTCGAGGAGTGCAAGCGACTCCTTTGCAACGTCGCCCGTTATGAAGTTCCCAGACTTGACCTGCGCATAGTCCCTCACGCGCCGCAGGAGGTTGTTGGCTATGCGCGGCGTTCCGCGGCTGCGCCTTGCGATTTCCGCCGCGCCGTCTCCGTCGATATCGACGCCTATCTTCGCGGCAGACCTCTTCACTATCTCGGCGAGGTCCTCAGGCCCGTAGTAGGAGAGCCTGTTCACAAGCCCGAACCTCGCTCGCAGGGGAGCCGCTATGAGTCCGATGCGCGTCGTCGCGCCGACAAGCGTGAAACGCGGCAGGTCGAGCCGCACAGACCTCGCGTTCGGCCCCTGGTCGAGCATGATGTCTATCGCGTAGTCCTCCATCGCCGAGTAGAGATATTCCTCTACCGTCTTCGCCATGCGGTGGATTTCGTCGATGAAGACTATGTCGCCCGGCTCAAGCGAAGTGAGAAGCCCCGCGAGGTCGCCCGGCTTCGTTATCACGGGGCCGGAAGTCGTCTTCACGTTTACGCCCATCGCCTCTCCGAGGATGTAGCTGAGCGTCGTCTTGCCGAGCCCCGGAGGACCGGAAAAAAGGACATGGTCGAGGGACTCCCCCCTCTCCTTCGCGGCCCTCACGGCAAGAAGCAGCCTGTCGCGTATCTTCTCCTGGCCGACGAATCCGTCGAAGTCCGAAGGCCTAAGCCTGTTGTCGAACGCCGTCTGGCTGTTCAGCTCCTCGCTCCGCCGCTCCTTCATCCAAGATCCTCCTGCAGAGAGACGTAGTCTTCGCCGCCGCCGAACCTCTCGAACGCGCAGTCCAGGGCGTCGGCGGAATGCGCGTCCGACGAAAGGACAAACCTCACGCCGCGTTCGCGCAGCATGGCGCGGAACTCAGGCGATGGATATGCGTCGTCGAGCCAGCCGCGCGAAATCGCGCCGGTATTCACCTCCACCAGCTTCCCGCTCGCCGCTATCGCGTCGGCGGTCGCCTCCAGTTCGCCACGATACCAAGAGGCCGCTTCGTCGAAAAACGGATGCTTCGCGTTGAACTTCCTGACGAGGTCTGGGTGGCCCACGATCTCGAAGTCCGCCGAGAGGGTCGAGCGGACTGCCGCGAAATACGCCCTTACGAACGAAACGGCGTCTCCGCCGAAACCGCTGCGTATGCCTTCCGCGAGAAGACGAGGCGAGTGATCCACCGGCACAAGCGCGCCGTCCGGCGCCGCAACGAAGTGGCACGAGCCGATGACGTAGTCGTATTCGCCCGCCACCCGGCTCCACGGCTTCGCAAGCTCGGCCTCGAGCCCAAGCATGATGCGAAGCCTGCCGCGGTTTGCCTCAGCAAGGTCGCGAATCGCCGCTCGGTAGGCGGCGGGATCCCTGAGCATGTCGGAGTGGGAGGAGAATCCGAGGACGTCAAAGCCCCTCTCCACCGCCGCCTCGGCCATGGCCTCGGGCGGGTCGCGGCCGTCGCAAAACGTCGTGTGCGTATGGTAGTTCGACTTCACTTCAGACGACCGGTGTAGGCGTCGGCGCCGGAGTTGTCGAGCTTCGCATTGAAGAATTGGTCCGCCGCCTTGGCGCGGTCATTGTCCCACGGACGAGGAGTCCCGCAGAACTGCACCGCCCAGAGCTTGAGCTCCTTCTTGTGCCAATTGACCATGCAGTTCGTGCCCCAGGCCCCGCCGTGCCCGAACCACTCGTTCTCACTGTCCTTGATAGGCGCGCGAAGTCCAAGCGAGTAGTTGGGGTCCTTCAGGTTCGCAGGGCGCGTCGAGGTCGCCAGAATCGACTTGACCGTCTCCTCCTTGAGGATGCGCACGCCGTTCACCCCGACGCCGAGGTTCATGAGCATCTTGTAGAACTTGAGCTGGTCGCGCGCAGTCGTCCAGAGGCCGGCACCGGCGGACGAGAACACGCGGTCGTCGCCGTAGGGGCGCTGCATCCAGTCGGCATGGTCGCGCCACTTCGCCTTCTCCCCGCCCTTCACGTCGTACATCTCGACCTTCGTCGCAAGCTGCGCGTCCGTCGGCCAGAACGTAGTCTCCTTCATGCCGAGAGGATCGAGGACGCGCTCCTCGAGGAACTGCTCCCAGCGCTTGCCGGTTACGACCTCGACGATTGCCGCGCCGATGTCGATGCCGACATTGGAGTAGCGCACCTGCGTTCCAGGCTCGAACAGTATCGCCTGCGAGGCCGCCGTCGCCGCAACGGACCGAAGCGGCATGCGGCGCGACCAACCGCCCATCGCCTGCCCGTTAGGAAGCTCGAACGGGAAGCCGCCCGTGTGGTTCATAACCATGCGCACGGTCAGGGTGTTCTTCGCCTTGACGAGCGTCTTGGTGCTGTTGGCGTTCGAGGCCTCAACCCAAAGCTCCTTGAACTCTGGCAGGTATTTCGACACGGGATCGTCGAGCGAGATCTTCCCCTCCTCGACCAGGATCGCTATCGTCACCCCGCAAAAGCCCTTTGTCTGCGAACACTGCATGTAGTGGTCGTCGAGCGTAATCGGGCGCTTCGCATCCACGTCGGCGTAGCCGATGCAGCAAGTCTCCTGGACGCCATCCTTGTAGAACACGCTGATCGCCCCCGGCATCTCGCCGGAATCGACGTATTTCTGCAGCGCGTCGCGCGCAAACGTCGTGCCCGAATCCTTCGGGCAGTTCCCCGTGCAGCATCCGGCGACAGCAGCCGCCAAACCGATCACAACCAACAGTTTCTTCATTTCGTTATCTCCTACCTTATAAGTCCCTCGTCTTCGGCAGCTCCGATGACGAGATTCATGTTCTGTATTGCCGCGCCAGAGGCGCCCTTTCCAAGGTTGTCAAAGCGCGAGACGAGCACCGCCCGCTCATTCGTCCCATAGACTGAGACCTCCATGTCGTCGCGGCCGCTCAAACCGGCCGACGACAGAAATCCCCCTTCAGCCGCCGCAGGGTCGTCCACAAACCTCACCATCCCCCGTTCCCCGTTCCCCGTTCCCCGTTCCCCATAATACTCGCGATAGCACGCCTTTATCGCACCGACATCTACGCAGTGAAGAGGAACCGTTACCTCCATGCCGCTCAAGTGCGGAACGACTATCGGGGAGAAGCACGGGGCGAACTCAAGGCCGCATATCTTCGCCATCTCCGGCAGGTGCTTGTGATGCTGTGCAAGGGCGTATTGCCGCCCGCCGAGAAACAGCTCTGCGCTTCCAGCAAGCCGTTCCCCATATTCGGCAATCATCTTCTTTCCGCCGCCGGAATATCCAGTGAGCGAAAAAGCGCAGAGCTTCTCGCCTGGCGAGACGATTCCGGCGCGGACAAGCGGCTCGACGAGCGCGATGAAGCCCGAGGCGTGGCAGCCGGGGTTCGCAATCCGCTTTGAGCTCACGATCCGCTCGCGCCTGCCGGAAAGCTCGGGGAAGCCGTATTCCCATTCGTCAGCCGTGCGGTGCGCGGTAGAAGTGTCGATTACGACCGTGCCCGGATTCTCCACGAGCGAAACGGCCTCGATGGCCGCCGCGTCCGGGAGGCAGAGGAACACGACGTCCGCCGAGTTGATGGCCTCTTTCCTTGCGGAGACGTCCTTGCGAAGCTCCTCCGGAAGCGATACCGTCTCGATGTCGTTGCGACCGGCAATCCGCTCGCGTATCCTAAGGCCGGTCGTTCCGACCGCGCCGTCTATGAAAATCTTCTTCATTTCGTTATGTATATCTTCGCCATGTCCGTCTTGTAGCAGCTCTTCTCGGAAATGTCCAGCTCCTCCTCGATCTTCTCGCCAGGGCGGACGCCCGTGAACACGATCGGGATGTCGACATACGGCTTGTACCCCGCCTGCTGTATCATCTCCTCGGCGAGGTCGAGGATGCCGACGCTTTTGCCCATGTCGAGGGTGTAGATGGCCTTCTCGCTCCTGCTCGCCGCCTGGAGGACAAGACCCACCGCCTCGTGCACCGTCATGAAATAGCGCTTCATCGCAGGATGCGTCACCGTGACTGGGCGACGCGCCGCGATCTGCTCCTTGAAGAGCGGAACTACCGAGCCGGAAGAGCCAAGGACGTTCCCGAACCTCACCGCGCAGAAGCTCGTCCCGCTCTCGCCGTTGAGCGCCATGACAGTCTCCTCGGCGGCGCGCTTCGTGCGGCCCATCACGGATATGGGGTTTACGGCCTTGTCTGTGGATATGAGGACAAAGCGCGACACCCCGTACTTGACCGAGAGCTCGGCGAGAATCCGCGTTGCGCCGACGTTGTTGCGCTCCCCCTCCTGCGGGTTCATCTCGACCATCGGGACGTGCTTGTAGGCCGCCGCGTGCAAAACCACCTGAGGGTGGCTCGCCGCGAAGACGGCGTCCATCCGCTCCCTGTCGTTGACATCGACCATGAGCGGCTTCACCGCAGCGGAGACACCAAGCTGACGGATCTCGCGGTCGATCTCGTAGAGCGCGTTTTCGCCGCGCTCCACCATCAAGACTTCCTTAGGCGACGCCCTCACGACCTGGCGGACGATCTCGGATCCGATTGAGCCGCCCGCCCCCGTGACCATGACGGTCTTGCCGCGCAGGAACCTGAGGACTGGCTCCGAGTCCATCGTGCGCTCGCCCCTCGCAATAAGCCGCTCTTCGCGCACGAGAGAGCGCGAACACCACGTCCAGAGAAGCCGCCATCCCACGACCCCGGCGGCGCAGAGGACGAAGGAGATCAAAGTTATCGAATAGGGCGGGCGCAGATGCATGTACGACTCGACGGGCGTAAGGAACCTTAGCGCCGTCATGGCTGCGCACGCGGACGCCGCGGCTATGACATACCACGGGACGTCGACGAGCCTCGTACGCCGCCACGACATCCTGTAGCAGCCGCATGCGAACATGGCCGCGAGGTGGAGCGCGAGGACGGGCGCGAACGAGAGCGCGACTACGCGCCAGCCCCAGCGCGGCTCTACGAAGTCGAACCGCAGGAGGAAGGACGCGAAGTATGCGCCGCCGAGGACGACCGAATCGATGACGAGACCCGCCGCGCGGGTCAGGAAGAACTTAAGCCACGCCTCGCGAGATCTCGTCATCTCCGTCGCAGCCTCACTCCCACTCGATGGTGGCCGGAGGCTTGGGCGTCACGTCCCAGACGACGCGGTTGGCACCCTTCACCTTGGTGGCGATCTTCTCGGCCACCGACGTCACGAACTTGAACGGAAGCTCGACGATGCCGGCCTTGACGAACTGCGAGGTCGATATCGCGCGGATGCCGATCACGTATCCAAAGGTGCGAGCGCCGTTCTTGACGCCGACGGACTTCACGTTCGTCATTATCGCGAAGAACTGCTGGGCCTTCTTGTCGAGCTTCGCCTTCTTCATCTCGTCGCGGAAGATGAAATCGGCCTGGCGGAGGATGTCGAGCTTCTCCTTGGTGAGCTCGCCGATGCACCTGACGGCGAGGCCGGGGCCTGGGAACGGCTGGCGCATGACCATTTCCTCCGGGATCCCGAGGAGCTTGCCGACCTTGCGGACTTCGTCCTTGTAGAGATACTTGACCGGCTCAACGAGCCCCTTGAAGATGATGTCCTTCGGAAGCCCGCCGACGTTGTGGTGGGCCTTCACGGCCTTGTGGCCGCCGACGCCGGACTCGATGATGTCGGGATAGATCGTGCCCTGGCCGAGGAAGTCGATGTCGCCGTATTTCTTCTTGAGGTCGCGGGCGACGTCGGCGAACACCTTTATGAACTCGCCGCCGATGCACTTGCGCTTGAGCTCCGGGTCGGTGATGCCCTTGGCCTTGTCGAGGAAGCGCTTTTCCGCGTCGATCTGGATGAGGTTTATGCCGAACTTGCCCTTGAAGACCTTCTTGACTTCCTTCGCCTCGTTGAGGCGCATGCAGCCGTGGTCGACGAATACGCAGACGAGCTGCTTGCCGATGGCCTTCTGGAGGAGGACCGCGCAGACAGAGCTGTCAACTCCGCCGGACATGGCGAGAAGGACCTTCTTGTCGCCTACCTGCTTGCGTATCGCCTCGATTTCGTTCTTGATGTAGGCCTTTGCGTTGAAGGTCTTCCCGACCTTGGCAAGGCGCTCCTTTTCCGCCTGGTTCATGTTTTACTCCTTGAGGTTTGTTTTTGAAATGTCCGTATATTATACCATATGTCGCGACGTCACGACGACGCCTGGTGAACATGCACGTCGAGCTGCGGGAACGGAATCGTGACGCCCACCCTGTCGAAGGCCTCCTTGACGCCCTGGGTAGCCGCGAAATAGACCTTCCAGTAGTCGGGGGTGTTCGCCCACGCCCTGACCGTGAGGGCGACGGCGCTGTCGTCCAGCGACTTGACCTCGGCCATGGGCGCCGGATCGGGAAGAACGCCCTCAATCGCCGAGATGACCTCAAGGGCCGTCTTCTTGGCGAGCGATATGTCGGAACCGTAGGATATGCCTATCGCGATGTCGACGCGCCTCCTGCCGAGCGCGGAGAAGTTGACTATCGGCTGGCCCCACGCCGCCTTGTTGGGTATCGTTATCTTCTTGTTGTCCGGTGTGGACAGCGTGACGGCCATCATATCAAGCGCAGTGACGCTTCCCTCGAATCCGGCCACGACTACGTAGTCGCCGACCTTGAAAGGCTCGTTTACGGCGATCATGAGCCCTGCCGCGAGGCTGGCGAGAGATTCCTGGCAGGCAAAGCCTATGACAAATCCGGTGACGCCGAGGCCCGCGATTATAGGCGCGACGTCAACGCCAAGCTTTTCAAGCGCCATCACGATGACGAACGCCCAGCCTATCTTCTCCGCCGCCGAGACCACAAAGCGGACTATGAGCGCATGGCGCCCGTCTGCACGCGATATCGCCTTGCGCAGGACGTGCCCGAGCAGTTTCACGATGATGCCGCCGACGACAAGTATGAGCGCGGCAAAGCCTGCGTTGGTCGCATGGTAGATGATCTGGGACTTCATTTTTCCTTATTCTCCTTTTATTGTTATTTTCTGCCGGCACTGCGGCGCTTTAGGTCTATGATGCGCTGGTTCGAGCTGCCCCGGAACCTGAGCGAAATGTCCTTTAGCTCCTCGACGAACGGGCCATCGACGAGAACATCGACAAGGGAGAGGAACTCGTCAGTGTCTCCTGTATGCCAGCGGCCTGTCGCGCCGGATCCTTGAAGATCCTCGATTACGCACCCCGTATATACCCACACGTTCTTCGACTCTCCGAAACGATCCCTGAGGCGGCGCAGGAACGGAACGAGGACGCGCTGGTTCTCGGGCTCCATCGGCTCGCCGCCGAGTATCGAAAGCCCCGCGATGTGCGACGGGGCGAGAAGCCTTGCAATCTCAGCCTCTGTTTCTTCCGTAAACGGGTCGCCGTAGGCGAAGTCCCACTGCTCGGGGTTGAAGCATCCTTTGCAGTGGTGCGTGCAGCCTGAGACGAAGAGCGAGACACGCACTCCCTCTCCATTGGCGATGTCGCACCCTCTTATCGCCGCGTAGTTCACAGGGAATAACCTTTCATGTCTGATATTCTACCATTTCCCCGCCTCTTGGTAAAGCGAAGTTTACCTAAGGCAAGATGGCAACGGCGACAACGTCAGGATGATGAGAACACTTCTTGCCGATTCTGTTTCAAGGGAGACACCCCATTCCCCTTTGCCGTTTCATCGCAAAATCGCATCTTTCCTCCGACTTATCCCCTCGCATCCTGCGCCTCCGCCTTCTCTGCGATCCTCCATCCATGCGACGAAAAGCCCACAAGCCGCACCGCATGCACGCCTACGTGCGCCGCGTTGAACTTGTGCCCAAGCCCCCATATCCATCTCCTCACGAACTCCTCGCTGCCGTATATCTTCCCCTCGCCAAGCTGCACCATCCTCACCATCAGCGCCTTCACCTCCCCTTCCATGGGGTGGCACCCCGAGAAAACTTCAGTTTCAGAGGCGTCTCCCGCCAAAACCCAGCGATAGTCCTTGACCTGGCTGACGATGCCAGCCCGGACCGGGTTCAGCATTATGTACCTGCGGCAGCGGGCGAGGTATTCTCCTCCCTCCACCATCGTAGACTTGTAGACGCCGCTCCATACGCTCCCCGTGTAGTCG
>Ga0310690_10002426_pt1 | contig 30332 bp, 48 predicted proteins | sample AusTroGonzalo_MG_2_FD_207661 | JGI IMG/M metagenome (GOLD analysis project Ga0310690, IMG submission 207661) | Bovine rumen microbial communities from tropical cattle in Woodstock, Queensland, Australia - Gonzalo_04 (v2) (version 2) | ecosystem: Host-associated > Mammals > Digestive system >...
CTAATTTTTCCAAAATATCAGGCAAATAATCACTTCTATCATTAAAATTCATTATCTGATTATCTATGATTTTAATTTCACATAATCCATTTGTTGCAACACTTTCTCCATCTTGTAAGAATACATTATCACTTTCTGCACTTCTACTTAATACTATGGAATTTATAGGTCCATATTTTTCACCAAATTCTACATTTACATCCTTTAAAAAATTTTCATTTATTGTATCTACTGAACTATTAGAAGGATATCTTATTTCTAATTCATCACTATCATTTATACAAATTACACTTGCTGTTACTTCTGCTAATTCATCTAATATATCTCTATATGTGTAATCTAATCCATCATAAGGGTCTATCAATAACTCTCTATCATAATTTGCAAATTCATCATTTTCATTTGCAAAATCTATATTTAAATCATCACATATAGCACCTATATATTCTCTTATTGTTACTGGAAATTGAACATCGACTGCCTCATAATTTTTCATACTATATAGTATTTTATCATAACAAGTTATTTTATAGTGGTCTGTATCTTCTATTTTTTCTATATCTTTTACTACGAAATTACCATAATCTAAATATTCATAAGAATTGCCAACTTTTAATCCTAATTGAAAATCAAATACTGTATCTTTTGGTATGATTGTAGAACTTTCAACTTCTAGACATTTCATTACAGATTTAAGCATATTTCCATCATAACTGAATTTAATATTGTATAATTCTTCTTCTAATGTTGTTAGTCCATATTCTATCGTAGCTTTTAATTCTCTACCCATTTCTTTTATATTACTTTTAAAATTATTTGTATGATTTTTCATCTATGTCCTCTTTTCTCTAGAAATAAAAGAACAATCAAATCCTTCATTTTTAGCAATATATTTATTTACTATTTCCCAATCTCCTGTATATGTTGATAATGTAACAGTAGTATTTTTAGTAGGGTCATAATATACAACTGTTTGTGTTGCACTATCTAATATTGGCGCAATAACATTTAATTCTGCTTGTGATAATTTTCTAAAACTTAATATCAATTTAGGAAATATTCCTATTAATGTTCCACTCATAGTTCCTGCTAGATTTCTACCTGTATCACTACCCCACAATTTATTAAATGCATATTTTGCTTGTGTCAAATATTGTCCCATACTTACGTTATTAATCGTAATGCTATCTTTATTAATAAACACTCTGTAACACCCCCTTTATGTATTATAAGCAAAATCTTTATCATTTTGTATTTTCTTTAGTTCTCTACTCAATACTTTACCATTCATACTATTTGTTATATTAGCATTTATTGTAATATATCTTCCTATCGCCTCTCCTAATGTTTCCATAGCTTGTGCATCTGTTAATGGAATAACTCCTTCTGCGCCTTTTTCTCCTACTATCGCACCACCTATCATTACTCCTTTACTTGGCATATTTATAATACCACCTTTTGCTAATCTTGGTAGATGAAATTCATCTAAATGCCATCCAATATTTACTCCTGGTATTCCATTTATGGCATCTTTTAAACTATTTATTGACCTAATTGGATTGTTTAAAATATTTTCAATAGCGCCCAACACTGTATTTACAACTGCCTTAAATGCACTAGAAATTAAGTCTCCTGCTTTCTGCCCCACCTTAACCACTAAATTCATTATGCTATTATATACAGTCATAAACATATTTTTCATATAAGTTAGTATGGTTATAAATATCTTTTTAATACCTTCCCATGCCATAGTCCAATTACCTGTAAATGCACCTTTTAAAAACATTATAAATCCATCAAATATCCCTCTTATAGCATTGAATATTATATCTACTATATTTAATGCTGATTGCATTAATGTTAATATTGTTACATATATCGCCTCTCCAACAATTCCAAAATATTTTCTAACCCAATCTACCTTACTAAATAACCAATCAATTCCACCTTGCAAAAATGCTTTTATATTATCCCAGTTTCTTATAATCGTTGATACTATAAATGCTATTGCACCTGCTATCGCTATTGTTAATCCTACAGGCCCACCTATTGCAATTCCTAATCCTATTATTGCTATTGATAATCCTTGTAATACTTTACCAAAGTTTTCCCATGTTGGGTCTTTTAAGTATGCGAGCAATCCTTGTATTGCATATACTGCTCCTGCTATTATTACTCCTATTCCTATTGCTGTTATGGCATCTAATCCTAATTTCATAAGTGTAAGTGCTGTTACAATACCTAAAATAAAAGGCAATAATTCTGATAGTAATTGTTTGATTTTGCCTAATTTACTTTCATCTAATCCCATTTTACTAAAATCAAAATCAGGCATTGTAGCACCTGCACCACCTCCACCTGTTGAAGTATCTGTGTTATCTTGTAATATATTCAACTCATCAAATCCTGCTAATTGTTTTTTAATTTCTTTAGCTGCTTTTGCTGTACCACTAGCACCTGCTTTCATTTTAGCAAAACTTTTAGCACTTGCATTACTAAATAAATTTATTCCGAATAACATATTTATTATACTACCTATTATTTGTAACAATTGTGCTGCTAAACTTACTATCCATCGTAATACTGGCGCTATTACCTGTGTTAATGCATATTTAATATACTCTAAATTCGCAGCATATTGTTTATCATAACTTGCTAAATAACTACTAGCTTGTCTTACTGCTAAATATGCACTTCTTATACCAAATATCGCTAATGCTAATTTCCCTGCTTTCCCTATTGCATCATTAAAAGATTTACCTAACACATTATTCTTTGCACTCTGTTCTAACTTTGCCTTTTCTTTATTTATTTGAACTAATTTGTTTTTTGTTTTTTCCAATTCAACTTCAACATCTTTTAATTCACCTGTCATTCCTTTTGCTTCAAAATATATTTTCTGTTTTTCTAAATCTTGTATTTTTCCTTCTAAATCTGCTATCTGAGCATCAAACTTTTTAGTAGCTAACTCTGTCTCTATTATTATTCTGCCATCTGCCATTAATTGCCTCCTTCCCATAAGCCTAACTCTTTATATAAACTTACAATATTTTCTTTTTCTTTTTGTGTCACTTCCATATTATTACTTTTACAATATTTCTGCCTTAATATTCTTTGCATTTCTAATAATCTTGTTTGTTCTTTACTGTCTTTTATCTTACTTGCATCCTGCCCTAGTATATATATTATTCTATTTAATACACAACAATTGCCTATTTCACTATTACTTAAATTTTCCAAATCATTTTGAAAATCCCAAAAATGTAAATATTCTAATTCATAAGGGTCATATTTATAATCATATTTAAAACTACTTTTTATTAGCCCTTCACATTTTTCAAAATCTAATTCATATTTATCACAAGATTGCGATTTAAGGCCTTTTATATCTTTACCTAATGATAAATATTTAACTGCTAATTCTAATAGCTTATTTTGGTTTTTAGAGTGTAATCCATCATCTCCAAATAATTTATATATTATTGCAAGACTTCTCTCATAATCTCCTATATTATCGTCCTCTGCTATTTTATTACATTCTAATGCTATTCTAAAATCAGTATTTATTTTATATAATTGTCCATCTACTTTAACATATTCAGGTTTATTCAATTACATCATCCTTCTTATTAGAATATTTTTTCTTTATTTTTTCTTCAATAGATTTAGCATTTACTTTTAATTGTGGTAATATCTGGTCATTGATTATTTTATCTATTGCATCTAAAGAACCCCAGCTTAATGCTGTGCCATTTAATAATTTTTTTACGCCATTTTCTCCAAGAAACATATTGTAAATTTCTTCTTCCCTTTTAAAGAAATCTCTTGTAGCTCTTAACCTAGCCTCTTCGTTTGAGCTAAATAATTTCTTTCCCTTGTGGTCTTGTTTTTTATCTATTATTGTTAGTTGATTTTTTAAATCTAATCTTGCTTTCTTATCTTTTTCTATTATATCTTGATATTTTAAAGGTAATTCAATATCTTCTAAATTAAATTCAAGATATTCTCCTGTTTCATTACCCTTACTATCTCTTATCCATAATTTTAATATATCTTCATTGTCCTCTAATTGAATATAGTTATCGTTTCCTGCCATAACATAATTCCTCCTTATTTTATAAAAGGGCTAGACTAATAGCCTAACCCTATAATTGTTTTATTTTAAACTGATGCTGTTGGTATAAATGTTGGTACTCCACCTGCTATTGTTACTGTTCCTTCAATAGGGTCTCCATCATAATATAATGTATATCCTATTTCTGCATTTTCTCCACCATAACTTGTTATTGCTAATATACCATCACTCATTTTTGCAGGATAGCTTGTTCCATTTTTATAAGCTCCATCTACATCAAGTATATGTGTCTTATAATTTAATACATCTCTACCTGCTTTTGCAAATTCATAACAAGGGTCATTTTTATACATTTTTTGTGTAATATCGCCTTGTTTTTGATTGCTTGTGTGGTCTGTTCTTGCATTTTTCTCTACAATCCACTTTTCTGTATCTACTTGTGGATTATATGAAATTGCATAAGATGTTATTCCTATACCTAATAATGCCCATGTTCTACTACCACCACTTGGAGTTGTATCTAACCATGTTACCAATGCATCATCTCTATCTATTTTTTGTATATTACTTGGTATCTTTCCTAATGCCATTGATTATTCCTCCTTTATTAAAGTTTTGTATTTCTTTAGGTGTTAGAGGCTCAATAAAACCTTTTTCATTTAGTTTTGCTAATTGTTCTCTTGTCTCGACTTGTATCTCATCACCTTTTTCATAAAATACCCCATTAACTTGACAACTTATTTTTGCAATCGGTTTCATAATTCCTCCTCCCTTTATAATGATACTGATGTATCTTTAAGTTCTTCTCTATATGTTACTTGTATTTGTATGTCAAACTCTGCTGTATTCGTATTTGCATTTACCATAGTTCCACAATTTAAACATTCTATATTTTCAATTCCTTCTATTTGTGGTAAATCTTTAAATTTATTTCTAGTTCTTATTTCGGTTTCAAACTTTTCATAAAATCCTGTATTAGATATATTCTCTATTACATCAACACTATAATTCATTCTACTACGAAAACTGAATAAATCTCTATATATTATAATACCATTTATCCATTTTTCTATTGTACTTTCTGCTGGTATTTTATCTAATGAATAGTTATTTATTTCATCACTTAAAAAATTAATATTAATTTGTTTATAGCCTTCATTTAATTTAGCTATAATACCCATTAAATATTCTCTTAATTTTTCAATTCTTAACTCGTCCATTTAACATACCTCTGTACTTCATTTACTACTTGTTCCATCTCTGCACTTACCATCCTCTTATCCCAATATGGTCCAGTTCCAGGCTCTGAATAATTTCTTACAGGTCCTTTTGTATAACCTACATATTGTGCGTGTGCATAAGGGCTTTCATAAGTTATTGAATTTACTGTTCTCGTAACATTATCTCTCAAATTTCCTATATCTTTTGGTACATATTTATCCATGTGCCTATAACAAGTATCTGTAAAAAATCTTTGTACTCTACCATTTGCATTTATTCCTAAATCTATCTTGATTTTAGAAACAGGCAGTAACATATTATTTACCTCCTAAATGTATATGGGGATTATTGCCAAATTTATTTACATTTATACTAGTCACATTATAAAATTCTATACCATTTAAATCACTTTGTTTAGTTATAGGCCTTTGTTTTCCAATCGCTATTATATCTCCTATATGGAATATACTTGTGTCTTTAACTCTTTCTATTGGTATTCTTACATCTACATTATTTGCATTTTCATACCCTTTATTTATTGAACTACCTTTTCCTCCATATACCCATACATCTTTTATATATAACATTTGCCATTTTTCTAACTTGGTATTTTCATCTAATCTCTTAATATAATAAGTAATATTATTATTTGTTACCATGATAATCAACTCCTATATATAAATATGGTGTTCCATCTTCTAAACAACAACCTGCTAAACATGTTCTTATTATATTCTTAATTTCTACGAGATTGGATTTAGAGACATTTTCATCTCCACCCCTATAACTTATACTATAACCATCTGTATTTTCACTAGAAATAGATTTATTTTGTTCCGTATACTCTGAATAACTTGCTAAATTTTTAATTAATTCATATATACATACTTTGACTTCATTTACTTGTTTATCTAAATTTTGTAATCTATTAAATGTGTACTTATCTATACAGCTTTGTGCCTCTAATTCTAATATATTAAAAGGTGTCATATCAAGAGTTCCACCTAACTCTCGATATTCTTCATAAGTCAGATAGTGTTTCTTAAACTCCATAATAGACACCTCCTATTTCTATAGACTTGGGATAGCACTTGCTAAAAATTTTGCTAATACTACTTTGCTTTCATCTGTTAATGCTGCAACATAATGTTCATCAGCACCAATTAATGTTGTGTAATTTTTTAAATCTCTTTGTGTTTCAACATTTACATTTCTCTTTAAATAGATTGTAACTGCTGCTATATCATCACCAGTTTGTTCTTCTGGTCTTAATTCAACTATTGGGCATATAAATGCTCCATTTGAATAAGGTACTTTCTTTGATGGTACTATTCTTGCATTTGCTATCATTCCTATTTCTCCATCAACCATTACTTGATTTCCATATTTATTTCTATCTATGAAATTACTATCTTTTCTTAATTCTGTTACTTGATATGGATGAATAAACATAACTTTTTCTACGTTTTCTTCTTCCTCAAATTTATCGATTGCTGTTACTACTCCATTATAAGAAATAGCATGTGCACTATCATCATAAGTTTTTGTAGCTGTTAATAATGCTGCCATAACATCATTATCAACTTTAGCTGCTAATGCTTTTCCTAATTGGCTATTTGTTTCTCCTACTGGATTTCCATAACCACTCAAAACTGCCTCATCTGTTAATTGTACTTGTTTTACAGCTTTCTTAATTGTGTATTCAGCTGTTGTTGTTGTTAATTTTACAGCTGTTGCATCTACTCCTTCTGCTAAATCATCAGCATCTCCTATATATTTATATTTTGGTACTGTAATTGTACTACCTGGTCTACCTTGTAAAGTAGTATCAATTTTAGCGAAAGGTGTAGCAACAATTGCTTTTTGTAATTTTGCACTTATCATTGGTGCCATAACTTCTGGGTCAACCATATTTTCTAACTTTGTTAATGCCATTTTAAAAATCCTCCTAATTTACATTATATTTTGCAAATAATTCTGGATTACTTTCCTTCAATTCTACCCTTTGTTTATATGACATTTTATCAAAATCTTCTTTAGATATTCCATTATCCATATCCTGCATATCTGGCATATCTTTTACTTGGTTAGGATTTGCAAATATATCTGCTCTATCCTTTGTTAATTCTTCAAAAATATCTTTAATTCCTTTGCCTTTATTTTCTTCTTTATTTAATTCGGTTTTAATATCGGTTAATAATCCATTTTTTGCATATTCACTGCTAAATTTTCTGTCTCCAAATACAGATAAAATATTATTTGTTAATGCTCTATCTGCTTTTTCTGTTTCTTCTCTAGCAATTCTATCTGCCTCTTTCTTTTCAAAATCGGCAATTCTTGTTTTTAAGTTTTCTACATCATCAGAACTTGGAGCATTTTCAATTTGTTTTTTCAAATCATCAATAGTTGTTTTATAATTTTCAACATCAGCTTTGTATTTATTTTCAACCTTTTCAGTTTCTGTCTTAATAGACTTACCATGTTCAGCTAATATTGCTTTAATTTCTTCCTTTGATAATTTGACTTTTCCCTCTCCAATTTCTAATTTTTCTAAAAACTCATTCATATAATATTTCCTCCACAGATTTTTTCAAGTGGTCAACTCCACCATAAGATTTAATATCTTTATAGTTTTATGGTAAACTATCAACCTAATTTAATTTTAGCATATACATATTTTTAATGCAATACCTTTTTTATTTTTTTGTTTTTCTTATTCTTTTTGATTTTAATGGAACAATATCTTCTTTTTCCTCTGATATTTCTATTTTAGTAGAATTTTCTTTCGGTATTACTTCCATTACTTCAATGAATTTTCTTTCAGGATTTTCTTGTGATATTCTGTTGCTTTTTTCTAGATAATCTGCAAGTTGTTCATTACATATAAAAATATCATTTACATATAATCTTCCTTCTTGATTATTACTTTCATTTGCTCTTACTAGTTCTTTTATTGAATTATAATCTGTTTCATTTAAGAAAAAACCCTCAACTACTTTTACTTTTACCATACATTTCCCTCCTTTTCTATAAATTTCTTCTACTTGTATCAATTTTTCTTGTGCTGGTATATTTTTTGCTAAATCTATATCTGTTGTCAAATCATCAATTACTAAATAATCGCCTTTTGTTTTAAATATATCGTTGCCAAACCACTCATAGTCTTGTTCTATTCTATTCAATCTTCTATATAAATGCCAACTTATAGGCTCATATTTGTATTTATCTATTTCTGCTTTTATATCATCTATTGCTTGTCTAAATACTTTTTGATTTACTACTTTAAAACCTAATGGCTCTCTGCCTTTTATACTTGCATTTTTTCTACCATCTTGTTTATCAGGTGCACATATAAACATTGTATTTTTTACATCTTTGTCTATTACTTTCTTAATTGCATCATCTGTCCAATATACATCCCCGTGTAAATAACAAACAGGTTCATTTGTTGGGTAATATGCATTAAGCCAACAACTCTCTACTTTTGCATTTGTTGCGCAATGTTTATGCTTATAATTATTATCGTGATGTAATAATTCAACTCCTAAATATTCATATAAAGGACTATTTGTACTTATTGCTATATCTTTTATTCCATTTTCTTTTAATAATCTTATTGTTCTTTCAACTAATACTTCCCCTGCTACCTTTAATAAAGGTTTTGGTGTTTCAAATTGGTCTGTATAATCTCCACCACACATTATTATATACTGCATTTTAAAAACTCCTCTATACTTAAATTTTTATCATCAACATAATAATCTGCATTCATTTTACCAAATACTAATTCGTGATATTTTACACCATTATTACCTAGCCAATTCTCTGTTATTTCTCTATACTTCTTTTCACGTTCTTCTAATGTCTTACAACTTCTAGCTCCTCTTGCTGTATATATTATTATGTACCAACCTTCATCATATAACTTGTTTATTTTCCTTATTACTGCTTTATAAGGTTTACTATGTATAAAGTCTCTATTCTCTGTAAAACATATTGTATCATCTAAATCTATTACATAAGTATTATATTTTGTATTATCACTTCTTAAATGTTCTTTTACTTGCGTACTACTTATGTTAGGTGCTCTTTCAATAAATTCTACTTTACAAAACTTTTTTATTTGTTCTATATCATCAAAACCTTTATAATCACTACCTATAACAAATAAATCTGCCTTTTTAAGCCACTTATATTTGTCTTTTTGCTTTTTAATTGGTACAACCATATCAACATATTTTATTGCCTCTAGCATCTTCTTACGTTCTTTAAAACTATAATATGTTGGTTTACCATTCTTTGTTACATTCAAGCCTACTATTAAAGTGCCTTTTTTAGCTTTCTTTTTAGCACGTTTTAATAAATTTATATGTCCATAATGTAATACATCAAACGTACCTGTTGTAAATACTATCATAAATACCTCCTAATATTGTTGATATTCGCCTTTATTTGCTTTCTTTATACATTGACTTATTCTATTTTCTAGTTCTTCTTTAAACTCTGTATGTTTTAAGTTTTCTAGTAATTGTAATTGATGACCTATATGACACCAAGCACTTGCATTCCATATATTATTTCTTACCATACTTACACTATTGTCTGTATTTAATCTGTTCCAACAATATACTATTTCATTCATGTGTATTACTTTATCAAAATTAATATTATCAGCTTGTCTATAAGCCCATACTCTATCTTCCATTAATGTATCTTCACAGAAATATTGTATCTTATCTATTCTAATTACTCTACTCCAAGCTGTACACCATACCTTATTTATACAAAAGAATAAATCATAAAAACTATCATATTTGTTATATGTTTTTATTGTATTACCATTAGGAAACAACATCTCTGCGCCTAAAATCATCATCTCGTGATTATATAGTTTTTTATTTATATGTTCTAGCACTGTATCATTTAGCCACCAATCATCACTATCTAAAAAGCAAATATAGTCAGCATTTATTGTTTTTGCATAAGCTATTCCTGCATTCCTACTACCACCATTGTATCTTTTATGGTCATTTCTTATTATATGTATCCTATTATCTTTGTAACTTTCAACTGTTTGAACAGATGTGTCTGTACTCATATCATCAACGAATATTAATTCAAAATTTTTATATGTTTGATTTAATATACTCTCAATACATAATTGTAAATATGTTTTATTATGATAATTACCTCTGTCATTATTGTAGTTTGGTACTATTATTGCATACTTGTATTCGTGTTCATTTAATTTATACCAGTCTTTGTCTGTTGGTTTAGCCTTTTTAAAACAATTAATATCGTAATTTGTTAAGTTTATATCTGCGCCAATAACATATTTTTTATTTACACATCTTACATTTAACTTTTTTAATTCATTTATAGGCTCTTTATCAAAAACATAAATATATTCAAACTCTTTATGTTTTTTCATTTGATTAATGCCATTCTTATCAACAGCAACTATCATATTATTCTCCTAATTTGTTAATTAATTTTAATGCTTTTTCTATTGTTTTATCCATATCTAAATATTCATATAATCCTAATCTTCCACCAAATATTACTTTATTTTGAGCATCTGCAAGCGACTTATAATTTAAATATAAATTATTATTTCTAATATTATTTATAGGATAATATGGTTCTTGCCCTTTAATCCATTTTTGTGGATACTCTTTTGTTATTATTGTATAATTATTTTCTATATAATTAAAGTGTTTATGCTCAATTATCCTTGTATAAGGTATTTTCTTTTCTGTATAATTTACAACTGCATTACCTTGATAATCTTTTATATTAAGTGTGTTTTCTTCAAATTTTAATCCTCTATATTCTAATTCTCCAAAACAATAGTCATAATATTCATCTATTGGCCCTGTAAATATTATCTTTTTAGCAATTTTATTATATCCTTCTTTATGGTAGAAATAATTACAAGATAATTGTACCTTAATGCCACTTAGCATATTTTCTATTAAATTAGTATAGCCTCGTTTTGGTATTCCCTGATATTTATCATTAAAATAATTATTATCATAGGTATATCTTACCGGCAACCTTTTTATAATTTCAGGTGGTAAATGTTTACAATCTCTACCCCATTGTTTTTCTGTATATCCTTTAATTAATCTTTCATATATAGTTTTTCCTACTAGGCTTATAGCTTGTTCTTCTAAGTTAGATGGTATATCTATATTACTTTTCTTTTTTTCTTCGTCTATTTTCATTCTCGCTTGTTCTGGCGTATTTATATCCCATATTCTAGTAAATGTATTCATATTAAATGGTAAATTATAAACTTTATTTTTATAAATAGCAATTGGCGAATTTATAAAATTACTAAACTCTCCAAATTGATTAATATAGTCCCATATTTCTTTATTATTAGTATGAAATATATGGGCACCATATTTATGAACATCTATGCCCAATTCATTTTCAGTATATATATTCCCTGCTATATGGTCCCTTTTATCAATTACAATTACTTCACAACCCTTTTTATTTAATTCATAAGCACATACACTACCAAATAACCCTGCACCAACTATTAAGTAATCATATATCATACACTAATTCTCCTATATTCACTAACAGACATTCTTTGCTTTTTAGGTAATAATCCACTTACTTTACATAAGTTATTATATTTATGAGTTAATATGTTTATATTTCTTTGACTTTCTTGTGCCAATTCTTTAAAATCATTACCACTTGCTCTGGCTAATATCTGCGTATCTTTTTGCTTTCTTATTTCCAATTCTAACTTTCTCTGTAATTGTGTACCTTCATACATTGTATAATGTTTGCCTTCATAGTCAAACCCTTTTTCATTATCCTGCTGTATTTTCTTTAATTGTTCATCTGCATATACAGGCTCACTTACTCCTATTACAATAGCAAATATTTTATGATAACAATTATATTCTCCTATATGTCTTTTATCACTACCATCATATTTATTACCTTTTACATCTTCTGCAATACCACCATTTTCTAATATATCATATTGTATATTACTAAATTGTCTACCCTGTATATCTGCATGGTCAGGTGCAGGATTACTGTGAACAGATATTTCTATTCCATCTGCCTCATATTCTGCACCAAACCTTTTGCTTGTTTCTATATTAAGTTGTCTTATTCCATCTAATATATTCATTCTTACAGCACTATCTAATCTTCTTATCTTGCCACTTTGGTACATTACAAGACCATTATGGCCTACTTGTTTTAAGATATCTCTCATTTCTACATCAAAAGTAGTTTTCCCTTGTGATATTCCTATTATTGCTCTATCTATTATCTCATCATACGCACTTTGTATATTTTTAAATCGTAATTGGCCATCTATGTCTTGTACCATATACCCTATTCCTCTTGTATTAGATATATTCATATATGTATTAGCAGTTAATGTGGCTAACGAATTTACTTGATATTGTAATGCTAAATCTTTTTTATATGGTATATAATCTATCCCTCTATATTTATAGAATTGCTTTGCAAATTGCTTATTATTTTTAGCGGTTTCTTCAAATATTTTATATATGTCCTGTATATTCTTTCCGGTTATTTTACTTAGTTCTTTAGCTATATTTTCATAACTACCGCCGATATTTTAGTATCTGCCCTAACCTATAAGCATCACTTGGCTTTAACATTGATATTTCTTCTATACTATTCCCTATTTGTTCTAAAATGTATACATTTACTTCTTCAATTCTATCTACTAATATTTCTGCAAGTCTTTCTTCTACTTCTTGACTTAACATATTTTATACCTCTATTTACCTTTATATTTTGCCTCTAATTGTAATGAACTTAAACTTGCTTGTGTTACTTGAACTGTATTATTACCTTTTTGTAATGATAATGCTTGACCTGTTACTGTTTCTGTTGTAGGTGTTGCTAGAGGATATAATACTATTACAGGCGTTCCATTTGCGTATTGATTACTTAAAAATGTTGTAAAAGCACTAACATTACCCTCGGCAGCATCATACCCAATTCCAACTTTACCACCTGATGACAATATACAATATCCATTACGCTCATTTGCCGCAGGAAGTGTCGAACTTGATTTAAAGTGAGTACAATATAAAGTCCTATCGCTTGTATCTGTTGTTATATCGCTAAAATATGTAGCAAACATATTATTGATAAGAGAATGATAAGTCCAACCTTCTGTACCGTCCAATGCCTTAATACCAATATTCCTTGTAATATTTCCGGTTAATACTTCTTGTATATCTTTATATGTACCAACTGCAAATAAGTTTTGTGCTGTTGCTGTGTTACCAATTTGAATTAGTTTTACATCATTTCCCTGTGTATTGCTCCATGTAAATCTAATATAATTACAATTTTGCGGTGTAGTAAAAGTATATGTTGCAGATATTTGTGTTATAAGAGGAACACCACTTATTGCACTATCAACTGTTGTGCCTGAATAATATACTAATCCTAATGTAGAAATAGTTGAAGCTTTAGGTAGAATTGTAGTATACATTGTGCTTGGTAATACTTTTATATATGTTGAACAATTATAACCATTATTCGCTGTCTCCGTTCCTAACGTATCGCCAGAAGTTGTCACAATACCTTTTTTTGTTACAACCATACTCGTTCTATCAAAATAATTTACAATAGCTGTTTCTTCTGTGCCTTCTACATAAGCCCCTATATTATCTGTTTCAACATCTCCACCTGTCATTGTTCCTGCTGTAGGAGTGCCTATAAATGTGTTAGTAGCTCTATCATAAAATCCTGCTACATCATTACCATCTTTTGCAGGGATATATTCACACATAGTTACTCCGCCTACTTTGAATTTTAGATAATAAATATTTGCATTTGCTCCTAAATATTGTGAGTAATTTCCCCATAAGTAAAATGAAGATGAAGGATAAGATGAAGGGGAATATGTCTTTGTTTTAAAACTTTCTACATTTGAAGTTTCATCTTTAACATATAAAGTCATATAACCATTTTTTGCAGTTGCTTTTATTGTCAATATATGTCCTGCTGTTCTTGCAAAATCAGTACCAACACTTGTGCCTCCCCACGAAAAGTTTATAGTATTACCAGATTTTGAGCCTGCTAATCCATAAGTTGTCGCACTTGATGAAGCTCTTGACTGAAACATATACCAACTATCTGTTACTGCTCTACATCTTAATTCTATCTCTATATCATCTACTGTAGGAATTATGTTTGTCTTAATTCTTGTACTAGAGGAATTTTTAACATAATCAAGTTTTGTATATCCATATATAGGTAATCCACTTTCTCTGCATATACTTAATTCTCCATTATTACAATAGATAGGCATTATATATGTAGGAGAAGGAGCAATATCTGCTCCTGCTATTAATGCTCCAGAGCCTTTATTCGTTAGAAATGTTCCTGATACTGTATCGTATAATCCAATAGTATTTGCTGAATTTTTAGCAGGATAGCCATGAAATACCTCTGTTCCACTATTACGAATTATTACTTCATGTACTCTAGCCTCTGCTGCTGTATAATATATATTAGCTGCATATACCCCTCTAAATATATCTACATAACCTAGTCCATTTATTGTTTCTGCTGTAAAATCTCCTACTTTTGTACCATTTACATAAAATGAGCTTCTATTTGCTATTGCTGTAAATTTATCAACACCGTCTATTGTTGATGTTAATGTTTGACTTCCACATCTACTAATTACTTTTTGTGTTGCTGTTGCTTTACCTATATTAAAATAATTATTTGATATTGACTGTTGTGTAATCATCAACTGACAAGCAGGAGATGTAATATGACTAGCTGTTACTTCAAATTCTGTGTTCTCATCAGGAACTATTGGAATTTCTATCCAACAGTTCCCATCTGTTTCTATATAATCTATTTTTGTATAACTAACAGGCAACTCACTATTTTTTTGTTTGCAACCACCGTATAATTTCAAATATTCCAAAGTATTTGCTTTTGCTTTATTTAATGCTATTGAGTTGTTTCCAGATACTACTTTATCTTTGTAATTCTCAAATACTAAATTGCCATTAAGCTTAACCCAGTCCATTTCTTGACCATTATACTTAACAAAATTCATATTTCTTGTATTTATATTCATATAATACCTCCTACTCTGTTGAAATATTTAATCCTAATTCGTTGTCTGCGTTATATGAAGTCCATACTTTTACTACTCCTGCTGTATTTTGTGTAGCATAATCTGTAAACTCTACATAATTTGCTAAGTCAACTTTTTGTGTTTCTAATGCACTTAATTTATAATATCCTACTTGTACATATCCATTTGTTTCTAATGCTGTCATAAATGCCTCATCTGTTGTATATGTATATGTTGAACTTGTACTCTCTATTGAACTTACCCATAAATCTGGCACATCTAATGTTACAATATATATATTCTGTCCTACATTAAGAGCATTATTTGCCATAGCATTGACTGCTGTAATCATTGCTGAATAACTAGCATAACTTATAGCTTGATTTGCTCCTTTTGCTATACTATTTACTTCATTTATAGCTGTAGGAACTGTCTTATTTGTAGTTTGTAATGTGTTATCTGTAATATTCTGTTTTAGAAGTAATTGTGCTTGTATTTGTTCTATTCTATTACCGTCATATTCCACATCAAAACTCTCTATGTCATCTATTGTAATTATTGTAGTATCTTGATATTGTTTTAAATGTTGTATAGCTTCTAATTGTGATATTAATGTGCTATCTGTTATTTCTGTATCAGAATAAGTTTTTAATACATAATCTATAACTGTATTATGTGTACCTAGCCATGTTCTAAAATTCTGTACTGTATTTGCTGTACTTGATTTAATTCTTATATATAAATAACCACTTGCGTTCATCATAAAGCCTTCTACTTCTGTTGTACTTATTAATGATGTTTGTGCTGTAAAATAATTACATAAAGCTTGGTTCATTACACTATTGTCATAATCGCTTACAATACCGAAATTATAGTTTGCTATTCCATAATTATTTATACTCTGTAAACTCCAATTTTCACTTTCTGCTCCTATTAATACTATCTCTTTTATAACATTTTTCTTATACCATTTTTCGCTATTTTTATATAAGTAATCTTTATTATTCCCTATTCCTCTTAGTTCTATTAATTCTTTTAATTCAATATTTGTCATATTAGACAGATTTATTGGCTGTTGATTTCCAGATGGATTAACTACATTAATTGCTATATATTCACAATTACTTGGGGTTATAAATGTTACGTCATTTACTGTACTACCTTCATAATTTATATTATTTGACAAGTATGTTTTTGAAGAATTATAAAATAAAACTGTTGCCATTTTTACTTTTGTTAAGTCGCTACTAAATTTAAAATTATATTTTGTATTAGATTTTACTTTTATTAAATCTTCTACTGCTGCATAACCACTAAAATTTGTATTGATATTTCCATTTGAAATTGCATAAACTTTAGTTCCAACAAAAGTTGGCGTATCAAGTATACTTCCTAAATTTAATGTTTTAACTTGACTTTTTGAGCTATCACTATTTTCTATTGTTACTGTATTACTTCCTGTAACATGATTAATATTCTGTGGATATGGGGGGTTTGGGCTTGGTATTCCACCGAGTATAAGGCTCGTATGTTTCTGCACTACTCCCTGTATTTAGCATTATTTTTGAAAATGTTACTGTTGCATTATCATTGTCTGCAACCAAGAAATAAAATCTTAAATAATTAATTGTTTTTGTTTCTGCAATAGTAAAATTAACAACATTATCTATGAAAGTAAGTGTCGTTGTTGTACTATCCGAAAATTTTAAATCTAACTTTACCCTGTTCTCACTATTTTGAACAACTGCATTAGGTATACTAAAGGTATATGTTCCTGCTTGTAATGTTAATGGAAAATTTGTTGGTGTAATATCTACTACTCTATTGACTGATTTTACTATTGTTACTTCTGTTCCGTCATAATTTACTAAATTTTTTCCTTTTGTAGTTTTTTGTGTACTACCACCATATACTTTAGGTATACTTAAATCTCTATCTGCTATTGTATTCGTTAATGTCTTTGTTCCTGTTGTTGTTGATGTTGTTGTTGCTCCATATAAATCATCTTCTATTGTTTCTACTTGGCTATCTAGGTTTTCTACATCATTGTTTGTATTTTCTAAACCTGTATTTACTTCATTTACTGCATTTACTAGATTATCTTTCACAATTGTATTTAAATTAGATAATGTTCCTATGCTTCCTCTTACTTCTGTATCATCATAATTGTGTAATCCTGCTAATTTTGTTTTTTCTGTTGTTGTATAGTTCTCTTGTGATAATCCTTTACCTGCCTCTTTTGCTACAAAATTACCATCTACTTGTTCCTTCGTATAATATCCACTTAAATCAATATCTCCACCTAATTTATCCCAAGTTGTTCCTGTCCAAGCATAGTTACTTCCATCTGCTGCTACATTATATACATCCCCTATTGTTAACCCTGTTGTTGGTAAATTACTATATGTAGATACTGTACCCCTATATTTATATACAGATGCTACCTTTCCATCTACTTCTGTTTTTGTATAATAATTATTCAAATTATTTACTGTTTTGTCAATGAAACCACTATTATTTTCTAAATCACTTGTTTTAGTTGGTATTATTGGTGTTAATGCAGTTACCACTATACCTGCTATTTCTTGATAATCTCTTTCAGTTATTTCATAGTCTGTTCCATCCTCTATATTTACACTTTTTTGAGTTCCTGTTTTATCTGTTATTGTTACAGTAGCAGTTGTCCCTGTTTTAGATGCATCTATATCTACATTTTCTACTTGTGTAATTCCTGCCTGTAAATCTTGTAATCCTTCTTGTAATTCTTGCAACCCTTCATTTAATGCTGTCTCATATTGTTCATATTGTGTTGGTGTTATTACTTCACCACTTCCTGTTACTCCTCTATAACTTCCTTCTCTTAAAAATACTTTAGCATAAGTAGGACTATATCTTAATACTAATTCATTTTCTTGTACTTCATAAGCATATACATGTAATTCAAACATTTCACTATCAAGTACATCATAAGGAATATCACATTTATCATTTATTATAGCTCTTTCTATTTCTATATTACCTGCAACAAAAATAGCTTTTTTTACTAACCCAGTATATTGTTCTACGAAATTAAATTCACATGGATTTACATTATATTCACCTTTATTAGCTATATATCCATTATCAATTACTACTTCTGTTGTAGTTACTCTTATATCCATACTATTCCACCTCATTTCCTATTAAATTACTTATCGTAGGCTCTTGTGCCTTTATTTCATCTATTGCCTTTTGACTTTCTTCTAATGTTTCATCTGGCCTTATAAATTGCCTTACTTCTGCATCACTTATTATGCCTCTATTATTAGCAACAATTAATTGGTTGAAACTTTCTTGACTATCTTCTAATAAGCTGTAATCCCAATCATAACTTACTTCATATTCTCCCATAGGACTTATATTATAAGCATTTGCTATTACATTAGCGCTATATATAAAATCATCAATAGCTTTTTCTAAATTACTACGCATATCATCTACTATTGTAAATGTATCATACATAGCTCTCCTTATCTCTGTAGCTGTTGCGTTCTGTGTTTGCAATTGACTTATTATTCCTGCACTTGTTCCCATTTCATGTTCTAATCTCTGATATAGTTCTTGTAATCTATCGGTATATGGTCTAAAAGCAGGGTCAAATACTTCCCAGAATGTATCATCTCCTGCATCTACTTTTCTAAATAATCCACTTTCAGGTAATGCATTATTGCCATTAAACATTGTGGTATCTGCTCCAACAAAAGCCTCTTTTAGCTTATACTCCCTGCATAACTGTTTCATTGTATCTTTTATCTCTTTTATTGTTGTATCACAACCATAAGTTATTGGTACACCATATTTATCATTAGATTTACGATTATTTACTGGACTTTTTAAATAACCAAATAATACCCTATCTACTCCTGTTATTGTTTGTTTATCTAATAAATTTTTCCAGAAGTCTGGTACTGGTACTTTATGGCCTTGTTCATCTGTATATTCTTGTATAATTGTTATGTTTCCATTTTGTACCCTATAATTAGTCCATCTAAAGTAGATTTTAGGATTGCCAATTGTTTGCTGTATTACTTTCTTCTCTGCTAATACAGTAGCTCCTATAATGTTTTCTCCTTCTGTTGCATCTATTGTTAATCTGTTTTGTGGTACTATATTATAATAAATCTTACCATTTTTTGCATAAGGTACTATAATTACACCACCATAACCGAAAGCCATAGATGTTATTTTCTTTGCTTTTTTCCACATACTTTGTAATACATTATTCAAAGTCTCTGCTCTTTTGTTTTGTCCTTCAAGATTAATGTTACTATCATTTATAACATAGTTTGCTAATTTATTACTAAAAATAGAATTGAAATTAATATCATCTATTCGTTCATATTCTACTGCATATATGTCATTATCTTGCATCTCTTTTGATGTTGTCTCTGTCTTAATCTTGAATACGTTTTGTAAAATCCAAAGAAATATATTCTTTAGCATATTTTTACTCCTTTCTCTTATGATATTTATATTAATTTACCTATTATGGTAAACCAATATCAATTTAAGTTTATTTTGTTATACTCTGCTGTTTTTTGTTAAAAGTGTTTTGCCGTATTTTTTTAATACTTTTATGTATATTTTGTTATTTTATGTAATCTATTTACCCTTCTTTTTCCATACAGTATTTAATGCATAACGTGTTGCATCGATACAATGGTTATCAGCATCTATGTATCCACTTATATAATTACCATCTTTATCAGTATCATATTCGTATGTACTAAACTCTTGTGCTGAATTAGGGCATCTTTGAGGGTCTATAACTATTTTATTTAATGCACTTAACCATTTCATAGAATATTCTACACTTCCTGGACCTTTTTCTGCACCTCTCATCATACTGCCATAACTTCTAAAGTCTCCAATGCTTTTAGGCTCTGCACTATCTGCTGTAATTAAATCATTTTCAGTAACACCCTTTTCTTTCTTTAAATATTCCCATACATCTGCATTGCTCATTTTATTTATTACAAATTCATCAAAAATATATAGTGTTCTTGTGCTACTATCAAAACAAGATTTAGTCCAAGCTAAAGGGTCTGGGAACCATCCAAAGTCCATACCTTGATATATGTAATCAAAATTCTCTATTTCTTTATCTGTTATTTCTCTTAATTCAATATTTTCAAATACTAATCCACCTGTACCAGTACATAAGCCAAGATATTCATTATTGTATAATTTCTCATTAACACTTTTTAAAAACTCTGCCTCATCTATAAATGCTTGTCCTATCCATTTTATAGGAACATTTCTATAATCACTTAAATGCAGTAGTCTAGTTTCTTTGGGTATAAGTTTTTCAATATTAACAAAATGTAGCGCACTAGCAGGGGTATTGTATGTATAAAATTGTATAAAATCTTCCCCACCTCTTATTAAAGATTGATTTATTTTTCTTATTTCATTCATACCTGCAAACTGGTCAAATTCTTCATACCAAGTAATACCGATATACATATTTATAGGCGGTTTTAATGATTTAATTTTACCATAATCATCAGCGCCTCTAAAATATATCTTTTGTCCTGTACTTATTTTAGTTATCTCTAGAGGGCTTTTAGTTAATCTATAATCACTTTTAATATGGGGATATGTCTCACTTAATTTATCTATTGCCCATTCTAATTGGGCATATACACTATCTTTTAAAGTATCTTTTACTTTTCTTAACACAACTGCACACATTCTAGGATTATTTTCTAATAATTCAATTATCTTTTCGCTAACAAAAGATGACTTCGTACTACCTCTGCCACCTTCTAGATAATATTCCCTATATTCTCTATCATCAATACTTCTATTTAAATCTACAAATGGGGATGCTATATCTTTAGCAGGAATGGTTATAAATATCATATTGTTAGCATCTTTTCTTTCTTCCTCCTGCATTAATTTACTTATTATTTCATAATTATTTCCATAGCCTTTTATTGCACCCTTAATAAGACCAAGTGTAGCTAATTCTCTGTAAGTCAAATTTGATTTATTTTCTACTTGGTCTAAAGTCTTTGAAAGAACTTCCAACATAGTTTTCTTTTTTCTTCTTGCCTCTCCACTAGCAATGCCACCGTTTCTTCTGTTCTTCTAGTGTTAGCTTATATTCTCCAGGCCTTAAATTTTGCTCGTTTGCCAATATTATTTCTCCTTTTGTTGTATTTTAATATTTTTTAATATTATTTTTTTAAATTTATCTTTTATTGCATCCATATTATAAATAATGACACCAACTTTAAAAGGTTTCAATCTATGTTTAAATAGTATTAGTTTACTTCTTTGAGCTTTATCTCCATTTCTACCTGCTTTAGCACCAGTTGCATAACCACAAGAATATATATCTCCATATAATTTACGCATGTGTTCTCCTCTTAATACACCTTGTTTTTTATATTCAGCTCTACAACCAGTTAAGTCTTTATTATTATTTTGTCCTGTTTTAGCATAACTTAATGGAACACATTGAACACAAGGGATTTTCATCTGTGCTAATTTAAGTCTATATTCTATATCATCTTCAAAATCTCCCTGAAATATATCTGGACATATATTTAATTTAAGTGCAAATAAGGAATAACAATATCTTTCTGCTAAAAATTGACCATTTGGAACAGACATGCTTTCTATATTGCAACCGCTCATTCCTGCATTAGTATTTTTTAATACTTCTACTAACATATCTATTATATCATTTAAAAGATATTCATTATTTTTTATATATAATTTCTTTTTGCCAACATTAGATTTAATGCTTACTTGTGAAATATTATCATCTAATTGTATTAAATATTTATAACCATGTTCTTTAGCATATTTAATAGCATAAGTCCTGTTCATGGGAGCATACCAAGCATTATCACTTGATTTAACATTCTCTTTATACTGTTCTACAAAATCCTGTGGCACATTTATAATCTGCCAATCTGTTTCATATCCTTCTGAATTATTGGATATAATCAAATGGTCATATTTTATTTTATATTTTTCAGTTGGCCTTTGTTTAAAATTACCTGGCCTTTTACCAGATATTTCCACTACTAAAACATCATTATTCATATTTTTCTTTTATACTTTCAATAAAACTCATTATTTCATTATATTCTTCTTCATTTCTGCATTTATATTTTATAGTATAATTAGCAAGTCCAAATTCATCAACAATATCATCTACAATACTATTATCTTTTTCATTAAGTTCCTCGCCGAAAATTTCACTTACATCAAAACCTGTAAATATATCTCCTAAATCTTCTAGTTCTTTTAATAGTTTTTGATTATCCCAAAAAGAAAAGTCTCCTGTTTTATTATCAGCTAATCTATATCCTTTTACTTCTTCATCTGTTAAATCATCTGCAATTATACATGGCACTTCTTTTAATCCTAATTTCATACTTGCTTTCCATCTTGTATGCCCTGCAACTATTACATTATTTTTATCAATTAATATCGGCATTCTAAAACCATACTGTTTAATAGAATTTGCTACATAATTAACAGCATTATCATTATTTCTAGGATTATTTTCATAAGGTATTATTTCCCTTATTTCCTTCATTATAATTTGCATAACTTAATCTCCTTTTAATATAAAAATAAGAATAAAATTTAAAGCATTTTTATTTTCAGTAATATAATTCATTACTTTATAATAAAAATGTCTTATTTTTTATTCTCGTTAATTCTAGGCGTATTATTTTTATGTTTGTTTTGATACTTTTTCTTTTTTCTATATTCTGCATCTATTCTTTTAGCAATTTCACTCCCTTTTACCATTTACCTATCTTCCCATTCTTTCCTTATTTTTTGCATTTGTTGCCTTACTTGTTTTTTAGTTTCTTTTTTTATCCTTCTGTTTGTTTTACATATTACTCCTAATGGTTTTATTTCTAATGTATTATTGTTTAATTGCATTTCTAAACATGATATAGCTACTTGTATTTCGTCATCATCCATTAATTCTAATTTACATCGTTTATATTCTTGGAACATCATATTCATTCTAGCTTGGTTTTCTTTACTCTGTTTATTAAACCATTGATGATTTTCTGCGCTTAATAATGCCCCATTTTCTACAGTTGCTTTTCCCCCCCTACAGCGCTCCTGTATATGATGAAAGGTCAATTGTTTCATCCTTCGATATTGATTTGTTGCAGTATAATGTCTTTCTGTATCTTTTCTTAAATGCAGTTTTTCTATAAAACATTCTGGTCCAAACAACTCAATTAATCTTTGTTTAGCATCCTTATTAGTACTCATTATCTCCCCTCGATTTCAATTAGAACTTCTTGTCTATCTTTTTCATAGATTATTCTACTTCCATCCCAACTTTGTATAATATTATAATTGTCATCTGCTAATACATTATATTTTACCAATATATCTGCAATAGCTTCTTCTAGATTTATCAAATCTCTTTTGCGTTTATCAGGTACATAAAAAATACATTTTATATTTATCGGTGAATTTATTTTTAAATTATATTTTATTAAAAAATAACCACATTGTTTTTCAAAATCTTTATATTGTTTACTTTGTGTAATAAAAGGCTTATGTGTTTTAGCATTATAAAATATTTGCTGACTATTCTTTTTAGGTCTACATAATAAGGGTAATTTGATTATAATCATAGTTTTTCCCATTCTTATATTTCTTTAATATCTCTTTGTAATACTCACATTGTTGTTTTCCTACCCAATTTTTTTCTGCTAATCCTACGCAACCCATACATAAATTTAATCTTATCATCTCACAATCATTATTCATATTATAATTTTACCATTAACATTTTTAAAAATCAATATTAAATTTTAATTATTAAAATCTAATAACCTTAATGCCTCTTGTTTATATTTTTCATTATCATTAGAATTATTAATTAATTTAATCATTTCTTCTGCATCTGTTAAACCATTAACAAATTTATTTATACAAGCAATTCTTATTATTTGCATTTGTTCTTTATCATCTGCATATTGTTTAGTCCAATAATCTATATATTGTTTTTGAGTCATATCTGTTATTACTATAGCATTTAACGGCCTATAAAATTTCATATATTTACCATTATTTTGTTTTGTAATAACTTCTATTTCAATTCTTTTTAAATCACTTTTAAATACATTTTCATTTTTCATTTATTTATCTCCTAACTTTTATATAATTTATTATTCTGGTAGTGCTTTTCCTATTTGAGATATCATAGTTCTTAATTCTTTACTTTCAGGGAGCATCCTTTTATCATCTGCATCTCTCTTTTGTATAATTTCTATTTGTTTAAAGAACTGCCCTTTAATAACACTATGTACTATATCGCTATCCATTAATGCTAAATTTTTTAATTCATTAGGACTTCCTACAAATGCTTTTACTTCTGGACTTAACTTTTCAAATTCTTCTACACTATGATAACCACTATTTTTAATTGCCATACATAATTGTTCCCATAAATCTGTTGGTAGTTTTTTTATAGTTGTAATTTCATCTATTTTATTTTTTATATCAGCTATTGTTGGCGGATATTGTAATGTGTTAATTAATTCTTTTATAGCCATTGTAACAACTTTAAAATCCATATTGATAAACATATCTTCATATAAACTTATAGTTCGTTCGGCCTCGGTTTTTGTTATATTTCTATAAAAATTTGGATATGCCACCTTTAGTAAACTTAATAGTTGTATTACTTCATCTCTTGTCATATTTTTCCCTCCTCTCTTAATATATCTAAAAATGGATTATTTGATTTTTGGTTTATATCTTGCTTTTTCTTATCCTGTTTAACTCTATCAACAACCCAGTTTAATATGGCCCTATAATCACTTTTATATTTTTTACCAGTAGCTCCTTTATAATTATCTAATACTGTTATACATTGGTCTGTAAATTCTTTTCCATAAGTATTTACTAATTTATCATATTCATCCATAGTCATTGAAACAAATTCTGCAAATTGGCTTCCTTCTTTTTCAGTTTTTGCTTTTATTTTTTTATTATCTATATCTATATCTTTATTTATATTCTTTATATTCTTATTATTCTTTTCATTCTTATTATTCTTGTTTGTTGTTATTTGTTTGTTATTTGTTTGTTGGTTATCTGTTGTTCCGCATGTTATCTTGTGTGTTATCTTCCTTGTCGTTATACTGGTAATCATTATATTTTTCAATAGTTATAACGGTATATCTGTTTGTTGATTTGATTGTTATTTCGTTTGTTAATTTCAGTTTATTTAATGACGTTCTTGTTTGTTGCACTGTTAAGTTTGTTTCTTCAGCCAAATGTTGTAAAGATGTTAATTTTTGCCCTCGATTTACTATTATACCATGCCATTTCTTTTCTTTATGATTTGCTGTTAATAGTAGATGCAAAAAAACAACTTTAGTATTATTATCATTATACCATTCCCATTCTAATATTTTTCGATGTATTTTAATCCAACCTTCCATAAAATCTCCTTTATTAAACAAAAAGAGGTTTGCACAAAATAGAAAAAACAAACCTCTTTTTTATATAAAAAGTTGTATAAACTTAATATATCTTATTTAATTAATTCTATTTTGTATATATGCATTATATATATAAATTTTTCATTTGTAAATAGTTTTTTAAAAATTATTCTACTATAATATCAAATAAATCATTTATCTCTAATTTAGGGCTTATTGCCTTACATATAGCAAATGCTACAGTCTTTGAAATGTTTATCCTTCTACCATTCACTATTTGTGAAATATAACTATCATCTATACCTATTTTTTTAGCTAATAAATGAAATTTTGTATGTTCTTTTATTTTTTCCTTCATTCCATCTTTTAATTTATAATATGTTTTCATATACATATCTCCTTTTATTTTATCTTCTTATTTTTCTAGAGTTTATAATAAATATCTTAAATCTGTCTAATAAATCTACATTTTCTATTTCTCTTACATCTAATACATCTATAAAACTATAAAAATTTATAAATTGTACTTTATATAGAATAAGTCCTGCATATTTTAAAATGTTTTTTTGTAATACTTTTCCATATAACACCCTTTTACCTTCAAAAAATTCTCTCCTATATGATGGTACTCTATATTTAATATACATATTTTTATCCTCCTTCTTAAAATGGCAATTCATCATTCGTATTTATGCCAAAATCTTGTTGTTGTTCTTTAGCTTTTAATATTAAATAGTCTGGTTGAGTATCTTTTTGTTTATATCCATTTTTAAATATTATTATTTTTTGTTTTTTACCTTCTCCTAATCCTAATACTCCTGTAAAAAACTCTCCTTTTTCATTTTGCCTTTTCCATAATGCACCCAGCTTCTTTTCATCCATATTTTTTCTCCTTTCGTATAAAATTTATATCATTATATTATAGTTGTTTTACTGTGTAAATATATTTTAATAAAATTGGTCTATATTTTTTTTGATTTTTATGTACTACATTAATATGACAATTATGACATAACATTACGCAATTATTTATATCATTAGTTAATTTTTTACTTCTACCATTTATATGATGCAAATCCAAGTTTTCAATAGTATGGCATAAAATACATTGGCCATTATCTCTATTAAAAACAAAATCATAAGTTTGTTTTTTAACTTCTTCTTTGTTGGGACTTTTTTTCTTTATGCCCTGATTGACACGAGGTTGCGCTTTAAGACATTTTTTACATCCATCTAATATAACTACCTTTTTGAATAATTTGCATCTTATTTTGCCGTTTAATGCTTTTGACAAATATTTACAATACATTTATTCTCCTCTAATATATTCTTGTACATAGTCATCTATATCTAAATAATTCCAATTAACTGATAGTGTTCTAAATCTTCCCTGCCTGCCAACTATTAATAAATCTGGATATAATTTAGCTAATTCGCTCATTCTAGCACTTGCCTCATATCCTACAAAATATTTACCATCCTGAAAATCCTTTGCTGTCCACATTACTCTTTCTGGATGATTTAACATCGCAGTTAATATAATATCATATTGTTTCATTTCTTTTTCCTCTTTTCATAAAATTCTTTATATTCTCTAATATCTTCTGCATAATAGTCTCCAAATAAAGATACTATTATTATAAAAAACCACATTATACCTATTATTATCCATAACATATTTTATTTATCCTTTAATAATTCTTCTATTTTTTCAATTAATGGTTTGTAATAATTTATATCTAAACCTTCTAATTTTTCTTTTAAATCTTTTAAATTAGTTTTTGCTTTTAGTTCTTCATTTTCTTTTTGTAGTCTATCTATTAAATTTAAAGCTATGTCAATTTCTTTTCCATATAATACTTCTGGTGGTATTATAAAAACATCACCACTATTACACCTTTTACACTTAAAGTCTACTCTATAACCTTGTCTGTTTTTTAATTCTTCTATTGCTTTCTTTTCTTTTTTATTCATATTAATTCTCCTCTAAAATTTCTTTTAAAATGTTTATTTGATATAATAATTTTGCTTTTTTAAAAGTATTTTCTCTTGAACATTTTTCATATTCTTCTGTTAGTTCTTTTATTTCATTTCTTATTTTATCTTTACTAATGCTATTTTTTGTTGCTTCTTCTAATATTTTAGGAAATTCCTCAACTAATTCTTTATTTTTTTCTTTTTCTTTAGTATATAAGTCTAATAAACCTTCTAAATGCTTTATATCCAACCATTTTGCAAACATACAATTTTCGCTTTTTTCTGTTTCTATTTCTGCTCTTATTTCTCTTAGTATTTCTTCTTCACTTAAATTACTCATCTAACCACCCCTTAAGCCATTCTAATACATCTAATTCAAATTTATTTAATATATGTCCTTTTCCACTTCCATTTTTTGTTGTCCATAACATTACTTCTTTATTTTCTTTATCTAAAGTAATGCTTTCGTCTTGATTTTCCAAATCATCTACAATTTTATTAACATCAATTTGTTTCGGTGTTTCATTATATGTATATCCATTATCAATAATATATTTTATAAATTCTTCTTTACTCATTTATTCTATACTCCATTTCTTTTTTCTTTTCTTTTTTGTTTAGTTATTGTTATATAATAATTATGCTGATAATCTTGTCTTTTTAAAGTCTTATTACAATATCTACAACCTTCATAGTCTATAATATATCTGTTACATCTTTTACATTTTAGAGCATTTTTAATTTCTAAATCTATCATAAAAGTTATTCTCCTATCTTATAACTATTTTGTTCATATTGTTCATGAGTTAATATAGTTTTAATTTCATTTTCATCTATTAAATGACCTGTTATAAAATGTATTCTTTTCTTTCTTATCTTTCCTGATAACAATTCTATTTCATCATCTAATACTTCATATACTATGTTCCCATTAACATAGTCGCCTTCTTCTATTAAGTCTATGATATTAAAAGAGTGTGCTTTTATTTTCTTTTCTGCAACTGCTTGGCTATTTTTGTACGGCATATCTAATATGTATTTCCCATAATATGTAATTTTTTGTTTATCTGTGTTTACATTATCTATTTTTCTAATATAACCATCTATTGTTCTTATATATTCTCCTACTTCCATATTACTCATCTTCTACCTCCACTTGTTTATAAAAATATTCCTTCATTTGTTCTTTATTCCAATTACTAAATACCATTTCCCTTTTATTTTAGTTATATAATCTCCTTCTTTTAAAGCTACTTTATTAATCGGTATAATTTTCTTTTCTCCATTTATTATAACTTCAATTTCTGTATTTATTGGAACAGGATTGTCTGGTGTTGGTGTTCCGTTTTGTTTTGTGTAACCTTCAAATTTTGTCATATATATTTACTCCTCCCAAAACTCACAATTTTCAAAATTAGCCATACTTATAGGGTGTGTTTCATCTGCTAATTCAATTAATTGCCATTGATTTCTTATACACTCTTTATTTTTACAATTTAATCTACTACAAAATGTTATATCTAAATTCATATTATTCTACCTCATACTTTATACTATTAAATTGTTCTTTTGTTACTATGTTTTTTATATCTTCTATACGAATACAATCATCTAATATCGTTGTTGCAAATCCTACCCCATCTTCATAATCTTCATCTACTGAACAAATATCTATAACTGGTTCTATAATGTCTATTCCAGAATTATTGCTAGAATACTGTATTAAATCTCCGTACTTCTATTAAGTCTATTATATTTTTAGAGTGTTTTACCTCTTCATTAGTTATATATTCTTTATTAGAATTATAATAATTAATAGAATTTTCATCTGCTTTAAATATATCTCCTGCTTTAAGTCTTATATATTCTCCTACTTCTATATTCATATATTACCTCCTAATCTATAACTTTTTGTTTTCTTAAAAAATTAATTAAATCTCCATTACTTGTATATCTATAACCTCTATCATCTATATAAATTATTCCTATTGCTTTTTCATTTGTTACTCCTACAATATTATCTTTTTCCCAATAAATATTATTTTGTTTTGTAAATAATTCAAATTTTATTCCAACATCTAAATTATTCATATATTCAACTATTTGTTCAGCAGGTCTATTGCTAGAAATAACAACATAATAATTTTTTAATATTTTTTTAATTAATTTTATTATTTGCATATCTATTTCTCCATAGATACTACCATCTCTGTATCCTTTGTAACCTTTATGTATCACTCCATCAAAATCAAATACTATTGTTTTTTTACTCATATACTAAACTCCATTTCTTTAAATTGTTCTTTTGTTACAATAGACTTAATTTCACTTGCTAAAAAACACCTAGTACATTTGCTATCTATTTCAATTTCTATCGGCTCCCATATATCTCTCGGCTTATAAATATTCATTACTTCATACCCATTTACATAGTCACCTACTTCTATTAAGT
>Ga0310690_10002427_pt1 | contig 30327 bp, 47 predicted proteins | sample AusTroGonzalo_MG_2_FD_207661 | JGI IMG/M metagenome (GOLD analysis project Ga0310690, IMG submission 207661) | Bovine rumen microbial communities from tropical cattle in Woodstock, Queensland, Australia - Gonzalo_04 (v2) (version 2) | ecosystem: Host-associated > Mammals > Digestive system >...
AGCGCCTGTGGGCTAATGGGGGTCACTCCCCACCTGTCTCTCTACCACGCTCCGCTTGTTAGGTCTGAATTTTTTGGAAAAATTTTTTTAATGTCCCCATCGGTCTTATTTGACTTACGGGCATTACAAACAAAATGCGCTGCTTGTAGGTTGTTCCAGTCTTTCGCCGCTTCTGCTCGTGACTCATATCCGAACTCTCTATATCTGCTTATAGGCTTGATCTCATCTATTACAAAGCTTAAAGGGTGAGCGGCGTCGCTTGGTTCGTCGTAATGTATCTCACCGAGTCGTCCTTTACATATTCCACATGGAGCGTTCATAGCTCGGAGGCGGGCGCGGTACTTACGGCGGAGTGTTCCGTTAGCCCATCGGGGGTTGGTACTCATTGGGCGGTATTCCTTTCATGTATACCCCAAGGGGTTAGGGTGGGGTTTATTCCTCTATGGGGGCGGTATCAATTGCATAGGTCAACTAATACCGACCCCCACTATAGAGGGGTCACATGGTAACTGGGTAATACCATGCGGGCGCTATTAAGCGCACGATATTATATCATTTTGAGAACTGTTTTCAATTATATTTATACATAGGGAAACCGAGGAGATAGGGTTAAGTTCTCCTCGGTGTAGTGAATTTTAGGTACTTATGAGGTTAGGATATAATACTATCGTTGACCTTATCAGTCAATCATTTTTTATCAACTCTATTAGTCTGAGTTTCGAGAGCTCGTCCGCCCTCTCTCTGGTAATCATAACCCTTTCGCCTATCCTCATTACTCGCCCGAGTTGTACGTCCTGATACTGTTGTCTGATTCTGACGGTTACATACTCAATATTCTGAGGTATATAGTCATGTTTCGGCGTAGTGTCTCCCAGTATCCCCCGCCATTCGTTCAGGAGACTATCGTTATCATACGTATACTCAAACGTACCCTTAAGCGGTCTATCTGCTATTTTCCTAAAATCATAGCCCGAGCCTCTGATATTGAACGGTACGACATAAGCGTTCTCGCCATCCTTAACACCTATTTCTGGGAGCACTGTTAACGGTGTAGTTATGACAGGCGTACCCATTTCCAACGCCTCAACAATGGAATAACAAAACGACTCATAATCCGATAGCTGAACTAGATAGTCTGCTGCCTTAATGTACCCCGCAATATCAAGAGACGGTTTCATATGTATGAAATTCGGATTGTCCGTCGGTATCTTGGAATACGTAAAATATAACCATCTATACTCTATCCCCGCTTTATTAAGCTCGTCCGCTAAGTCTCTCATACGACTCTCGCCCTTTTCGACGGTCGTTCGAGTAGCTGATACCAGTAGCAAGGTCTTTGTTATCTTCTTGGGTAATGTCATATTATGAATGACCTTATAGTCTGTCTCTCCGAACGACTTAGCCGCTGCCTCAGATACAAACACAAGCTTGTCGCAATTTCTAGGCAACTTATACAGACTCATAGCGCATGTGTGAACCATCTGGACAGAGTGTTTATAGACTACGTTCTCAGGCGGAGTGTCTGACACTCTGTTGACTATGAGAGTATCACAGTAGATTTTTTGTCCCTCGTTTTTAACGACCCTGACAAACGGCCTCAGTCTTTCTATCTGGTGGTGATCCATTTTATTAAACAGGACCGTAATATCGTAGTACTCTTTTAAGTGCATACAGAAATTATAGATAAATGTCTCGATACCTCCGATAAACTGAGTTTCAGAGGTCCATATAACGACCTGAGTTTCGAACGGTCTCTCTATCTTCTGGAATAACGGGGTCGGTATCCCTCTGAGTTCTGTCCCTTTCATGACCGTAGGCTTTAGGATCATAGCGTACTGTTTTAATGACTTGGGATAGTCGTTAGTCATGAGGATGATTTCTCCCTCCTTATCGAGCTCCTTAAACTCCTCCAGTAACTCCCTCTCTTTCTCCTCTGAGATATTTGGGTAATGATATACAAATCTCTTGGTATCGAGTTCGCCTTTTCCAAATCGCTTACATAGTGAATCGGGAGTATCTGAGCGATAATAATACATATAGTCAGTTATTACCGCCTTTTTGCGTCCCTCCTCCCTGACTGTCCTTATAAACTCCGCGTCCTCTGCTATCAGTTTCTTAGTATTGAACCTAACCCCGCCTATCATTGACCGCCTATATATCCTATTCCATACACATAGATTAAAAGGCGGAAACTCGTCGGATACATGGTTAAGTTTTACATTAGCTTGCCACCCGTACCCGATTGTTTTCCAAGAAAGATAACAATAGTCGAAATCTTCCTCTTTAGCCTTATCGAGTATAGTTCTAACATAGTTCTCAGATACGAGGTCGTCGGAGTCAATAAAACCGATATATTCGCCTATAGCATTATCGAGGCCAGTATTTCGGGCGGCGCTCGCTCCTCCGTTATCCTGTCTTATGACCTTAACCCATGGATATTTGGTAGTAAATGGGTACGCCGACCCATCATCTACCAGAATGACCTCGACCTCGTCGCTGATCTGAGGCTCGAGTCTCTTTAATAGCTCTCTAGTATATTTCTCCGCATTGTAATACGGAATGATGATAGATAGTCTAATCTCACTCATTTTTTACCCCCTACTGGTTAAGAGCTTCTAATAGCTCGTGATACATGTCGTAAAAACTGTCCTCAAAACATGCGTATTTCTTAACGGTTTCGAAATTCCTCTCGATAGCGGGTCGCCTTTTCTCGTATTCCCTTACATAATCGTCATGAGTCCAGTTATCGACTATTTCCAGAATCTCGCGAGTGCTATGAACCTGAATAATCCCCTCAGGATCAAATATATTCCCAATGTCCTTAGCACCCCAGTATATCGGGACAGCTTTAGCCGCTAGACAGTTACATATCTTTTCAGTGAAATAAATATCGTCGATATAGTTCTCTATCGCTATCGAAAACATGTAGTGCCCGTATATCGTGCTGTTTTTGGCGTATTTGCCGCCGTCAAATTTCCCGTATGTATCAGCTTTGCCCGAACGCTTACAATAATCCGCAATCTGTCGTCTTATCCTGTGCATTGCGCACATGTCCTTTATGCTGCAAGGCATAGATATATCTCTCGTCTTAACATAATCTGTTGTGCTCCAGACACCGCCAAAATATAATGGTTTAGCATTTGGTAGACGGTCCAGTAATACGCTGTCATGCGTAAACACATACTTAAATTTGCGGTACTCCATGAACATAGAGTCACATACTCGGTCTTGTATGCTCCTCGGCTCTAATATGAGTGCTATCGCGTTATCGGTTGTGTTCGACCAGATAAACGGGTCAACATAGACCGATAACGGAGTCTCCTCTTTCGTCCACTTGATTTTATGTGGTTTTTGGTATCGTGTGAAATGGTCATATAAAGACTCTAGGTGTAGTTTCAAAGTTCCGCCTCCTCTATGAGTTCCTGAATCTTTTCGAAAGACTCCTCTACCTGAATGACCGCTCCGTTAACTAGTACGGTCACATAATCCCTTTTTCTATACAATGCTCCTGACATCTGAGACACTACGTTATGCGTCCTAATGACGTCTATCTTGTCGATATAGACAAGTATCGGGTCTGTTGTCTGTAAATCATGTAGTATGATTGAGTTTCTCACTTACAGATACCCCCTCTCACTTAACCACTGTCTAGCCTCGGCCTTGTTGCTTTCTGGGGCTTTTTTGATTATGAGAACCATTTTTCTAATCAAAATCTCGACGTCGTCGTTATTATTCCCAAGCGGTACTATATGCACTCCTAAGAGCGTCCATTTGTGGTAAAAATGCCTAAATTTATTTACGTCGAACGACAGAACCGCCGCGTCACGTTCGCGCAGATATGTTCTAACCCATCTTTTCATCGTTATTTTTCCTCCCTAACGACTTTCCATGTCTGAGAGCACCCTTAGCCTTTACGCTACGATTACGAGCTAACTCCAGACTTGTTAACGTGTCGTTAATCTGTACTAACCTCAGTCTTTCCAATCTGTCCCGTTTGTTTTCCTCGTCCCATTCCGTGTAATCTTTACAGACTGAGTGGTACGCACCGCACCCCTTGCGAGGGCAATCACTACAAGGACACTCCCTCATACCTCACCTCATACAATTTGTAATCACTATCCCAACGACTATAACCTCCAGAACTAATAGTAAAATTGTCGGTGACATTATTCGTCTACCCCAAAAGGTTTATCCCAGAAATCCAAATATTCACACTCAGAACATTTTTTGTTATTAGAACAATAAAAAGTGTCGCACCCTTTAAGGTCTACCGCGTCTCCGAATAACCTCTTAGCCGCTTGTCCTCTTGTCTCTGGAGGATTGTTTTTCGACCATTTCTCTACAATGTCGACTATCTTGTCGTCAAAATCCCGCGGGAGGTTGACGAGACGACATGCTCCGTTATCCTCGTCCCATATAGCGCAACCTTTACACTCGCATTCCTTGCACATTCGTTTTATATTCTTCAGGAACTCTTTAGACTCCATCCTATAACCTCCAATCCAATAATCTCATATCGTGATTTTTTAACATATTCATATTCGCCCCTTTAAGCGTCCCGTTTTTGGTTCGGTGGTAATTTATACCATAATACGAATTAGTCGTACTCTTTGGGGCACTAGTGCGCAAATGAGGGCATATATAACTAATTCTCTAGGAGTAACTTTTCTATGTCCTCGTATCGGCTGCTGCCTTGGGCGAAACTTTTCGAAACTTTCGACGGTGGTTTCTGGTTAACATAGTTCTCGAAATTGCTTGGTTTGAATAACGTACTCGGTCGGAGATACTGTTCGTAATCTGTCCCCATCCAGTCCTTAGCCTTTTTGTCTATAACGTTCTTAAAGTCTGCTATGCTATATCCCTCGTTCATTCTTTCCTGAATGTGTCTAATCGTCTCCTCGGTCGTATACTTGTAATGTGATCCTGTCCGTTCGTTGAGATAGTCGATTATTTTTTTACATGCGAGACCCGAGGGAGACGATAATATTAATTCTTTATCTTTTACTTTATCTTTTTCTTTATCTTTTTCTTTATCTTTATCTTTACGGGTTTTAGTGGGGTTTTCTTGGGGTTTTTTAGGGGTTTTTTCGGGGTTTTCTTTTTCCTTTTTCGGACGTCCTCCAAGCTTGCCAAACTCCGCACCCTTACAACCATTTTCATAACGCTTGTTATTAGCATCAATCTGAGGTTTTATCAGGATAAATATACCTTTTTCTGCCCCTGATAACTCTATCTCATTCCCGTTCAATCCATATTCAATTATCGCATCGAAAACCCTTAATTTTTGCTCATCCTCTAAACACGAAATAGCCTGAGCAAATGATCTATAAAATACAAATCCCTCACGTTCCATTATCCTTTAACCTCTCCCCTGATTCATACTCCCTATATAAGTTTATCCAGTCCTCGAACAACATAGTCACGAGAACGGGTTTGTTATTCGCTTTATGTATTACAGTCGGTATCGGATGACCCTCTGTATTAGCCGAATCTCTTAACGCCTGGCCCATCCAGTCGTATAGCTTCATTTTCTCCTGATGTTTACACTCGATATGTAATAACGGAACGCCCTTAATGTCTGCTGCCTGTCCAGTCTTTCCGCAATGCTGAGCGGTTCGCTCAGCGATATATCCGTAATCTCCAAACATTGACGCGACTTGTCTCTCGAACCTAGCGCCTTTGTCTCTGCTCATCTTTCCCAACTTCTTAACCTCCTATTTAAACCATAATACCCAGACGGTCGACACCGTAGCAGCGTCCATGAATAAATGAAATAGCCCTTTACGAGCCGACTTTATATCTTTCGCATTGCTAAGGAACTCAAAAGAGCGTCCAACCGCGATAAACTGGTATATGATTACCCCAAAAATCATAACCTCAAACAAAACCTTTTTCTCCTTTCCGCCCCTCCTGATCCAGAGGGGCTGTCCTCCCTCATGCTTAATTGAATCCGTGATAATTTCCCCAAAGCATGACCAGTTACATATATCATTCGCGAACACGAATAATATCGTTCACTTAATCGCCCGAACTCCGAACGGTTTAATATTCCTCATAAATCCACTCGTCCGCCTCAGTGTAGTACTGACCGTCATAGCCTTTAGCCATAAGCTTTCGATAGCAGTCAAGACAAACCAGTCGGAACGTTATACCGTGACAGTCCTTAGTGAAATCCATGTCCATCCTCGGGACTTTACGCCCGCATACCTGACACTCTCGAATGTCCTCGTTACCCATTCTTTCACCCTCTTATCCCAAAATACTATTCGCCTGACGCTGATAAATTTTAAGTGCTAAATCTATCGCGCATTTATTACATATTTTCATTCCTTGAACACATACTTTCAGGTCGAGCTTTTCGCTGTTTTCAATATTTACAACAGGTAATATCACTTCCTTTAAATTTGACGTTAATACTCTATTGAGGCATACCTCGCATTTTCCTAAATCTGATATATTTACTTTTTCCATTTCTATTTCTCCTTATAATTCGGTTTTTTAATAAACTAAATGTCCTATAATCGGGTCAATGGACACTCTTTACAGTAGTGCTCGACCATATAGTCGTACGGGTCACTTTCTGGATCATCCATTAACCACTTAACCCTTGACTCTCTGGGATAACGACAATATTTATCGCATATCTCAGTTTTGACGCTCTCTAAATCCTCACTCATTCCCATTGTTAATATCCTCATTCAGTACCTTTATCGGGGTATGCTCATGCGGACAGTCATCGAACCAGTCGCACTCGATACAGTAAAGCCTCGCCTCGTCCTCTGGATAACACCCGAACTTTTCAAAGTAGCCCTCCTCAGGAACACTCATAACGTGACCTCTCCGAGCTGAATGTCCTTATCCTTATAGAATCGGTTTATCCCATGCTCATAACAAAGCTCGTAACCGTTCTCCAGTAGGATATACTCCCATTCCTGATAATTCGGTATGTATGTCCCCGCTATAGTCGACTCCATACAGAATATCCACGGGCGAAACTTTGACCAGTCTTTAACGCCAAGTAGTACCTCTTTCTCGAATCCCTCCACGTCTATTTTGCAAAAATGTATTGTTTTAAGCTTGTACGCCTGTCTTATGTCCTCGAGGGTCAATATCTCGACCTCTTTAGTCTCAAACTCAGCGCCTATGTAATAAAATGACGACCCCATACCGTTAACATAAAGCTTTGCCCGACCTCTCTCTGATCCGAGGCCGTAATTAAGATTTATGTCATAAGGTCGCTCGACCGCTAACTTGGCACAAACGTCCTCCAGTGGCTCGATATTGATACCATGAGCGCCCATGTCGTAAAACAGTTTGGTGACCGAAAGTCTTTCGGGATCATTAGCTCCGACGTCTATGTATCTAATGTCGGATAACTTAAGATCATGACCTTTGTACCCCTTAAGCAATTGATAGAGGATTATGTCCTCTTTATCCTGTGCATAACTAATCATTTTCGCCCTCCTCGTAGCTCTCAAAAGCTTTTATAAAGCCCTTAATCCTCTCAGCGTTCGCCTCGTATCTCTTAAGGCGTTCGTTTAAGTCCTTGATAGCCGTTATTCTTGCTATGGTAAAATCTCCCTCAAATGTGAACATTCTCCCGTGTGCAAAGTAACCGAAATCTTTCAAGAATACCCGCTTAACCGTATTCCCGTCACGAAATTGAATCCTTTTACCGCCCCAACATGACTCGTAATCTGTAATCGTGTCTCTCGTGATCTTGCCAGAGTCAGGATCATATACAAATCGGTATATCGGTCTGTTGGGTTCTGTCTCCTCTGGAACTGGTTCTCTTTTAATCTCTACCCTCTCCACTCTGTAACCTCCTTTTTTGGTATTTTTCCCAAATGTTTTTAATTTCATACGCGTCGCAAGTATCGAGTTCGTGCTGTCTGTCCCAGTGGCCTACACCGAAATTGTGAGTATAATACTCTAGGAACGGCTGAGAACGGTTAACACTCCCGCCCTTTTTTATGCAATAAATATTCGGAGTCTCCATAGGATCATAAGCAGCTTTAACAGAATCTTTATATTCAGGCTTTGACTCATAGCGAAAACAATTGGCATATTTACAACTACCGCATAAACGCGGGATTTTTAACTTGTCTGGTCTCCAAAGATTACGCGAATGACATTGTTTATATGAGTATCTATCCTCATTCGTAAATGACCAGATACAAGTTTTTTCGTCGTCGCCCCACATACAGTATTCACATTTACCGATATACTGTTTAAATTCCGAATTTGAATAATCTATGTCGAATAAACTTAACTGTCCGTCCATAATCACCAGTCCTTTAAGCATTTTTTATGAAACCACAGTATTTTAGAGGACCTATTCCCCTGTGAATACTCGAGGTTGTCTATATGGTCCGACTGTCCGCATATAAAACAGACCGCCGTGTCTATCTTTAGTCTCTTAATAATTTCCTGTTTATCTTTTGTATTCACTTCTGTTTCTCCACATAAAAATCATGATCGCGGAACGTATACGCATAATCAAAATACTTAAGTAGTGTCCCGCTGTTGTTTGTCGTCTCAAATCCAATAATGTTTTTATCAGAGTTCAAATTCTTTTCGAATTCAGCGAGAGCTAAATGTGTCTCGGTCGTCGGTATCACCCTGTCGTATCTCCCAGTCGAATAACTGGTAAACTGTGATCTCTGGGATATGACCCCGAATATCGTGTTAGGATAATCTGGAGATTTAACCCTGTTCCAAACTACCTCCATAATCAGGCGTTGCCCGTCTATCCCTTGGTTTCCTCCCTCAGCAAAAGCAATTTTCATTAATCGCTGAGCGTCCTCATAACTGACCTCGATAGTCGTGTCGTTTACATTGCGCTCGCACTTTTCCGCCTCAGGAGCTTCATATTTTGCATTTGTGGAAATCGGCGAGAATATCGCCAATGATAGAAATAGCCCTAGAACCTTTAATCTCATAATTTCCCCCTTTGTTACCTAAATCCATACTGACTGCTGCCTAGCGTCGTTCTGACGGTCGGCTGCTGCCTAAAAATCTCTTAACTGGTAAAGTGTTACTGTTAATCTTGTCCCAGTACTCCCTAATACTAAAATCCTTTTCGAAAACCCTTTTGTTCCCGTCAAATCCTATAAACGACCGTCCCCTCGGAACGTCTACCCTGTGAGTCTCCATCGGAACGGAGTCTATAGAAAATCCCTCAGTCAGAACGACGGGGTTTGGAACATCTAAAAACTCTCGCGTAAAATACTCCGCTATGCTCTTTCGTGCTATGTCCTGAACATAGAACACACAACCGATATGCTCGTAATCTATCCTCTCTTTTCTCTCGTCCCACTTGTATTTGGCTGACTTAAAATCTTTGTAGTGGTTAAAACAGACAAGAATACCGTCGACCGTCCCATATGGCATTGACGGAACATACATATAATGACGTATCAACATGTTTATATTTTCTCGTGACATTCTTTCGACTGGCTTAAGCTCAGAACTCATAAAGTGAGACAAGTATCTACAGAAAAAAGGAAACTCCCACGGGAGAACCTCCAGATTGATTGTCGGGGACTCGTATCGAGCGCCCATTTGCTGATAAATCGCCGCTCCGATACAGTTATTCGATATTATTGTCGTTCCCATTATTCCCCTGAGACCTCCCTTATCAGTTCTATAAAATCCTCCGTCGAGAAATGTAAAACCCTGTCTAACGCCCTGAGCTCAAATAACCTAAACTCCTCAGGATGATTTAGGCGGTTCTTCCAGTTAGTCGGCTTAAAACCCGCCATGACCCGCAACTCCTCGAACGTAGAAATCTTATTTATCCCCATGTACTTAAGTAATAAAAACCTCATTTTGTACCCCGTTACGAAATTCTCGTATCCTTGAACAAAAATAAAATACGATATTTCTCAATTTCCAAGCCTAATATATTCAAAAGGTATACCGCAAATCTGACCTATCGTTTTATATGTCGAGATTTTTGGTTCAGTTTTGCCCTTTTCCCATGAGATCAATGTCGGAGTTGAGACCCCAAGTTTTTTCGCCAATTCCGCCTGACTTAGCCCGACATTAGCGCGACACGCCGCAATATTTATTTGAAATTCTGCCATGAACCGCGACCTCCTTTCTTGATAAAATCCTACTACGGAATTTTTGGATTGTAAATTATATTTTTACAAATTTATTAGATTTTTTTAATAGAATTGTTATAGGTTAGCGTTTTATAGTAAAATAAACCGTATATTTTGAACGTTAACGAAATGAGGTTTCATATATGGATGATGAGAGAGAAATAACGGAAAAAATCCTATTTGATTATATGGACGACGCTGTCCAGAAAAAAATCATAAGCGAGAACCTACAGCGCTATATCGAGTTATCAGGTAAAGACCAACGTGAAATTGCTTTAGACTTAGATGTAAACTATACGACCTTTAATACTTGGGTTAGAGGTAAAGCTGAGCCAAAACTGAGCCAATTAAAGAAAATAGCCTCATATTTTAGGACTACCGTCATACATTTAGTCAATGATCCTAGAGACATATCGGACGAGGAGCGACTACTTGGTTTTTATAAGGGTATGAACGAGGAGGGGCGTCGGGATTTATTAAAATACGCTTATCTCTTATATAATTCTGGGCTATATCTTGAATGGAGTAAAAAACGAGGCGAGGAACATATTAGAAAAGTGTTAGGAGCTGATTATACTATCAAAAAATTATGGGAGGATAAAGAAAATGGCAAAAGCTAAAAAACTCCCGTCTGGATCATGGAGAATTAGAGTATACTCCCATACCGACGCGAACGGTGTCAAACATTATGAATCCTTTACCGCCTCAACTAAAACAGAGGCGGAGCTTCTGGCGTCACAATTCGCTCATGACAGGGAACGGAGACGTTCCAATAACATAACAGTTAGGGACGCTGTCAGACTCTATATCGAGGCTAATACTCCCGTCCTGTCACCCTCCACTCTGAGGGGATACATAGCAAATTCTCACAAAATGACGTCTATCGAGCATTTAAAGATTAAGAAATTGACCTCCGCCGATATACAGACATTTATCGGAGAACTAACGACCTCGGGGAGCTCTCCTAAATCAATTAAAAACATATATGGCCTATTACGCTCATCTTTGACGTTTTGCGGGGTCGATAAGAGGTTTATGGTACATTTACCGACCGCACCCAGAAAACCTAAATATTCGCCCGAGGACGAGCAGATTCTAGCACTTTATAACGCGGCGTCTCCCAAAATGAAATTATGTATATCCTTAGCGGGTTTTCACTCTTTAAGACGTGGCGAAATTGCCGCCCTGAAATATGCTGATCTACGAGGCGACGAGTTATATGTTCATTCCGATATGGTACGAGGTCCTGAGGGTTGGATACATAAAGAGTGTCCCAAAACTGACAGCTCTAACCGAACCGTCTACCTTAACAAGACCGACCTCTCTCTTATCGGATCAGGGGCAGCAGACGATTATATAATCGGGATCAAGCCGAGCGGGATTACCAAGAATTTTAACGCCCTTTGTAAACGTGTCGGTGTTAAAATGCGTTTTCACGACCTTAGAGGCTATTTCGCCTCCGTAGCTGCGGGATATATGCCCGACATTTACACGACTAAACTCGGCGGTTGGCGTGAGAACTCCAAAGTCTTAAAAGACGTCTACCAGAAACCTATAGCCTCGATAAAAGAGGGGTACGCCCGCAAGCTTAACAAGCATTTCGAGGAAATGATAAAAAATGGATGATACATTTAAGTGATGATTTTTAGATTATAAAGGCCGTTTTTGATACTTTTTGTACCAAAACGGCTTTTTATGTTATTAAAACATGGATATTTGTTATCGGCCGCAAAAGTATGACACGAAATATGACATAAAAAAAGAAAAAGCCCGCAATCATGCGAGCTTTTTTCGTGCCGGCGGTGGGACTTGAACCCACACTCTAACATATTATAAAGACGCTTGGTTAAGCCTTTTCTTTGTGTTTTGTGTCATACCTTAGACGCATTTACGACCATAAAAGACACGCATAAATACTAGATTTTCGAGAACTCGGCTAAAATGTATGACACAAAGTATGACACGAAATCGGGTCTAACACCGCTTTTTTATGTGCCTGAATTGTCAGAAAACAGATACCGGCAACTTTGAAATTAACAGATTTTTCTAAAATTAGACAGAAAAAAGAGCGGCTGGCTAGACCGCTCCCTTTCCACAGTTTAGGAGAAAAAAGAAATATGGGTAACAACCATAGTTGTTAACTTGTTAATAGTGCTCCACGAGTGAGCGTTCCGACCTTACAGTCGACATAATAGCGAGTCTGGAAATCCTTAACCGCTGCCTCCGTGAGTTCTCCGAAATCTCCGTCGACATCTAATCCGTATCCGAGGCGGTTAAGTTCCCACTGTAACCACCTTACACCGTCTCCAGTCATTCCACGCTTAAGGATCACATGAGGCTCGACATAAGGATTCTCGACCTTATTATCTGAGGATACGACTACGGCGACATGTTTACCCTCAGCGAGTAGTATGTCCCCTCTGATAAGCTTCTCGGAGTCCCGTGTATAGTCTCCAGTCGTATATATGTCTACCGCTCCCGTAGCTTTGAGACGGGGCTTAAGTGTGCTCGTTGTGGAACAGTTACCACCGATAACAAGAGCGTCCTCAGGAACTCCCGCATAAATACACGCAACAGTCACTAACGCGCTGCAATCAGTATTAACGGGAACGGGAACGAGCTTAGGATCATAACCGACTTTTCGAGCTTCTACAAGACCCGAATTTCTGTCATTCTGGGAATATCCCCACTTATCACAGTTTGCCGCATGTTCCATGGCCACGGCGACGCGTTCCCTCATTGTGGGAGACTTGAACCTGATTACCGCTGTCCAAGGTTTTACATAGTACCCACGAATACAAACCTCTTTTCCTGTCTGGTCTCCGCGAGAGCCGTTAACCGTTCCGTTTTCACTTAATGAGGCGTGAGCTATCTTAACCATTGTCCTACTCCTCGACCTCAGGGAGACCCGCTATAGATGTCAGAATCGAAATGATAGCCGCCACTCCAGACACCGAAACCACATGTAACCATGAAATCTCGGAAAATGCCTGTCCAACGGTTAAAAGGCTGAGCGCGGTCTGGCAAAACGTTTTAGCCGCTCTAATAGCTGCTGCCTTAGCCCATGTCAAAGTGTTATTTGTTACCTGACTCATACGGTATCCTCCTTACTGATCTTAGATAGACATTTGTTAAGTGCCTTTTTAGCGTCCGCCAAATCCTCGGATATTTCCTTATGCTCACTCTCGCAATAATGGACCTCAAAGTCGATTAGAGCCAACACACATGTGACTAATACCTCGAGAATACCGCCAAAAAAGCGAAATTTATCATTTCCATATCTTAACTGCTGCTCTATGTCCTTTTGTCTCAGATTTCCCTCCGTGTCCAACCTGTCGACACGTTCCTCCAAATTGGTTATTCTCTCGCTTAATGAATCGTGAGGCTTTTTTGTAAATCTATACGCTCCATACCCAATTATGAGGATATTCGCCAATTTAAGGATAAAGTCCATGTATTGAGCGAGATTATTAATCATTGTCTGGCTCTCCTATTATTCTCCGTGATCCTCCTCGGGCTGCTCCTCAGGTTCAAGCTCGGGCTCGGGTTCGGGGATTTCTGCCTCGAAACAATCCGTAACAATCTTTCCGCCTTTTTCGTCCATAACATGAATGAGCTCGATAGCTGTATTTTCATCTTTAAGCGCAGCGGACATCTTATCCAAATAAACGATTTTAGCCTCTCTCTCGGTGTCCCTACCGTTCATTGAGAATTTTTCAGTCTTACCGTTAACGGGCTCTATGTACTGGGTAGCCTCACAGATATAATATCTCATGGTTATTGTCCTCCTGATCTAAAATAATTGGTACGATATAATACCCCTTTTTCCTCCAGAGGGCAATAAAAAAGCACCCCGTAAAGAGTGCTTTTCATTATCGAGTGGAACTCGAAAAAAAACTCGAAAAAACTCGATAATTCTTTTGGCGAGTTACTTCTTAAAATTCTTATTTAGTGTATTAACGTGGCTAAGGATTTGCACATTACAACATTTAATAACTAAATTCTATAAATAATACATATTCACCCGTAGAAGGGAAATGATGATTTGTTGTTTGCGTATAATAGACATAAGTAATTCCATAGGATTGATGTACGTCTAATGCCCAAGGCGTTCCTCTAAGGTCTACCATGGGTTCTCCTAACTTACAGTATGCAATAATTTTTGCACTAGTTATACCTTCGGGCACATAAGGAATAGGTACATATGAATAATTAGCTATTGAGTCAACATATGCACCCTCACATTTATACTGTGGGTATAAATCATTATTTAAAGAAGTAATCTCCCCCTGAGTAGGTAGCATAATGTAGTATGTACCGTCATATACAAATTGTACCATATCACCCGCTAACCACCAGTAACTAGGGAGTTCAGAACCATAGCCCTTAATATATTTCGCGCCCGTACCATCCACGTTAAGAGTCGGTGAGCTTGCAGTATTGGCGTATGTCATTCTTATACACACCGACTTTCCGAGAGCGAGCTCGAAATCTCCGTTAGCGGTTGCCGCGGTTTTAGCTGTAGTAGACGCGGCGGTCGTACATGTGCCGTATTTCAATCCAGACGCTCCACCAAGTGCAATATCGGATAATATCTCGACGATTGTTTTCTCCGTATAATTACTCTTATTAGTCTCCCAGTCAAAAGCGCCGCAATTATTGATACACTGATATATCTTACCGTCGAGCGCATTAAGAACGACCTCGCCTTTTTTATGAGAAACAATGGAGCTATATACGTCTGAGTTGTCTCTGATCCATGACTTAACGAGTTCCATATCCTCGGGTGTGACCTGTTCCATACCCTTAGTTAAATCTGTGAGAGTTAATGTATTCTCAGCTATAAGGGCCTCGGCGAACTTCACGCACTGGAGCATAATATCAGTAGTCAGGACGGGCGCTGTCGGATCAGGAGGGGCGACTGGGACACTTGCCTCAGTTCCTTTAACATACACAAACTCAGACCTCTGATTACCGCTCGCTATATCTTGCAGAATCTCGACATAAAATCCGTCTATTCTGGACGTTCCCACGGATGAGGGGTCGACATATATCGTCTCGGCGGTTGTCATTTGCATGTCAAAACCGTTAACCCTCCAGTAACCAACTCCCACGCCTACGGCGAGTCCCGCACTGGTTACAAGACCGTCCTTAAGTCTCAGCACACAATCTACTCCGTAACCGCTTGTCATTGCGTTATTGATTTCCGCTACCTGTTCCGCCGTTATATGGTTAAATCCCTGATGACCTGTTATTAAATCAATCATGCGTGTAATCCTCCGTTATATGATGTGTACCCCGTGAAACTCCCCGCAAAATTAGCGCCATATTGACCTGGGTTCATCTCTCCTATAGTTCCAGTCGCCGAGCCGCTGTACTTGGGCTGAGACATATTATCGACATATACGTCCATAACAAAGCCCGTAACGGTTGACCCTGATATTTCGACCCTGATACTGTGAGAACTCTCGTCATTTCGTCCAGTATTGCGGACATTAGCGGCGTTAACATAGCGGTTAAGATTAGCGACACCCATATCGACAGTTGCTCCTCCTGATCCGCTAGGGAATGTATACGTACCTATGTTGGGATTGCCGTTAACCTTACCCGTTCCGTCATGATACCCTTTGGAGATAGTATACGAGCCATTCGGGTTAACTGACCCTGTTACCTTGCCAATGTTAGGCATAGTTCCGACCAGACCGTCGTCGGTGTCATTAGAAAAGCTTTTATTGACCAGAACGTCCGCCCTTGTCGCGTTACCTGTCGGAGCTCTAAAAGGGGTCACTGTATCCGCACCCACTTTCTTATATCCATAACGCCCCTGTGCGTCTATTCCAAATCTTAACCCGTTCAGGGCGTCAGTGTTCGCCTGAATCTGTTCAATATCCGTCGAAAATTCGTCTTTGACCGCTGAATTAGACAGGTATGCGGTCGAGTAGTCCGTTACACTGACGATAGCCCCGTCCGTTAAGTCTGCTCGCATGAACTTGAATGTCTCTATGATATTTATACCTGTGGGAGCGCTTGGCTCTACTCCCGCTGAACCGTTCTGATATGCTGTCCCGACAACATATACGAAATCGGCTGTCTGAACGAATGTCTCGTTATCCTGATATATTACGAGATATAAAACGTCAATTCTGGAGTACCCAGTCGCTAAGTCGTCGAGAATCCAGTTATAATCATCCGTCAATTGAAAATGATAACCGCCCGCGAGAGCCTGACCTGTCTTTACCGTGATCTGTAACAGGCCCGTTATAGAATGGACCAGTCCGTCGTCGAGCTGCGGGAATATTTTTATTCCGCTGATTTCTCCGCTAATGCCCGCTATAAGGTCTCGGACATTGTCGACGGTTATATGATTGACTCCTTTATGTGATGTTACTAAATTGATTGACGCCATAGTATAGCCTCCTATTGACCTGTTTTGTAACTGAATGTTAATACTCCCTTTTGGATTTTGATTGTTTTTTGAACTATTCTAGCAACCGCCCAGATACCCGTAACCTCGTCCGACGCGCCGACCCTGTCGTTAATGTCGTATGGTCTTTTCTCATCAAGGGAAATAGTGAGCACGTTCTGATTATTGTTTTTTAAAATCTTCTGGAGAGCTCCCTTAATCATGCTCTCGTAATGATCCTCATACTGAGTGTAATATATACCAGAATCCCAAACGGGCGCGGGTTGATACTTATAAGCCTCATAATATGTATTCGCCGCAAATAAAGGATAATTTCGTTTTACGTAAAACTGTCCAGAGACGAAAGTAGGTACACGCTCCGCCTGAGTATAGTACGTAGTCGTCCCCCATGCGGGAGCATGAGTATCGCCCTCGGTCTTGATGTAATACTGTTTCTTTCTGTCCCACTTGGGCGCTTTTTGTTCTGAGTATGACGTGTAATACTTCCCCGACTTCCATGTCGGCGCGCTCTTGTTCGTTAACTGAACATACTTAGAACCCGATTTTTTATAATAGGCTTTCCAGTTAGTCCTCCAGTCTGAGGGCTTGACAGTCTGTTGATGATACTTAACGAGAGACTCGCCCATAACCTGATGATATGTATATCCATCAAATAAATAATAATTCTTATAAGACTGAGCCCATTCTTCGGGTTTTTTCTTACCAACGGCTGTATATATATCTGGGTCTTTAACACCCGTAACAGTCTTGTATACTCCTCCGTCAAGATATGAATAGTTGCTGTAATTTGTCGCCCAGTCTGGCGGCGTATCGCCTAATGCCTGATGATATTTCTCGAGCGAGACTTTGCTGTAACTAGAACCGTTATATTTATAGTAATTTGCGTAATTACCGCTATACCATCCACTCGGTTCAGTCGTGACAGGATCATACTCGTTAACGCTTGCGACTTTCGCATATCCGCCCGAACCGCTAGTGTAATAATCCGAAAAATTTGACACCCAGTTACTAGGCTGAGTTTTTAAGAGGTTATATCCTGTTGCTATATCAGGCTTTGGAACGTTTTTATAAATTGCATTACCCGCCGAGTCGGTGTCGAGCATGTAATACTTTTGGAATCCCCACTCTTTCTCGTTCAGGACCGTAACCTCGGGAGTTAAATCTGTTCCCCAGTCTTGGGGCTGTGCTGTCTGTGATATATAGTGATAAGTGACTGAGGCGTTAGGATAGTCGTAAATTTCTGCTATCTCATCAACTCCAGTGCACATGTTTTCAAGAACATAGTCGATATTTGCCTGTTCTGAGCTTGGGAGCTTGGAGAAATCAGTATAATAGTCGTTATCGTCTGTGAGTTCTCCAGTCGGTGTAGTCTTTCCGACAAGTCCGAAATATTCTGGATACTTACAAAACGGTAATATCCCGCCGTTTTTATCAAGATATATGTCTATCTCATATCTGCTACCCCATTCCCCCTGTCCCATACAGTGTAAATGGTTTAATGAGTTATAAACTCTTTTAGCGGTAAACTGGTCTGTCTCTGCGAGAAAATCGTCGTCATTAGAATAATCAACAAATGGAACAGCGGCAAGTTTACCGTTTATTAGTCTCGGTTTAGCTCCGAATTGATATAACAAATCCCTTATAAACGAATACCCATGAGCATAGTTACCCTCGTCACTCTGGACGGAGGCGCTCACGTATATACCGCTATCCTCCTCAGATACTCCAAGTATGACGCCTGAGGGCTGAACCTCTATCTCGTTGAGGTCGCCCGCTATGAGGTTCATTCTCTCGAGGAGCTCCGCAAGGACCGAATTAGCCTCACCCTCGACGGTAAAATATGCCTCGCCCTTTCTGGGATAGAGTACTTTACCCTCTAGAATTCCATGCCAAGTACGGCCCGAATATATGAGCATCTGGTTAGCCGTGTCGACTTTGACCGCGTCAATTATTCCGCCGTACTCAGTGTCATTCAGATAAACGACCTGACCCTGTGCTAATCTTGTACCGCTGAGAGGTATCTTAAGTTCAAAGTCGTTATCATCCTCACCGAACGAGAAATCATATTCATAATTGTGAAGTATTCCGCGGTCTATCAGATCGCCCTCGTATACGTCAGCAAATATCAGGTCCATTTAGGCTCGCTCCTCTTTTCTACGAGATAAAGGTCTATTGTTAAAGTCTGTCCCGATGAGACTATTACCTGTCCATTCTTAGGGATAATCGGCTCGAATATATAACTCTCCCTGTTTCTGGAATAGAGGACACTCGCCTCAGTTCCAGAGGGATAGGTTAGGATCATAGCCTTTTCACGGTCATTTTTCTCGACTGACGAAATCGTCAACTTGCCGTTAGCGGGGACGGTTATATTAGCTTCATATAAATGTCCATTGATATAGATACTCGGGTCTATTGCCTCGCCATAGATTACCATGCGGAAATCGAGCGGTACGGTAGTCTCGAACGGTATTACCTTTCTGTATCCTCCAAATCCGAGGTCGCATGGTAAATCAAAAGGAAAGTCGAGACCGTCAATTACCGAACCCTCGCCCGTGGTCTGAATCTGATAGAGTGTCTCTCTTAACCAGAACGGATACGGGCAATATATAACGACGTCGTTCATAGTGCGCGTATTAGAGTCATTCGGGTACACTTTGGACGTTATGAAATAACAGTCTATTTCGTATCCGTTCCAAGTGAGTTTACCCGCTTTTTGAGTAATAATATCGTGCTCCCAAGCGTCGTGTATTTTTTCGATATTTCTCTGTCTTTCTGTCTCTGATCCAGAGAACGCTAACTTAACTTTGTACTTAATAGCGTCCTTAGTAAACAGTTTCAGGAGGTCACCGTATTTATATGACACCTTTTCGGGAGTATATTCGTACTCATGAAACGAGGCGTCTTTTAGATACATTCCCTCAGCAACGAGCGGGAACGAAATACCATTGTCTGATGTATAAATGAGATTTATTTCTTTCATGCCATTTGTACCCCTAACCCTCTGAGTTCTCTCTTAAGAGAGCGCCCGTCTATATCAATCTCCAGTGTTGCGGCCTCAGCTCCAAGCCTTATAGCCTCGTATATAGCCATATAGTCAATCGCTCCGCTATTACTTACTATTGAACTAGATACCTCTCCAGTCGTCAGCGCATTTTGTGCACTCTGTACGGTAGTCTCTACCGCCGCGCTTATCTGAGCTTTCGGGATATTGTCCTCGAATCCCTCAGCAATACCTAACGCCATATTTTTTCCGATAACGTCCGCCATAAGCTTAGATGGTGAGCTGATATGTAATTTAGATTTTACCCACTCAATAGCCGCCGACACTGAGCCCCATAACGCATTAATAAGCGTCTGGACTGAACTAGTAATACCTTTACCGATACCCTCTAGCATATCTATACCAAGTCCCAACCAGTCGTACTCGAGGAGTTTAGCGGCGAGCTGTATACATATCGACGCACCAAAGCTTAAGAGGTCGGGCAAAGCCTGAGACAATCCGACTACAATCTTTCCTATCATTCCGATACCAGTCTCGAGAATCTTAGGGAGATTTTCAAGAACGGTCGTAACAAATCCCGCTATAACGTCGACAGCGCTCGACTGTATGTCTGGGAGATTCTCGTGTATTCCGTTAATAAGGTTTAGGATCATATCCGCACCCGCTGACATCAAAGTCGGGATATTCTGGAGGATATACCCCGTAAACATTGTTATGAGAGTTCCCGCTGTTGTTATCATCTGAGGGAGTGCTTGTAATATACCATTAACGAGACCGTTAATTATCTCCACGCCTTTAGACGTTATAGTACTGATTTTTTGTGTCATTCCATCAAGAAAAGCCTCAATCGCTCCAGTATCAGCTAATAATGAGTTGCCCTGTGTTAATGCGTTCTTAAGGGCGTCCATGATGTTAGTACCTACGGTAGACCAGTCCGCGTTCATGAGAGCTTCACCAATAGATATAGCGAGGTTTAGAGTAGCCTCCCAAATCGCGGGTAATCCCTCGAGGAGTCCGACCGCAAGCTGACCGACTAACTGTATCCCCTGATTGATAATAGTATCCGCATTATCAGCGACCCAGTTCATACCACTAACCGCCGCGTTAATCGAGGTTGTCAGGAGTGTAGGGAGCTGAGACAGGATATTACCTATCATGGGGAATAAATTATTTACTAAAAATCCCTGAACGCTTGTCATTAACTGCTCAAGGGGCGCGCTAATATCCTCACCGAGAGCGAGGTTAGCGAGCACGTTATCGAGAGCCGCTTTCATGGAATCCATTGAGCCCGTAAACGTCTCCGACGCTTCTTGCGCCGCTACGCCTGTGAGACCTAAATCCTCTTGTATTACGTGAATCGCGTCGTATACATCACCGAGATTGTCGATATTATACTCGACTCCGCTAAGTTGCTGAGCGTCCGCAAGTAACCGCTCCATTTCTGACTTTGTACCACCATACCCTAATTTGCATTGTTGTTAATCTGTATCTTCACGATATAAGGATTTATAAATACAGTTCAGACTATCGCTTCACCCTCTCGGGTGCTCTCTCGCTTAGTCGTTCACGCTGGCTTTACCCTTGCGCCCTGTTGTCCTATCCTTAGGAGTTCCAAGTCAATCAGAGAGAGTTCACATTTCGTCATTCATTTATGCGACGAATGCCCCCATGGTGTTAAGGTTATCGAGCATGGTGTAGTTTTGTTTTGCGAATCCCTGATATGCGTTCTGTATATTCTCTATGGGCGTTCCCATCTTAGCGGCGTTGTCTGTCATGTCCATGATAGCCGTATTCGCAGCCTCGACCGCTTTAGTTGCGTCGCCCTCATAAGCCTGTTTTAAAGCAGCTCCAAATGATACCGCCTGTTCTGCGTAATCGTTCGCTGATATACCCGCCTGAGCTGCTTCGTAGGCGTACTTTTTCGCCGCCTCGCTTGCGTTGCCGTAAAGAGTGTCAAGACCTCCGAAACTCTGTTGCATAGCTCCGCCCGCCTCGAGAGTCGCCTTTACCGCCTCGCCGATACCCGCCGCGACGATAACACCCTTTAAAGTCGAAACAAGCGAGCCGCCAATACTAGCGCCCGCCTTTTGTCCCGCCTGTGACGCTCCGCCGCCGATTGCGCTTTCGATTTTCCCAGATATACCCTCAGCTTTCGGGACTATCTGAACGTACGCTTTTCCTAAGTCTGGCACGATGAGCCTCCTTTACTTTTTCAATGTGTGCTAATAGGTCGTTTTCGTCCTCGAACGCTATAACTTCGGCCTCCTTTGGTGCCTCGAGTATCTTAGCGACTATCCTCTCAGGTCGGTTCTGGTTATTAGCCGCGTTCTCTGTCTTAGTCCACGCTAAGAAATTTAATGCGTCGAGTATTCCCGCCAATAGCACAATATTGTTTTCTACCTTTTGTTTGGAGACTTTTAACATAATACGCGAATCCGCCCTCAGACCGACCGCAAGAGTCGCCGCTAATCCGAGCGGTAACGACCTATAATCATATATGTGATAAGTCTCCGCGAAATCACATATAAGTGCGTCCTCGTCCGTCAGGATCATAGTCGAGAGCGTCATTATTTTTTTATGTCGTTATTACCCTGTCCTATCTTATCGACTATGGCTTTTAAATCCGCGGTTAATACGTCCAGAGGAACTCGTCCGTTATGCTTGGCGGCGACAAATTCGTAATACTCTTTCTCGGCTTTGTCATTTCCAAATATCACAGATACTAAATGAACCTGACCGTCAAATTTCTCTTGGACATTCTCGGAGTTCGCTTTATTGAGTGCTTTTAAAAATAACCAGTCTGTCCTTATGCCCTCGTCGACCGCGAACTTATAGCCGCTTGGCGTTTTACCCTTTACCATGTGATACCCCTCCTCTTATATCAGGCGCTTACCATGCCCTGAATAATGTACTCATAATGAGTATTGTTGTTGATGTCAGGAATGTTAGTGAGCGTGATGTTATAACCTACCGCTCCGCCATCCTTGTAAACAATATCCTCGATAGCTGTGATTTTAGCATCAGGAATGACGATTCTCTTAAGGACATTGTTTTTAAGTGACATCTCGATGACGTACGCATACTCTTTCATGTCGTTAGAATTTGCTACGACTGTGAGACCGTCTGTCAGGTCTCCACTAACATTCTCATCACCGTATACAGTTGCGAGCGCAACCTTGTTAACCGCCTCGATCATCATAAACTTGAATGTGTCGGGCTTTGCTGTCTGGAGAGAGAGAACAGTATCTCCACCCCACGCCTTAAGGTCCTCGGCTGTCGGTGAGTTGCCGTTTGTTACGCCATCCTCAGAAATATAGCCGACATTCTCAAACGCCTCGTCCAGTTCCTCGAGTGCGTCTGTCGGTAATACAGTCCCCAGAGGCGCTCTATATATCGCGCCGCCCTTTTTAGGCTTGCCCGCTGTAACAAAATCCGCATTATTATTCATACTTGACCTCCTTAATTTGTCCGTCTGAGCGATACAGAGTTAATAGTGAGTTACGTCGAAAACCGCTTGATAGCGATAACGCTTTTCCTGAGTGTCCGTATAGTTATAACTACTATTAAGGTCTACCCGTGAAATCTCGGGACAATCAATAGCATTTAAGAGAATCTTAACCACCCTGTCATTGAGTTGTGCCGTATTTAGCAAAGTATCAGAATACGACTGTACTGTTATCAGAGAGTTATATATCAGGTTCTCTATACCTCCGCCCGTTTTCTCTACGAGGACAAATTCCTCTGGAGGATTTTCGGGCCGTTCGGCGTATGCTTTGACATTCCCCAAATTGTCATTTAGATAGTCGATAATTACCTTTTCAATCATATCTTTACTGACCCCAATGCTTTTAATAGAGTGTTGTTTTTTGAGTTATCCCTTGCCGCTCTCGCGCTTTTTGGGAAAACATTACATATAGAACAAAAAGACGCGGTATGCACTCGGTGACCATATTCCCCACTTGGGGCGTTAGCCACCCTTTGCCCCGCGTTCTCTAATATTGCGTTCATTTCGGCGCTTTTCATCAACTCGTTAAGACCTTGCAAATTTAATTCAAATTTAAAATTACCCATAGCGTTCGACCCTTATATTCTGTCCCCACCTTAACGGGATATTCTCCTGAATCCCCGTCATGCAGAAACCGAATGTCTGATACATTTCGCCCCAGATCATAACCTTACGGTTTTCCCATGTGTGAGTATCACCTTTAGGAATACCGACAACATATACAAGTTTCTTACCATACATGTTTAAGGCGTCTGTTATCTGTTCACTGGTAGGACTTCCAACGAGACAATCTTTAACGGTCTCAAAGTCCTCTCGTATGATAGGAGCTCCGAACTCGTCGTATCCTACTACCGTATTGACCGCTAATTGTATATCTGTCCCTTTCATCCGTTTACCGTCTCCTCGGGTTCTGTTTTCTCGGTTGTCTCTTTTTTCGGCGCGAGCTCCTCGACAGGAGAATACGAGCCTATCCTGTTACCTGATCCGAGTAGTTTCTTTTCAAGCTTAGAAAGATAAATCTCGCCACTCGAACCGCTACCATAGGTCCATGACTGAGAGTATCCGAGTCCGCTTTGGCTTGCCTGACTCGCGCCTATCGGTACGTCGCTCATACCGTCGCCTAACGCTCTAATAACCACACGAACGGATACCAGTTTCTTAGCCTCCTCGGTGGCTTTGGAGTTATAAGCGTCAATAATTACCGCCGCGTCATCCAATAAGCTTGTCGCGGTCGTTATCTCTCTTTCGCTCAGATCGCGAGTTATTCTATTCTGAATGTCCTCGATTGTAGCGTATGCCATATCTAAGCCTCATTTCTTTTTAGTGCTTGTCCGACCGCTCTTTTTTGCCTTGGGCTTTTCCTCGTGGATCTCCTCGGGAGTATCTTCTGGAGGATTAAGAAACTCATTATTAGACTCAGAGGCGAGCCGATAACCCGCCTCCAGATATTCATTAAGTCTATTATCCGCTACATGAGCCTCGACACCCGTCAGGCTATCAATGACTTTTATCACGCGCTAGGAACGCTTGTCTTTGACAGTGCGGCGAATACTGAGGTGTCGGCGCGGAATCCGACCTCGATCTCTGCACGAACCGCAAACATATTGCGCTCCCAGAGGTTGACATTCTGACCGTCGATTGTGATACTTGCCTGTTCTGAGTATGTGATAGCCACACCCTCAACAGTTCCCCAGAGGGCCTGTGTCCAGTCACCCGCAACGCCGATAATGTTCGGTGAACCCTGAACAAATGCGTTCTTACGGACGATTGCCTGAGCTCCGAGTATTGTCGGGATAGCTCCCTCGCCTACGTTATTAATAAACAGAGGGCGCTTATTATCGTCTGTTGCTCCGAGGAGTACGCCCCTCATCTGAGGAGAAAGTACATAACCGTTAACGATACCGCCATGGAGAGAAACGTCAGTGTCAGCGCTTACAAGTGCACCGTACACATCTGAATCCATGCTATAAGCGGTCACTGAGCCGAGTGTGTCGAAATTATCACCAGGTTTTACCGCGCCACCGAATACTGTTTTGTCAAACTTTGCGCCGAGTGCGTTAGGGAGTCTCCTAACGAGTTCATCATAGAGAGCTGCTGCGTCGCGTCTGAACTCCATAGAGAACGGAACGATAACCGCGAGCTTGTACGGTGTCATGAGCTTTGTGGAAATGCTCGGATTAGATACGGGTTTCTTATCTGTCTCAGCAACCCATGAAGCCTCGGGATCACCGAGAACAACAGGGATTGTCTCGCCGCGTCCGCTGAGTCTGATACCTCTTGCGAGCTGCATAACCGCGGAGCTTTCCTGTGTTTTCTGGAGAATTTCGTCGGAAAGTTCGGACGGGAGCTGAATATTAGTTCTGTTTGTATTAATACCTGACATAATAAACCTCCTTATTACTGGGCCACGGAGTCGAGCCAATCCGCGAATTTATCACGGTTAGCTTTTCCGCTGTAATTAATGACTTCTCCGCCATCCTTAACAGTGGGATATGTTGTCGGGTTGGCCTTATGCCAATTCATAAACGCCTGAGCTTGATTACGACATTCCTCCTCTGTATCCGCTGTTAACAGACTAGCGTCGAAACCTGTCTCTTTTGCTACCTTGTCGCGAATAGCGGTAATCTCGTCGCGCTTTTTCATTCCGTTAAGCTCCGCCTCGAGACGTGTCGCTCTTTCAGTAGCCCGTTCAAGTTCAGTCTTGTTTTTTTCCTCGATCTCGTCGAGCCTTGCCGCCTTTTCCTTTAAAGCCTCATAATCTGAGTACTTTTCACGGTCACGTTTAAGCCTCTCCGATATAATGGCGTCGAGTTCCGCCTGACTGAATTTCTTTTCAGACTGGGTTTCGTTGGGTGTTACTTCCTGAATATTTTCAGTTGACATAGTGCTATACCTCCTAAGAGTAGACCGCCTTTATGGTAGGCGTTACCAGAATAAAAAAATATCGTACGCCCTTATTGAGCGCACGATATTATATCATTTTGAGAACGATTATCAACATCAATTTACATCTACCTCCTCAGCTCGGGAGGACTCTATCTCTTTGCGTTTAGCGTATGCGTCCCTTTTCTGAGCATTGATACGCTCTTTATTGGCGGCGTATGCCTGTCTCCTTAAATAATTAAGCTTATCCTCGGAGTTCTTACCCTCGGCTCTATCCCACATTCTACGATAGACCTCAGGATCATATCCTTGTACGCTGTCATTACCTGAGAACCTTATAGCGTACGCACAATCACAATTACTATGAATGTGCTCGGCGTGTCCGTTACGCATAGCCTTAGCGCTTGCCCTTTGCCATCCTCTCGAGGCCAGTGTCAGACAGAATATACAAGTATCTCCTCGAGGAATCCAAGCGAACTCCGCCCCATCCCTAAGGGCGTTCTGGAGTGTGGTATCCTGTCCCGTCTGTTTAACAAGACGACCGACCGCCTGAGAGATAATGTCCTCATTCTGGGACGTCTTAAGAATACCGTTAATAGTTTTGGCGACTTCGCTATATTCTGCCGTTTTTGCGGGAGTTGCGGGAGCTAATACTTTGCCCGCCCACTCCTCAGCCACGAGGTCGTAGAACTCACACGCCGCCTCAGCCGCCGCCTCGCCGTACTTACTGGACAGTGCGAACGCGAAATCTATCGCTTTCTGCTGAGTTTGCCGATTCAAATACCATTCATGTTCGGAGAGATACTTAAACATTTCCTGTGAGGCTTTTTCATTTACGTTACGCAAAAGGCTAATATATCTATCCCATGCTTTATCAGATATAATCATTACCTTACCGCCTTGTCGTCTATATAAATATCCGCGAGTACTTTCCTCGGATCATAACCGAGCGACTTAATGCTTTCGGGTACGTTCTGATTTATCGCGTCAAATCTCAGGCCATACCCCGCGCAATATCGGACCGCCTCGGCGAGCCTGTTCCCCTCTCTACATGTCCAGAGGATTAATCTCGCCCCGTTCCGCTTTGAATTTTTCAATGAGTTTATGACTTTCATGTTAGGGCGTCCGTCGTTTAACTGGATTGTTCCGTCGAAATCCACCGCTATAATCATTCGGTTATCGTAAACTCGTCAGCTAATAGCTGAGCACCCCTAGCCCTTGACTCCTCGTTTTTAATTCGACGTATGTCCGCCTGAGAAAATCCTATCATTTCGAGAAACGTGTCAGTCTCAGCAAAACTCTTTCGAGCGCTTGCTATCTTAATAGCCGCGTCGGTGGTTGCTGCTATACTTGGCATACTGGGGTTTTTGAAATGAGCTATTATGTTCTTTTCATCCTCGGACAATTCATTCATACTTACGTTTCTGGTAATTGCTATCGCCATGAGTGCTATCGTTCTGAGGGCGTTACCATTGGAGGCGTTAAGCTGTTCCGCCATACCTACCAGAGTCTGAGTCTGAGCGAGAACCGCGTCGGCGCTTGTCGGGTTCGCCATGGACACGACGCCCGTATCGGTAACGGTTAAACCAGTCGCGGCGCTGAACTGAGTCGCTAACATTCGGAGCATTTCAACATGAGGCGCTATATTCCCCTGAGTTAGTTGTCCAAATGTCGGTTTTTCTCCCGTTTCTGGGTTAGTTGTCGCTGCAATTATAGAACCGACATATTGTCTAAACTTCTGGTCTATGACAGCGTCGTACTGTTCGTCCGTTATCCCGAGTAAAAACTTTTGCGGAGTCGTACAAAACTCCAGTCCGATTGTCGCGTTAGCTATTGTTCTAACGTAACCCTGAATCAGTCGTCTAATTGGCTCTTTAATTCTCGAGCGCCCAAATGGTTTGTCGCTTGTCTCGTTCCAGATCAGCGCCTCCATGAGAGGGCGACCCATTTTATGAGGATAATAACGCGCTGACCAGTTAGCGGTATCTCTCTCTCGGAACATGACTATGATAGCCTCATCCGTATAATAATTTATCTCGCTAGGCGTCCAGTTCTGGGTATCGTTGTCGGGCTTAGTGTCAATAATTGCAAACCCGCAACTAATACGACCCTTTTCCCCGTCCCACTTAGCCGCTGCTGTTTTGGGCGAATGAAATCTAATTTTACATTTAATATCAGGATCAGCGGAGAGTGTCGAAAACGTACAGCCATATTTAAGTTCGTCGCGTGTCGCTTTCATGTATTCGGTTATAAGGTTGTTCTGAACTACTAAATTCTCCAAATCGAGGTTAATATCTCCGTATACGTCGACAAATCCGTCGAACATTGACCTAGCCGCCAATACGTCGACCGTTTTAGCACCCCAAGCACAACCTATTTCGAGCTTAGACAACCCGTCTGGTAATGCTAATCCCAGATTAACCTCATTAAGAGAGATTTTACCCTCATAATATCGGTCTTTTTTCTCATTATTCGCACAATGATTATTAAAGATTGTCACGAGGTCGAGAAAATTCACATAATCCTTGTCCTCGAGCCCTGTCACGTTCGCAACTTGTAACATAATTTCGCCCTCCTGTTATCCAATCCTCATTTTTTTATTCGGGTCACGTTTTGTAGTCTTTACAGCCCATAAAGCCAGAGACGCCGCCTCAATCGGTAGCGAATCAGTTCCGCCAAATCCCCACCCGCCCGAAATCGGGCGCTTAGTGGATGATATAGCACTTTCACGGAGTCCCTCTTGTTTCTCATACCATGAGAGACTATGTTCTGTCAGTGCGTCCATTAACATACTTGTAGCTGCTATCATATCCGCCGCCCTAGGCCGAATGACTGAACCTTTACATTTCCATGTGTCTTTAATCTTATCTATGAGAACGTCGACTCCGTTCTTACCATCTATGGCGACTGAACAGGTCGAACCATATCTCGCGTTGAGAAAATCGGCGAGCCACTGGACACCGTTACCAGTTGTATTCCTGTCTATCAGTTCGACGCGAACATGACCCTCTGGAGTCTTTACAGCGCCGCATATACATACCTCGACTCCGTCGTTAGAGAACTTGATACCAAATGATACCTTACCGTCTGGCTTAGGTTCGGAGCTCTTGCAAGAATCCCACAACTCGGAGGATATAGCATAGTTAGCGCGCTCCTGTTCTTTCGGGATATAACCTAAATGTTCTCGGGCGAATGTATCAGGAGACATTGTAGTCGAGTCTTTAATTAACGCTGATTCTAACAATTGATAACCGAGCGAGGGGTTCGTATTGTACCATCTATCTTTATTGGATACGTCCCCGACCTCGTTATCACTCCATTCATGAATACATGACCCTTTTTCTGGGTTCTCATGAAATCGCTTTATCGCCCTCAGGAATATAAGACCCTTGTCACCTGTTACAGTCATTGGAGGCGTACCCATTAGGATTGTTTGAGGAGAGCCACTAGGCGCGGCAGAATTTAGCGGAGATAATGAGGCGTCCTGAGCCTCTGTGTATGCCTGAGCCTCGTCGATTACTACCAAATCAAACGTACCTCCTCGACCCATATCCGAATTACTTCCTCGAGTTCTAAACTCTATATGTCCGCCATTGACTAAATCGAGGACCATTTGGCCCGCGCTTATCGTATAATGGTCTACAAGTGCGTTAAGTTCTGGATACTCTGCGAACGGGTCGCCTTTTTTAGTACCGAATTTTTTCCTTAATCGGTCAAATGCTTTTTTGGCAGTTTGGAACTCCTGAGCCGTATGCAGTATTTTCTCCGCACGTTTTACTAATCCCCAAGTCTCCCGAGGATCACTAACTCCTGTCTTACCGTTCTGTCTAGGTACTTCCAGAACGCAATAACTATGTATGAGCCTCCCCTGAGCGTCGAGCGCTAACCAGTCGTTAAGTATTAACTCTTGCCATGGGTGGGGCTTAAGATCATAAGCTCCTGATAACTGAGCCGCGAATCCTCCCTCAGTTTTTACATACTCCTCGGCGTAATGATATGTTGGGTTCTGATTTCCTCGTCTTATCATTCGTCCGCCGCCTTTAGGAGTTTGAATAACGGCGTCTCTTTTGTAGTCTTGGAATCCCTAGACTCGAGCGCCTTAAGTCGGTCTATGCTCTCATAGAGTCCTGTTATGAGAGGTTTCATGTCACGCCCTGAGTCGGTCATGTCTATGACCTTGGCGTACTTGTTAATACAAGCTTTGACCGCTCCGATTTCTCCCTGTTCTTTCCACGCTATCTCAATGGACTCTGGTACATGAGTAGCGAGTTTTTTTCTTCTAGGCATGATATACACACCTCCTTTAACCTTGCTTTTAATGTCTGCATGTTCGACATGATTCTAAATTGTCAAAGTACGACTTAATCCTTTTATTGTGGATTTTAGGTTCGAGAGTGTCGGCGCT
>Ga0310690_10002428_pt1 | contig 30317 bp, 20 predicted proteins | sample AusTroGonzalo_MG_2_FD_207661 | JGI IMG/M metagenome (GOLD analysis project Ga0310690, IMG submission 207661) | Bovine rumen microbial communities from tropical cattle in Woodstock, Queensland, Australia - Gonzalo_04 (v2) (version 2) | ecosystem: Host-associated > Mammals > Digestive system >...
CTTCGTCATCATGGTTAAGAACGGAACCGTTCAGGTTGATATGGTGACCATGAGCACGCAGACGGGTAAGAATCTGGGCGGATTCCGTCCCGACATCCTGCAGGCCGTCAAGGAACTGCACCCCACGTGTCTGCGCTGGCCGGGTGGCGGCTATGTGGCGCAGTACGACTGGAAGTGGGGCATCGGTCCTCAGGAGAACCGTGAGCGCTGGGCGCACTGGATGTGGATGGACTACGACCAGAACTGCTTCGGTACGGATGAGTTTATCCGTTTCTGCCGTGAGGTGAACAGCGAACCTATCATCGTGGTGAGCGTGAAGTTTGAACGGCCTGCTGAGGAGTATGACCAGATTCTGCAGGATGCAGTGAACTGGCTGCGCTACTGCAACGCACCCGCTAGCGACGAGTGGGGGGCGAAGCGTGCTGCCAACGGGCATCCCGAGCCCTATAACGTGAAATATTGGGAGATTGACAATGAGATGTGGGAGATGGGTATCGACCGCTATGAGAAGTGCGTGCGCGACTTCAGCACCGCCATGCGCAAGATAGACCCTTCGATCAAGATCATCGCCTGTGGCGGCTTCCGCGAGGATGAGCAGTTTATCCAGCGTAGCGGCAATTTCTTCGACTACCTGAGTCTGCACCACTATGAGCAACAGGGCGGCTATGCAACAGGACCCGCACGTCTGGGACAGCAGTATGACCGTTATGCCCAGATGATTGCCGACGGGCCTAACCCGAATATCAAACTGTTTATCTCGGAATGGAACCTGAACAGTATCGATTGGCGGACGGGTCTCTTTGCTGGCGGTTTCCTGAATATGTGTGAGGCGCGCGATGTGGTGGCGATGGGTGCTGCAGCCCTCTTCCTGCGTCGTACTGACTCGCCCGACTGGAACAACGCTTTCATCAACTTCGACTATAAGGATCTGTTTAAGGCGCCTAACTGTCAGGTGACCGAACTCTGGTACGATCATTTCTCGAAGTACCGTCTGGCCTACAGTGGCGATACGGGCAATCTGAGCGTGAGCACAACGATGCAGGAGAACGGCTCGGGTGTGATTGTGAAGGTGGTGAATCCCACCGACGAGTCGGCTACCTTGCGTATCAAGGGCGACTGGGAAGGGGTGAAGGATGCGCTATTCGAGTATTATGCACCTGGTTCGCTGACGGTGGCCAACAGTATGGAAAATAAGAATGCCGTCGCCCTTCAGAAAGCAATTCAGAAGATTGACGGCAATGATGTCATACTTTCGGTGCCAGCCCTTTCTGCGGGCGTGCTGACCATCAACAAGTGATGGGGCAGCCTCAACTCTCGGCGGCTGTCTCGAAATAGGTCTCGAGTTCAGCGCGGGCGCTGCCCTCACCATTGGGCAGGTCGCGGATGATCTGACCTTTCTCCAACAGCGCAATGCGCGTTGAGATGTCGATGGTATGAGCCAGATTGTGGCTGGAGATGAGAATGGTGGCTCCCGTTTCACGATTATAATCTGTGAGCAGATGTTTCAGGACATTCTGTGACGAGGGATCAAGAAAGTTGAAGGGCTCGTCGAGGATGACCAGTTGCGGACGCATGATGAGCGCCGACATGATACCCACCTTCTGTTTGTTACCGGCAGAGAGGTTGCGGATGAGTTTCTTCTGTCCGAAGATCTCGCCAGCAGCCAGACGCTCGTAGGCCTTCAGGCGTTCGTCAATCTCGCTCTGGGGAATGCCCTTGATCTTACCCAAGAAAGCAAAGAACTCCTCGGGGGTCAGGAAATCCACGAGGAAGGTCTCGTCGATATAGGCGCCCGTATGGTCTTTCCAATCTTCTGAGGTGGCGGGATTGATGACGATAGCCTCCTCGCTACGGCTGAATCGGGAATCGGAAGGGAAGGTGAGCGACACCTCACCCTCATCGGGCTTCAACAGGTCGAGGATCATACGGAACAGCGTGGTCTTGCCTGCACCGTTGTTACCCACTAAACCAAGGATATCCCCGTCGTTAATCGTAAACGAGGGGATATCGCTGGCAATCGTCTGCCCGAAGGCTTTCTTGATATTTGAGATTGTAATCATAGTGATTTACAATTTTAGACTATTCCTTTTCCGTGACAGTTCTTGAACTTCTTACCAGAGCCACAGGGACATGGATCGTTGCGACCGGGGAGTTTGTCCTTGATGACCGGCGTGCGGGGCTGCTGGGCACGGGTGTCGTGCTGGGCGGCTGCCTGCTGGTTGCGGTCGACGAGTTGCTCCTCGCTAATCTCCTGCTTCGACTCGGTATACTGCTGGCGCTGGGTGTGCTGCTCGGGGGCTGCCTCCTGCACCTGCTGCACCTCAGGAATCTGGGCACGGGTGAGGATGGAGGTGATGCGGTTGTACATCTCGTTGATCATGGCATCCCACACCTTTGCACTCTCCAGTTTGAAGATGAGCAACGGGTCTTTCTGCTCGTAAGAGGCATTCTGTACGGAGTGCTTCAGTTCGTCGAGTTGACGGAGGTTCTCTTTCCAGGAGTCGTCGATGATATGGAGCAGGATAGACTTCTCGAATTCCTTGACAACCGATTTCGACTCTGACTCGTAGGCCTCCTTGAGGTTGCAGGGGATATTGTACATACGGCGACCGTCGGTGATGGGCACCATGATGCGCTCGTACATGTGCCCCTGATTCTCGTAGACCTGCTTGATGATGGGCTGTGCTACGGTCTGGATGCGCTCCGTGCGACGGTTGAAGTTGCCGATGGCTGCCTGGAAGGCGTTCTCGGTGAGCACCTCGCGGGGCTGGTTGACGAACTCGTCGCTGGTGAAGGGCACTTCCATCGAGAGGATGTGCAGGAATTCTTCCTTGCAGCCGTTGTAGTCGTTGTTCTCGATGATATTGACCACACGGTCCCAGATGATGTTGGCGATATCCATACCGATACGCTCACCCATGAGGGCGTGGCGACGCTTCTCGTAGATGACGGTGCGCTGTTTGTTCATCACATCGTCGTACTCGATCAGGCGCTTACGGATACCGAAGTTGTTCTCCTCGACCTTCTTCTGGGCACGCTCGATGCTCTTGGAAATCATTGGCGATTCAATCATCTCACCATCCTTGAAGCCCAGACGGTCCATCACGGAGGCGATACGCTCAGAGGCGAAGAGTCGCATGAGTTTGTCCTCGAGTGAGACGTAGAAGACAGAAGAACCTGGGTCGCCCTGACGTCCTGCACGACCACGCAACTGACGGTCGACACGACGGCTCTCGTGACGCTCGGTACCGATGATGGCCAGACCACCGGCTGCCTTTACCTCAGGCGAGAGTTTGATATCGGTACCACGACCGGCCATGTTGGTAGCGATGGTGACGGCTCCCTTGCCATTGGTGCTCTGACCGGCGAGAGCCACGATGTCGGCCTCCTTCTGGTGGAGTTTGGCGTTCAGCACCTGGTGGGGGATACCCTCGCGCTTGCCAGTCTCAGGATTCACATACATATCGAGCATACGGCTGAGCAACTCAGAGATCTCGACTGAGGTGGTACCAATCAGCGTAGGACGGCCCATATTGCGCATCTTCACGATCTCGTCGATGACAGCCTTGTATTTCTCACGAGCGGTCTTGTAGACACGGTCGTCCTGGTCGTTACGGATCACAGGACGGTTGGTGGGAATCTCCACCACGTCGAGTTTGTAGATATCCCAGAACTCACCGGCCTCGGTAGAAGCGGTACCGGTCATACCTGAGAGTTTGTGGTACATGCGGAAGTAGTTCTGCAGGGTGATGGTGGCAAAGGTCTGCGTGGCAGCCTCCACCTTCACATGCTCCTTGGCCTCGACAGCCTGGTGCAGACCATCGCTCCAGCGACGGCCTTCCATGATACGGCCCGTCTGCTCGTCGACAATCTTCACTTCACCATCGATGACCACATACTCGTCGTCCTTGTTGAACATACAGTAGGCCTTCAGCAACTGCTGGAGGGTATGTACGCGCTCGCTCTGTACGGCGTAGTGGCTCATCAGTTCGTCCTTCTTGTCAACACGCTCCTGGTCGCTCAGACCTGTCTCTGCTTCGAGGGCAGAGAGTTCAGAGGTGATGTCGGGCAAGACGAAGAGTTCGTTATCGTTGACTTGCTTGGCCAGCCAGGCTGTACCCTTATCGGTGAGGTCGCAGGAGTTGAGTTTCTCGTCGACCACGAAGTAGAGAGGCTCCACACACTCGGGCATACGACGGTTGTTGTTCTCCATATAGATCTCCTCGGTCTTCAGCATACCGGCCTTGATACCTTCCTCAGAGAGGTATTTGATGAGGGGCTTGTTCTTCGGCATAGCCTTGTGGGAACGGTAGAGGGAGAGGAATCCCTGATCGAGTTTTTCCTGACCTTCCTTCTTGTTACCAGCCTCTACGAGTTGGTTACCAGCGGTGATCAGCGTCTTGGCATCAGCGAGATATTGGGTGGCCAGTTGCTTCTGTACGCCTACGAGTTTCTCCACCAATGGCTGGTATTCCTCAAACATCTGGTCGTCGCCCTTGGGAATCGGACCAGAGATGATCAGCGGGGTACGGGCATCGTCGATCAACACGGAGTCGACCTCGTCGACGATGGCGTAGTTATGGGCACGCTGCACGAGATCCTGTGGCGAAGTGGCCATGTTGTCGCGCAGATAGTCGAAACCGAATTCATTGTTGGTACCGAAGGTGATGTCGGCCTGATAGGCCTTACGACGGGCTTCGGAGTTGGGCTGGTGCTTGTCGATGCAGTCGACGCTCAGACCATGGAACATATAGAGCGGACCCATCCACTCGGAGTCACGCTTGGCCAGATAGTCGTTCACTGTGACCACATGGACACCGTTACCCGTGAGGGCATTGAGGAACACAGGGAGGGTAGCCACAAGGGTCTTACCTTCACCAGTGGCCATCTCGGCAATCTTTCCCTGATGGAGCACGAAGCCACCAAACAACTGCACGTCGTAGTGGACCATCTCCCATTTCAGGTCGTTGCCGCCTGCCGTCCAGTGGTTATGATAGATGGCCTTGTCGCCATCGATGGTTACGAAGTCCTTACGGGGATCGGCTGCCAGTTCACGGTCAAAGTCGGTGGCTGTGACGATGGTCTCCTCATTCTCTGCGAAGCGACGGGCGGTCTCCTTGACGATGGCAAACACCTCGTACATCACTTCGTCGAGGGCCTTCTCGTAGATGTCCAGCACTTCCTTCTCAATTTTATCAATCTGTGCGAAGATGTCTGCACGCTCATCGATAGGGGTGTTTTCGATGGTTGCCTTCAGTTCGGCAATCTTCTCCTTCTGCTCTGTGGCAGACGACTGTACCTGTTGCTGCAACTCCTTCGTACGCTGACGGAGTTCGTCATTGCTCATGGCTTCAATCTTGGGAGCGAGGGCCTTGGCCTTCTCCACGAGCGGCTGAATCAGTTTCATGTCGCGCGACGACTTGTCGCCAAACAATGACTTTAAAATCTTGTTGAAATTCATTTGTATATTTACTTTTTTACTATTTACGATTTACAATTTATAAAAAACGGGTGCAAAGTTACGAATAAATGAGCGAAATACCAAATATTTTTGGATATTTCCGAATGCCGAGTAACTTCGGCGGAAAAGCCAAAGTTACGAAAAAAATCCGTAACCACCAAAGAAAAAGCCAGAACAATAGTTCTGTGTGTCAGAACAACGGTTCTGACGAGCAGGCATTAGGTGCCCTGATGCGGATGGTTTTTGCAATGGTCGGCGCGATGCGGTCGATGGTGACAGGGGTTTTCACACGCTCTGCCTTCGTGCCGGCTCCATAGATGATGATGGGGAATTGTACCAAAGAGGCTCTGGAGAGATAGTCTTCCTTGGTGTCTTCGTTCTGCAGTTGCCAGCCTGGCGACACCTCGATGAGGATATCACCGTTGCGCTCGGGATTGAAACCGTTGCGGATCTTGCTGATCTGGAGATTGTTACCGCTGAGCAGTTGCAGGGAGGTATAGACATTACGGACACCCGACATCTGTGAGATGAACTCCTGGGCGCGCTGCGAGGCATCGGTCAGACTGATGCGCTTGGATTCCAACAACTTGTGATTCAGATAAATCTCATTGCTGAAGCAGGTCTCAACATAATGCCCCTGTCCCCAGATGGCTCCGAAGTACATGTTCAGCAGATTGGCGGTGCGGTTGATATAGAAGATGCCCGAGGGAATGCGGTATTTCTCGTAGTCGGCACTTTCTACATCACTATAGCCCGTGCTGGTGAGCACAAACATGATATGTTCGGCACCCAAACGTTGTTCAAGGGCGGTGATCAGACGGGACAGTTCGCGGTCGATGCGGACATAGGTGTCCTGTAGTTCCATCTGACATTCTGACACAGGCTTGTGGTCGTAGGTGCCAGCATAATAGGTGAGACAGAGCATGTCGGTGACACGATCATAGCCCAGACCATTGTTGGCTACACACTGTGTGGCAAGGTCGGTGATATCTGTATTAACCAGTCCGCTGGCCTTGTATTCTATGAATTTTCTTTCGTCTTTGAAGGGATGCTTGAAGGGCTTTTGCTCACCAATGTGCTGGTAGTAGTTAAAGGTGCCAGCAAGGGGGATAACAGGCTCCCATGACTGCGTCTTAATCTTTTCTTTCGGTGATTGTAATTCGTTGATATACAACAACCATGAAGGAAGTGCGCTCAAGTAATACTCTGAGGTCTTCCACTGGCCGCTGAAATCATCCAACCAAAAGGCTGCATCAGCCGCATGACCGGCTGAAAGAATAGCGGCATCTTTCTGTGGGGCGATAGCGAAAATCTTTGCCTGTCCTTCGGTGGCTACCTTCAGTTCGTCGCAGATGGATGATACCTGCATCTGTACGGGAGAGTCCTGTCCGGGTTTGCGCTTGTCGTCTGTGCAGAAGACAGAACGCAGCGTCTCCTTGTCGAGCCATTTCTCACCTACAATACTATGATAATAAGGCGAGACACCCGTGACGACTGACGAGATGGCAGACGCACGGTCGATGGGGGCAAAGGGATAGGAGGCATTATCGTAGACCAGGCCTTCGGCCAATAACCGTTTGAATCCGCCATTGCCATAAAGCGGGGTGAAGGCCTCGAGGTAATCGTTGCGTAACTGGTCAATCGTGATGTTGACAACCAGTCGTGGTGCATACTTGATGGTTTCCTGTGCATGGATGCTTTCCGTATTGAATCCCAATACGGCCAGCAACGTGATGTAGATGTATCTGTTTCTATGCATTTTTATAATGACTCCAATATCTAATCAGCAAACATAATGCCAGAATAATCATTCCTTCGGCATAAACCTGGAAACACCGTCCGATGAAGAACAGCAGAATCATCACAAGCAGGATGGTCCACCAACGGGTGTTCTTCTTGCGTTTCAGGACGGCGGGAATGAAAAACAAGGGTAGGGGGTTCAGTAGCAGAATCTGGAGATTGGTGCTGGTGGTGGGGTGTTCAGAGAACAGCATCGCAAAGAGCACACAGCCTGCCAATCCCTGCAACAGCATCAGCAAAGCGTCCCAGTACTTATAGGTTTTGTGTCGGCGCCATTCCAGAATCAGCACACAGACAGAAACCGCTAATAATATAAGGAATGTCGGGATGGGCGAGATGGGAAAGTCGGGCTCGATGACCTGTACGCCTGGGGGCACCAGCAGATGGCGCTCAGTGATCAGCGGACGGTACTCACCATCCTTATAGATCTGGGCATGGTCGAAGTCGTACATCAGATTATTAGGCAGGAACTCCTGCTGTTTATGGTCGGTCGACTGGTCGGCCTTGATGCCTAAGAGAATGTCGTTGCCGAATTTCGCCCAGGGGTGGTTTCTGACACATTCGTGCACCATCTCGCGATAGGTGGGCGAGAAATCCTCACGCAGTTGGTATTCTATCTTACCGTTGATGCTTCGCAGGATGATGTCACGCGGACGAGTGGAGCAGTTATCGTAAAAGAAATTATAACGATAGATGCGGTTGCCGGGCATCAGGTTCTCATTCAGCGCCTGGATGACGGCCCGCTTCTCTTCCGCCGTCAGGTTGAGTTTCTGTTCGGTCACGCTGCTGCCCCATCTGCGATAGTAGTTGCAGAAATAGGGCATGGGGGTGGTGCCCAGTTCGTAGTCGGTGAGTCCGAAGACGAAGCGGAGCACGAAATGAGGCGCCTTGAAATTGAAGAGTCCCCAGTTGAATACCACATCCTCGTTTGTCCTGAGGTCATGATAGCGGAGTGCGGAATGACCATAGAGGCTGTAAATCTCCTCATGAGGCGAACAAGTAAGCAAACTGATGTCGACGGAATCCAAATCCGAAGTGTGCTCATTTTGAGCAGAAATAGGTATTATGCTACTGAAAATCAGTAGGATAGATACTGTTAAGGATATCTTAAATGTCATTTCTAAATGTTTCACGATGCAAAAATAACTTATATTTTTCAGTAAAAAGCGAACTTTTCGATTTTTTTTCAATAATTTTGCACGCTGAAATGATTTTCAACAGATAGTAAATATAATATGAATAGAATTCTGGTCAGTTTTCTGATCGCATCATCTGCGATGACAGCCTTTGCCCAAGGTGCCACAAATTCCCCTTATAGCCAGTTCGGATTAGGAGAGATTGCACAACAGGGCAGCAGTCTGAACAGAGGAATGGACGGTCTTGGCATCGCCCTTCATCAAGGCAACCAAGTGAATACCGCAAACCCTGCTTCTTATGCTTATGTCGATTCCCTGACAATGCTTTTCGACATGGGTCTTTCCGCCTCACTCACACATTTCGAGGAAAATGGCGTGAAGAAGAATGCCCGCACGGGTAATTTCGAATATGCACTCGGCTCGTTCAGACTATCGAAGAACGTGGGTGCAACATTTGGTGTGCTGCCCGTGACGAACGTAGGTTACGATTATTACAGTTCCAGATATATGTCTGATATGCAGTCAACCATGTTGACATCCTATACGGGTGATGGTGGCTTGCAGAAACTCATTGTAGGTTTGGGAGCCCGTGTGGGGAATCTCTCTGCCGGATTCAATGTGGGTTATCTCTGGGGTGGTTATAATCACAGCATCGTCCTGTCGAGTTCTACTGCCGTCAACAACCTGACCAAGAAGTATCAGGCCGATGTTTCCAGTTATGTTCTGGACTTCGGTCTCCAGTATGACCTTCGTCTGAGCAAGAAAGACAAGGTGACACTGGGTGCTACCTACGGCCTGGGACATAAACTGAATGCTGATGCCACCTGCGACATCATCAATTCCAACTCGACCATCAGTAAGGCTGATTCCACACATCTGGTTATCGGCAATGCCTTGGAACTGCCTCATACCTTTGGTGTAGGACTGGCCTATACACACCAGAACACTCTGACCATCGGTGTTGATGGAACGATGCAGCGTTGGGGCGAACTGAAATTCCCCAAGGAGTCGGAAGGCCAGTATCAGTTGGCTTCAGGCATGTTGAAGGATGCCTATAAGATGACCGTCGGAACGGAATGGGTTCCGCGTTATAACAGTCGTCGTCTGATTGATCGCATCAAATATAGAATCGGTGCCAGTTACATGACTCCATATTATAAGATAGGTACAATAGACGGTCCTAAGCAATACAGCGTCAGCGCTGGTTTTGGTATTCCCATCCAGAATCAGATCAATGCCCGTTCCTATGTGAATATCAGTGGTCAGTGGGTGAAACAGTCGGTTGACGGCTTGCTGAAGGAGAATACCTTCCGCATCAACGTGGGGGTGACCTTCAATGAACGCTGGTTCGCTAAGTGGAAGGTGGAGTAGTGAAAAGTTAAGAGTGAATAGTGATGGGTAAGACGTGTGAGACAGTGAAGCAGAAGAAGTGGTGTCGGATGATGCTGCTACTGTTCACTATTAACTGTTCGCTATTCACGGCCTGTGAGGAAGCCCAGGAACATACGGCGGCTGCCATCTACGACAGGGATTCCGTATCGATGATGGTTTCCTATGGCGTCAACACGCTGATCAGCGACTCTGGTGTTATCAAATATAAGATTGTGACAGAACGCTGGGATGTGAATATGATTAAGCAGCCCACACGCTGGACGTTCGAGAAAGGTGTGTTTTTTGAGCAGTTCGACCAAAACTTCCATGTGGAGGCTTATGTCCAGGCTGATACCGCCTGGTATTATGACCAGCAGAAGTTATGGCATCTGCGCGGTCGTGTGAGAATCCGGAATGCAAACGGCCTGGTATATCAGAGTGAGGAACTGTATTGGGACGGTCTCAAACATGAACTCTATTCGAATGTCTTTTCAAAAGTGACCACGCCCGAGCGTACCCTTCAGGGCACGTATTTCCGTAGCGACGAGCAGATGCGCCACTATACGGTCAGCAACTCGAAGGGCTCCTTTATGGCTGAGGATATGACTGGTGAGAACAAGAATCAGGAAGGGGCTCCTGGCGATTCCACGCAGCAACAGGTGGAACCGATTCTCCGTCCACAGGCACAGAAGCATGCCAAGACGACACCGTAGATTTACCCTAACGCTATTCGGACATGTCGACACTCATCATAGGACTGCTTATCTCGATGCTGTTTTCCGCCTTCTTCTCAGGTATGGAAATAGCCTTTGTGTCGAGTAACAGGATGTTGGCTGAGATGGACCGTGAGAAGGGCGGATTGTCACAGCGCGTGATCAGTGTGTTTTATCAGCATCCTAATAATTTTGTCTCTACCATGCTGGTAGGCAATAATATCTCGTTGGTCATCTACGGTATCCTTTTTGCAGAGATATTTGACCAGACGCTGTTTTATGCGTTCGACGATGGTATGCGGGTGGTGTTTGACACGTTGCTGTCGACGCTGATCGTCCTTTTTACGGGCGAATTCCTGCCCAAGACCATCTTCAAGAGCAATCCGAACATGATGCTCACCATCTTTGCCGTTCCTGCCTGGCTGTGCTACGTCATCCTGTATCCCATCAGTCGTGTGGCGACGCTCCTTTCCAAGGGCATCCTCCGTATCTTTGGCGTCAGGATGAACAAGAACGTCGGAGATAAGGAATTCACGAAGGTGGATTTGGACTATCTCGTGCAATCCAGCATCGACAATGCCAAGGATGACGAGGAGATCGGCGAGGAGGTGAGGATCTTCCAGAACGCCCTCGATTTCTCAGAGACAAAGGTAAGGGACTGTATGGTGCCGCGTACGGAGATAGATTCCGTAGAGGATACGGATACCATTTCGGAGTTGAAGCAGGTGTTTATCGAAAGCGGACACTCAAAGATAGTGGTCTATCATGAGGATATTGATCATGTCATCGGTTATATCCATTCATCGGATATGTTCCGTCTGACGGCTTCTGATCATGTACATATTGCGGATCTGAAATCGCAGATTATCCGTGAGATCAGTTTCGTACCAGAAACGATGTTTGCCTCCAAACTGATGCAGTTGCTGATGCAGCAGAAACGGTCGTTGGCCATCGTGGTCGATGAGTTTGGCGGTACCAGTGGCCTGGTGTCACTTGAGGATATCATGGAGGAGATCACAGGTGAGATTGAGGATGAGCATGATAATAATAGTCATGTCGCCAAACAAGTGGCGGAGGGTGAGTATGTGTTATCAGCCCGTTTGGAGATAGAAAAAGTGAATGAGATGTTCTCTTTGGAATTGCCCGAGAGTGATGAATATATGACAGTTGGCGGCCTCATTCTCCATGAATATCAGTCATTCCCGAAACTCAATGAGGTGATACGTATCAAATCGTATGAGTTCAAAATATTGAAGAATACCTCGACAAAAATTGAACTGGTACGACTAAAAGTGATGGAATAAGCATTTTTAACCAACGAAATTAGGTTGTTCATGCTTTTTTTTGCAGAAAAATTTCGCTGTTTCCGACAATTTTAGTAATTTTGCCGACTGAATTGCGCGTTGCGCATGAATATATGTAGTATATAAAGAAAACAAAAAATAAAAAATCAAAACAAAATGGCAGCATTAGGTAAAATTAGAAAAAGAGGCGTGACTCTGGTGATTATCGTCGGACTCGGCCTGTTCGCCTTCATTGCTGAAGAGGCTTTCCGTTCTTGTGAAGCAACAAAGAACCAGCAGCGTCAGCAGATAGGCGAAGTGTTAGGAAACAAAATCAATGTTCAGGAGTTCCAGGCTCTTGTGGATGAGTATCAGGAAGTGATCAAGATGACTCAGGGTCGCGACAACCTCTCTGAGGAGGAACTCAACCAGGTGAAGGATCAGGTCTGGAACCAGTTCATCAATGATCAGATTATTCAGAACGAGGCTAAGAAGGTTGGCCTGACCGTTACCGATGAGGAGATGCAGAACATCCTCAAGGAAGGTACCAACCCCATGTTGAGACAGTCTCCCTTCGTGAATCAGCAGACGGGTCGTTTCGACGTCACCATGCTTACGAAGTTCCTGGCCGATTACAAGAAGAATGCCAGCAATCCTCAACTTGCAGAGTCGTATGAGCGCATCTACAAGTATTGGCAGTTCATCGAGAAGCAGTTGCGTTCACAATCACTGTCGCAGAAGTACCAGAGCCTTATCCTTGGTTCTCTGATTTCAAATCCTGTCTCTGCTAAGATGGCCTTCGAGGCACAGAATCAGGAGAGCGACATCCTGCTCGCCAGCATCCCCTACAGTTCTATCAACGATAACGACGTGAAGGTGACCGATGCTGATATCAAGGCTAAGTATGAGTCGGAGAAGGCTATGTACGAGCAGACAATGGAAACCCGCGATTTCAAGTATGTCGACCTTCAGGTGGTTCCTTCTGCAGCCGACCGCGATGCGCTGATGAAGAACATGAACGAGGCTTACGAGAAACTCCAGAGCGGTGCTAATCCTGCTGAGGTCGTTCGTAAGGCACAGTCTCAGGTTCCCTATACGGGCATTGCCACTACCAAGAATGTATTTACACTTGATATCATCAATCACCTCGACTCTATGTCAGTAGGTCAGACTTGCCGTCCTTTCGAGACTACTTCTGACAACACGCTGAACGTGGTGAAGTTGATTGCCAAGACCCAGGCTCCTGACTCTATTGAGTATCGTCAGATTCAGGTTTCAGGTGAGACACTTGAGGCTATCCGCAAGACAGCCGACAGCATCACTACCGCTTTGAAGGCTGGTGCCAACTTCGAGGAACTTGCTAAGAAGTATGGTCAGGAAGGTAAGTCTCAGTGGCTGACATCTGCCATGTATGAGAATTCTACTTCTTTGGATGACGAGTCGAAGAATTATCTCACCACCATCAACAGCCTCGCTGTGAATGAGGTGAAGAATCTGGAGTTCTCTCAGGGTAACATCGTGATGCAGGTTCTGAATCGTAAGGCCTTTGTCGACAAGTATGATGTGGCTATTATCAAGCACACCATCGACTTCTCGAAGGGCACCTATTCTGACGCTTACAATAAGTTCAGCCAGTATGTCAGCGAGAACAAGACTTTGGAAGAACTTGAGAAGAATGCCGATAAGTTCGGTTTCAAGGTTCTGGAGCGTAAGGATATCTTCAACTCTGAGCACAATGTGGTTGGCCTGCGTTCTACCCGTGAGGCTATGAAGTGGCTCTTCGATGCCAAGGAAGGTGACGTGAGCCCGCTGTATGAGTGTGGTAACAACGACCATCTGCTCGTTCTGGCTCTGACCAAGATCCATCCCGTTGGTTATCGTGACCTCGACGGTGTGAAGGATATGATCAAGCAGGAGGTGCTCCGCGATATGAAGTTCGATCAGATCAAGGCTAAGTTTGCCAACGTGAAGAGTCTGGCCGAGGCCCAGAAGGCTGGTGCCAAGATCGACTCTGTCAATCAGGTTACCTTCGGTGCACCTGTATTCGTACAGTCTACCGGTGCCAGCGAGCCCGCTCTGTCGGGTGCTGTGGCTGGTGTGAAGGAGGGTGCCTTCAGTCCTTCTCTCGTGAAGGGTAATGGCGGTGCTTATCTCTTCCAGGTTAACCGTAAGGCTGCCCGTGAGGGTGAGAAGTTCGATGCAAAGGCTGTTGAGCAGCGTCTGCAGCAGCAGGCTGCCCAGGCTGCAAGCCGTTACATCTCAGAACTCTATCAGAAGGCTAAGGTGGTTGACAACCGTTACCTCTTCTTCTAAGCGAATACTTTAGAAATTGTATAAATTAGAAACAAATCCTGCAAAACATTTGCGGGATTTGTTTTTTATTCGTATATTTGCAAACGATACACTATCATTTATTAATAACTAAACAAAAAACGATTGCGATTATGAAGAAAAAGTTCATCTGTGCCGTTTGTGGATATATCTATGAAGGCGATGCTGCTCCCGAGAAGTGCCCTATCTGTAAGGCGCCTGCTTCTAAGTTCTCTGAACTCAAAGACGAGGGTGAGACCACCTATGCTACCGTTCACCGCATCGGCGACGGCAAGCCTGAGGGTGTTTCACAGGAAATGATTGATGACCTGCGCAACCACTTCAATGGTGAGTGTAGCGAGGTTGGTATGTATCTGGCTATGGCCCGTCAGGCCGATCGTGAGGGCTATCCCGAGATCGCAGAGGCTTTCAAACGCTATGCGTTTGAGGAGGCTGATCACGCATCAAGGTTTGCCGAGTTGCTGGGTGAGTGCGTATGGGACACCAAGACCAATCTCGAGAAGCGTGCTGCTGCAGAGGCTGGCGCCTGCGAGGATAAGTTCCGTATTGCCAAGAATGCTAAGGCTGCCGGTTTCGACGCTATCCACGACACCGTTCATGAGATGGCTAAGGACGAGGCCCGCCATGGGGCTGGCTTTGCCGGTCTGTTGAAGCGCTACTTCAAATAAAAAGTAGGATGAAAAAAATAAAATGTGCAAAAATCCGTTTTATCTATTGATGAAGCGGATTTTTTATTTTCTTCTGATTCTATCAGCCCTAGTGGCCTGCGAAGACGATGACCGTTTTTCTTCTGCAGGTGGACTGACACTGACTTTTGAGACCGATACGCTCAAGATGGATACCGTGTTCTCAAGGTCGGCATCGTCGACCTATACGTTCTGGGTGCATAATCATAATTCTGAAGGTCTGAGGCTTTCGAGCGTCAGACTCTCAAAGGGCAACCAGACGGGATTCCGCGTGAATGTCGATGGCTCCTATCTCGACAACTCGAATGGCTCACAGGTGAACAATCTTGAAATACGTCGTAGGGACTCCATCCTTGTATTTGTGGAATTGACACCTTCTGATGCCCGACAGTTGGAACCACGACTGATAGAGGATGATTTGGTGTTCTCGCTCGAGGGTGGGGCTGTACAGAAGGTTAACCTGCGGGCTTGGGCCTGGGATGCTGAGCGGTGGGATTATCTGACCATACAGCGTGATACGACAATTACTTCCCAGCGTCCTGTGATTGTGTTTGGCAAACTGACCATCGCCAGTGGTGCGACCCTTACGCTGAAGAACACTACGCTTTATTTCCACGATCAGGCGGGCATCGATGTGCACGGCACCTTGGTGACGGATAGTTGTCTGCTGCGTGGCGACCGTCTCGACAAGATGTTCTCCTATCTCCCTTACGACCGTGTGAGTGGCCAGTGGGGCGGGATTCATTTCTTTGAGACATCCACGAAGAATAGCCTCACCGATACCGAGATCCGCAATTCCGGCGATTATGCCATCCTGTGCGATTCGGCTGCTCTCAATGCGGACGAACTGCGTTTGGATCTGCTCCGTTGTGTCATCCACAATGGTGAGGGCGTAGGCCTTACCTGTCGTCATGCTAATGTCAGACTACAGTTGTGTCAGATATCGAATATGGCTGGTGAATGTGTGACCATCGAGGGCGGACAGGTACAGATACATCGCTGCACGCTGGCGCAGTTTTATCCCTTTGATGGTAACAGGGGGGCTGCCTTGCTGTTCTCCAACATCCTGCCGCTACAAGGATTGCTTTGCGACAGTTCCATCATCACCGGTTATGCTGACGATGTGATCATGGGTATTCAGACGGATACAACCCGTGTGTTTGAATATCGGTTCATGCACTCCCTTCTGCGTACGCCGAAGGTGGAGACGGCCGATTCTGTCCGTTTCTCAGACATTATTTGGGAATTACCGAAAGACAGCATTCAAGGCACGCGCCACTTCCGGCTTATCGATGAAGAGAACTTCATCTATGATTTCCACCTCGACAGTCTCTCAACTGCCCAAGGACTCGGCTGCTACTAAACGCTTCTAGAATTCTGAGAAGCAGAGCGGCATCAGCGTCTCGATGCCATCCATCACATAGATATGCTTACGTCCATAGAGCAGGATACGCATCGGTGACTTGGCTCTCGTTTCCGACTCGAGAATCACCTGTCTGCATGCGCCGCATGGACCAGTGGGCTCCTCCGTCAGTTCACCATCCGTGCCACGAGCAGCGATGGCCAGCATCCTGACGGGGACATCCGGATATTGGGCACCTGCAAAGAACAATGCAGTGCGCTCGGCACAGATTCCCGAGGGATAGGCGGCATTCTCCTGATTACTGCCCGACAGTTCCACGCCGTTTTCAAGACGTACGGCAGCACCCACTCTGAAATGGGAGTAGGGAGAATAACTGCGACCGGTGGCTTCGATGGCCAGTTCTATCAAATGACGCTCTTCTTGTGAGAGTTCTTCGGTCTGACAGACCTTGATGTGGGATTTTAGTTCCAGATTTTCCATATATTGTTGATATTTTCGGCAAAGATACAAATAATCTGCGATAATCAGTGAAATCTGTGGAATTTTTTTATATCTTTGCACACAAAAAGCAGACAAAACATGAAGAAAATCCTATTTATCCTGTTCATTATCCACTGTTCACTGTTCACAGTCCAGGCGCAAATCCGTTGGAACGAGCGCTATCAGCAGTATATCGACCAGTATAAGGACATCGCCATTGAGGAGATGCACCGTTGGAAGATTCCAGCCAGCATCACCTTGGCGCAGGGCATCTTCGAAAGCGGCGCAGGACAGAGCGAACTCGCTGTCAAGGGCAACAACCATTTCGGTATCAAATGCAATGGTTGGGAAGGTCGTAAGGTCTATCACGACGATGATGCCCGTAACGAGTGCTTCCGTGCCTACAACTCTGCCTATGAGTCGTATGAGGACCACTCCCGTTTCTTGGCTAACGGTCAGCGCTACCGTAGTCTGTTCAATCTCGATATAACCGATTATAAAGGTTGGGCTCGTGGACTGAAGAGTGCCGGTTATGCCACGAACCCCGCCTATGCCGACAGACTGATAGAACTGATACAATTCTATAAACTCTATGAGTTTGACCGTGCCAAGCATGCCGACCGTCTGATGGTGGAGCATACCAAGGATCACGGGGTGGTTGGCGGTTCCCTGCATCCCATCAAGATCTTCAACAAGAACTATTATCTGATAGCCCGTCGTGGCGACACCTTCCAGTCCATCGGACAGGAGATAGGTATCAGTTATCGTAAGATTGCCAAATACAACGAGCGCAACAAGCGTGACCGTCTGACTGAAGGCGAGGTCATCTGGCTGAAGAAGAAGCAGAAGAAGGCACCCAAGGACTATAAAGGTCGACTGCACTATGTCCGTCAAGGTGAGTCGATGTATTCTATCGCCCAGACATACGGCATCCGCTTGAAGAGTCTCTATAAGATGAACCACATGTCACCCGACGATGACCTTCATATCGGACAGAGCCTACGGTTGCGCTAATCTTTTTTCTTGCGTTTTTTCTTCTTCCCGCTTGAGAACAGATCGCCGAGACCATTGAAATCTTTCTTCATGATCAGGCCGATGCCCTGGGTGTTGAGCGAAGACTTGGTAAAGTAGCGGTCGTTGGTCATGTTGTACATCTTGACCGCAAGATTACCATTGGGGAAGAGAGAATATTGGATGTCGAAGTCGCCAATAAACGACTTGGTGGCGCGGGTTGCATTATCACGATAACCGAATTGTCCGTTCAGCAGCAGACGGTTGTTGAGCATGCGTCCGCTGATGAGTCCCTCGTATTCTGCATTATGCCAACCCTCATCGCCGGTAGAGATATTGGCGCCGAAATTCCAGTTATCGTTCTTGATGACGGTATTCAGCAGGGTATTGATCTGCGCGGAGAGGGCACCCGAGAGAAGACTCTGCATGGCAAGACTGGTCTGTCCCTGTTGGGCCGTCGTGGCATTGTTCTGTCCTCGGTTGTAGAAACGACCGATACCCAAGAGGTAGAGCACCTGCTGGTTCATCTCCTGCTGTCCGTTGATCACGGAGCGTATCATCTGCTGCTCATCGGCATTGACCGTCGGCATCTCTAGGTCGAAGTCCACCTGTGGGGCGTTCGGCTGTCCGCTGATATTCATCAGACAGTTCACGCGGATGGAGTTCGAGGCAAATGAATTACCGATACTCAGGTCGGAGAGCGACACGCCATTCACCGTGTAGAGGGCCTGCAGGTTCAGGTCGGCATCATAGGGATCCCCTCCGAACACGATAGTTCCCCCTCGATTGAAGATAAAGTTTTTCTTGATGATATTCTGAATGGTCACCCCATAGGTGCCGTGGTCCACGGTATAGGTGCCGAACATGTTGAAGGGGCCTTTGTTATAGAAGGTGGCACGGAGGGTGCCTTCGCCATTCAGACTGATGTAGTCGTTGGTGCCGGCATCCATCAGCAGACGGATGGTTGCCGTCGGTGTGCAGTTCACCAGGAAGTTGATGTAGATATCCGTCGGGATGTCGATTTCCTCTTCTTCCTCATTGTCGTCGGTCAGCGACAGATGACGCTTGTTCTTGTCATGACTGCTGCCTGCCGATCCTGAACCCCACTGGATGAACTCCTGACCGGAGATGGCATCAGGCAGGGAGGCGTTATAGACGAAAACCGTATTCTCCTGAGGCGTGACATTACAGTCGATGGTGACTTCGCCAGGACGTCCTTTGATATTGACGTCTCCGGTGGCAAAGACCGTACCATAGAAATTGCTGTCGCCAAAGTCCTTGAAATCATAGGCCAGAAGGTTGTCGGCATTCACCGACAGGTCGAAGGTCAGATGGGTGAGGTGCTGATGGTGGATGCCGCCACTGAGTGTGGCGCGATGACCATAGCGGTCGGAGAGGGGGAGCCCCCGCAGTTCAATCTCGTCAGGAACGAAGACAACGGTATCGCGATGCAACTGATAGGTGGTGTTCAGGGCCGTCACGGTGGCCTCGCCCTCAACGGCCAGTTCTCCCGTCAGGTTCATGTTGTCGAGGGTGCCAGCGAGCAGCAGACTACCATCGGCATGGCCCGTGATATGACTGAGGAAGGAGTTCGTGAAGTTGTGCATGAAGTCGACATAGGTCTGATGGGCGTCGATGTTGAGGGCGATGGTATTGTGCTTAGGCGAAACAAAACCATAGATATCTGTGAAGATGCCCGGTCCGTCGTTTGCCTGTGCGTTGATGTCGATTTGCTCTTTCTCTTTGTTCCAGAACACGAGTGCGTGGAGTGTTCCCATACGTCCGCGCTCAAACTTGAAATTGTGTACATCGAGGGTGGCCTGTCCGTCGAAATCGTCAAAGAGCGACTTGACGGTAGCCTGACCGGTGGCCTTTCCACTGAATTCTACAGCATCGAACTTTACAAGGTCCAGAATATACGACACCTCCACCTCGTTAAGGTCGACTGTCAGCAGGTCGTTGGGATTCTTGCTAGCACAGCCGTCGATGGTGATGTGCTGTTGCTGGTGGTGTACGTTGAAGTGGTCAATGAGCAGGTTGTCTTCGGAATAGAGGATGTCCGACGGCTCAACGTTCCAGATCGTATCATTCAGGATGATATGTGAGGGCTGTACGCGGACATGGGCCTCGGGCTTCTCTGCCAGATTCCGGTAGAGCGTGGTGATGGAGTTCAGTTCACCACTCATGCGATGCGTCTTCTTACCGTCGCTCCAACTGATACGGGTGTCGAGGTTATTGTCGATGGCCTTGGCAAGCAGACTGAGGTCGAAACGGCTGTTGCCACTGCCCTGTGTCACATTGACATCGCAGCGCAGGGTGTCGGTAGGCGCGGAGAGATGCACCTCACCGTTGGAATAGCCGGAACCGTTATAGGTGAATGCCGGCAGATAACCGTCGAGGTTGAAGGTGCGGCTATTGTCATTCACCCTCATGTCAAGGATGGCGGGTTGCGTGATGTCCAGATCCACATCCATGAGGCGTTGCAGCCAGTCGGACTTATAGACTTGCAACCTCACCAGGAAATTGTTGTGGACATTGTCTGTGAGTTTCGGCAGACCAGGCAGCGTGGGCAGTTTAGAGCCAATCATATTGATGAAACTCTGAGGTAGGGTCGTGAACTCGAAATCGCCTTGCAACTCGGCCTTGGCAAAGTCGCTGACCAGTGTGAGCATGTGCCGTCCTTGCGCCATCGTCGATGTCAGGAGCAGGTTGTCAAGAACGTAAGGATTCGGATCGTCTTCTTCTGTCATCGTGAAATGACTGATCCTCACGGTGCCGATGGCGTCCCTGAGGGTCTTGGCCGACACGTCGCCCTCTATATTACCGGCAAAGACGGCATTGCCCCATTGGTCGGTAAGTCCCAAGGCCTGAGGCGCGAAATGTTGGATGGTGCCCGACAGGTTCAACTGGTGCGGCTGCCCCTTCTGACCGGTGATGACCTCGCCCTCCAAGGAGGCATGGATATTGGGATCTTCTATCTGCAACAGACCATTATAACCGCGCGATGAATAGTTGCCATCGAGGTTGATGTTACTGAAAGCATAGCCGTTATAGTCGAACCGTGCTACCTGACCGTTGATCTTCATATCGGGCATGCCTACAGAATGTAACTGTCCGGTAAGCGACAGGTCGACAGCTAGTTTGCCAAGACTGCTGTTGCCAGTCAATTGGTTCAGGTCGAACTGTGGGGTGGAAACGGTGCCCTCAAACTGGTCATTGCCAGATTTATGAAGGTTGACGGACACCTCTCCAAGACTGGTGGCGATGGTGCCCTGTGCTGTCATTGCACCGTTATGCTCGCTACTGAACTCGCCGTTGACATGCAGCGAGCCGATTCTGGTCACTTCCTCGGGGATAGCCCCGATGTTCTTATGCAGGAAATCAAGGATGGCTTCTGACAACTGCAACTGATTCAGACTCAGTCGCCAAGCGGGGCTTTTCTCCTGCAGACCATCGATGAAACCGTTTGCGGCGATGTTGATGTCACCCACCTTCGAGGCAATCTCCAGATGCGGAATGTCTATATGCCGATAGGTGCCCTTGAAGCGTGTCGAGAGTGAGATCTGCCTTTGGAGATTCTTCAACGAGGCGTGAAAAGCCCTTAGGTCAGAGGGCGTTACGTAAGAATTGTCGATAGTGCCGTTATAGACGAGCGACGAGGTTACGAGTCCTTTGTCATCATACTGATACGAAGCATTCAGGGAATCTATCTGCAGACGAGAACTGGGCATCTCCAACAGGAAATCGCGCAGTCTAGCCTCTTGCTTGTCGGCCTTCAAACGAAGCGTCAGACGGTCGACGGTGATGCCGGATTGCTCCTGGAATCCCAGTCGTTTGATCTGTAGGTTCAGCGAGTCGCTTGTCAGGGCCTTCAACAGGATGTGGGCACTAATGTCAGATACATACAGGTGCTGCGGGTTGAACAGTCCCGGGGTCTTGGCGATATCCTGTCTGTCGAAACGCACACTCGAATGGCGGATGATGAAGGTGTTGATGCGCAGGTCGAGCGGTTTCTGACTGGTGGTATCCTTCGAGGCCAGGGAATCCAGGACGAACTGGAAATTGGGCTTCGACAGCGAGTCCTTCTGGTAGAATCTGCCATGTGCGCCGAACAACTGTGCCGATGAAATGCGGATTTTCCCTTCTGTTAAGGGGAGTAGGTCGATATTAGCCGAGAGACGGGAGATGCTGAGCATCTGTTTGTTCTGCTGGTCAAGGATACTGACATCGTCGAGGATGACGCGGTTCAGCAGTCCCAGATCCACACGGCCCACGCAGACTTGCGTGCCGATTCGTTCGCCGATGGCCTTGGCAACCGTTCGTCCGAGAAAGTCCTGACAGATGGGAAGACGGGTAACACCCATCAGTAAAAGGTATAGTGCCAGCAGGCTCCATACCGTCCAATTGATGATGTGTTTCAGTGTCTTCACAAATGGCGTTTTCTGTTAATTACGGATGGCAATCAATTGCAACATTCCGTGAATTTCTCCGCAAATGTACGATAAAAAGTTGTGATTTCAGCATTTTTCGGAAAGAAATTATACAGACTATACATATTTTTTAGTAATTTTGCATCCGTCTTGGTACAACTATTCACAAACATTTATATAAATGGAAGGTAACTTAGTAAAATTAAGTAAAGGCTTGGACATCCATCTTCAAGGCAAGGCTGAGGAGAAAAAGATTCAGTTGAAGTCGAATGGCAGATATGCATTGGTGCCTGACGATTTCGAGGGAGTCACTCCGAAAGTCGTAGTCAAGGAGGGCGATAAGGTCAAAGCCGGGGATGCCTTGTTTATCAACAAGCAGTATCCCGAGGTGAAGTTTGCCTCGCCAGTGAGCGGAACGGTCCGCGAGGTGGTGCGTGGCGAACGCAGGAAAGTGCTCTGCATCAAGGTCGATGCCGATGCGCAGCAGGAGTTCACGGACTTCGGAAAGCGCGATGTCGGCACCATGAGTGGCGAGCAGGTGATAAACGCGCTACTGGAAGCAGGTTTGTTTGGTTACATCAATCAGTTGCCTTATGCTGTGTCCACTAATCCGAGTGTCCAGCCGAAGGCAATTTTTGTTTCTGCCCTTAGGGACAAACCTCTCGCTGCCGACTTCGAGTACGAGGTGAAGGGTCAGGAGCAGGATTTCCAGACGGGTCTGACTGCCCTGTCGAAGATTGCCAAGACCTACCTGGGTGTAGGTGTCAACTCTGCCCTGAAGGGGATGAAAGATGCCGAGGTGTATGTCTTCGACGGCAAGTGCCCCGCAGGCAATGTCGGTGTACAGGTGAACCATATCGACCCGGTGAACAAGGGCGAGGTGGTGTGGACTATCGGTGATCCTACTGTGGTGCTCTTCATCGGACGCCTGTTTAACACGGGTAAGGTCGACCTGAAGCGTACCGTTGCACTCTGTGGCAGTGAGGTCACGAATCCTGCCTACGTCGATATGCTCGTTGGTGAGGAACTCTCAACACTGCTTTCCAACAGTTACGATGCTTCGAAGAGCGTGCGCATCATCAACGGTAATGTACTCACAGGTAAGCCCACCACGAAGGACGGTTTCTTAGGTGCCCACACATCGGAGATCACGGTGATTCCCGAGGGCAACGAGGCCGATGAGATGCTGGGATGGATCCTCCCGCGTTTCAAGCAGTTCTCTGTGAACCGCAGTTATTTCTCCTGGCTCTGTGGCAAGAAGCAATATGCGCTCGATGCCCGTGTCAAGGGTGGTGAGCGTCACATGATCATGAGCGGTGAGTACGACCGCGTGCTGCCGATGGATATCTACGGCGAATACCTCATCAAGGCCATCATCGCTGGCGATATTGATCGTCAGGAGGCGCTGGGCATCTACGAAGTGGCACCTGAGGACTTCGCACTGGCCGAGTTCGTCGACTCATCGAAACTGGAATTACAGCGCATCGTGCGTGAAGGTCTCAACATCCTCCGCAAGGAGAATGCCTAGTTTTCAATGTTCATTATTCAATATTCAATAGAAAATGAAAGCATTAAGAAATTATCTCAATAAGATTAAGCCGAACTTCGAGGAGGGTGGCAAGTTGCATGCCTTCCGCTCGGTGTTCGACGGCTTTGAGACCTTCCTCTACGTGCCCAACGACACGTCGAAGGCTGGTGGCGTGAACATTCACGACGCCATCGACTCGAAGCGTATTATGAGTATGGTGGTCATCGCCCTGATGCCTGCCATGCTGTTTGGTATGTACAATATCGGCTATCAGAACTATCTCGCTGCCGGCACCCTCGCAAGTGCAGGTTTCTTCGAGATCTTCTGCTATGGCTTCCTGGCTGTCCTGCCGAAGATTCTCGTCAGTTACATCATTGGTCTGGGCATCGAGTTTGCCTGGGCTCAGTGGAAGGGTGAGGAGATCCAGGAGGGCTATCTGGTATCGGGTATCATCATCCCGCTCATCATCCCCATCGGCTGTCCGCTGTGGATGCTGGCTCTGGCCTGCGCCTTCTCTGTCATCTTCTGTAAAGAGATCTTCGGTGGTACGGGCATGAACATCTTCAACCCCGCCATCGCAGCCCGTATGTTCCTGTTTTTCGCCTATCCGTCGAAGATGACTGGCGACACCGTGTGGGTGGCTCAAAGCAGCATCTTCGGACTGGGTAACGACCTGCCCGATGGTTTCACCGCAGCCACTCCGCTTGGACAGATTGGTCAGGGCATCACACCCGATACTTCTGTGCTCGATATGGCACTGGGATTCATCCCTGGCTCTATCGGTGAAACCTCACTCATTGCCATCGCCATCGGTGCCGTCATTCTGTTGTGGACGGGTATTGCCTCTTGGCGCACCATGATGAGCGTGTTCGTGGGTGGTGCTGTATTGGCTTATATTTTCGATGCCACTGGCCAGTTTACCATTGGTTGCCAGACTGTTGCCTGGTGGCAGCATTTCGTCATGGGTGGCTTTGCTTTCGGTGCCGTATTCATGGCTACCGACCCTGTCACCTCTTGTCGTACCACCACTGGTCAGTACATCTACGGCTTCCTCATCGGTGCCATGGCCATCATCATCCGTGTGATGAATGCCGGCTATCCCGAGGGTATGATGCTCGCCATCTTCTTTGGTAATATGTTTGCGCCTACCATCGACCACTTCGTCGTGGAGCGTAATATCTCGAAACGCCAGAAGAGATTGAAGAATTGAAGAATTGAAAAATTGAAGATATGGCTAAGTTAAATACAAACAGCAACGCGTACATTATAATATATAGCGCGATACTCGTGGTTGTCGTGGCCTTCCTGCTTGCCTTCGTCTATCAGTCACTGAAACCGATGCAGGACAGAAACGTAGAACTCGACACCCAGAAACAGATTCTTTATTCACTCAACATTCGCGACCTGGATGGCCAGGAGGCCCAGGCCAAGTTTTACCAAGTTGTGAAGGAAACATTCCCTTATGAAGGCCGCAAATACTATAAGTGCGATGTCGACGGAAAGGATATTGTAGTGGTGGAACTCAAGGGCATGGGACTTTGGGGTGGTATCGGTGGTTTCATTTCCATTGAGCGCCCTGCCAACACCGTCTACGGTGCCTACTTCAACCATGAGAGTGAAACGGCCGGTCTGGGTGCAGAGATCAAGGACTCTCAGGCATGGCAGGAGAAGTTCATCGGCAAGAAAGTGTTTAAGGACGGTAGCAAGGACGTGGCCCTTTCGGTGGTCAAGAAGGTGGAAGACCCAGAGACCCAAGTCGACTGTGTCACGGGTGCCACTTTGACCTCTAATGGTGTCAACGACATGATTAAGGCCTGTCTGGAGTATTTCCCTGAGGAAGTTAAATTAGTGGAGGAGTAAGCTATGGCATTATTCAGTAAACAAAATAAGGAGGTATTCACGAATCCGTTGAACCTCGACCACCCAATCCTCGGACAGGTATTGGGTATCTGCTCGGCCTTGGCCGTCACCTCGCAGTTGAAGCCTGCCATCGTGATGGGATTGGCCGTAACGGTGATCACGGCCTTTGCCAATGTGATCATCTCGATTATCCGCAACACCATTCCCAACCGCATTCGTATCGTGGTGCAACTGGTGGTTGTGGCTGCACTTGTCACCATCGTCTCTCAGATTCTGAAGGCCTTCGCCTACGACGTGAGCGTTCAGTTGTCTGTGTATGTCGGTCTGATCATCACCAACTGTATCCTGATGGGTCGCCTCGAGGCGTTCGCCATGCAGAACAAGCCCTGGCCCTCGTTCCTCGACGGTGTGGGCAACGGTCTCGGCTACGCCATGATACTGGTCATCGTGGGTGCCGTGCGTGAGTTTCTGGGACGCGGTTCACTGCTGGGCTTCAAGATTATCCCCGACAGCGTCTACGACTTCGGCTATGTCAACAACGGTATGATGACGATGCCGGCCATGGCATTGATTCTCGTGGGTTGTGTGATTTGGGTTCATCGTGCATATTTTTATAAGGAGAAGTAAGTTATGGAACATATAATTAGTTTGCTATTCAGGTCGATCTTTGTCGACAATATGATTTTCGCCTTCTTTCTCGGCATGTGTTCCTACCTTGCAGTGTCGAAGACGGTGAAGACCTCTTTGGGACTCGGCCTCGCTGTGACCTTTGTGCTCACGGTGACCGTTCCCGTCAACTATCTCTTGCAGACCAAGGTCTTGGGTCCCAACTGCCTCGCTGAGGGCGTCGATCTGAGTTACCTGTCGTTCATCCTTTTCATCGCCGTGATTGCCGGTATGGTGCAGTTGGTTGAGATGACTGTCGAGAAATACTCGCCCTCGCTCTATGCTGCCCTGGGTATCTTCCTGCCGCTGATTGCTGTGAACTGCGCCATCATGGGTGCTTCGCTGTTCATGCAGCAGCGCATCCTCATGGATCCCACTAACTCGCAGGCCATCACCTCTGTCTGGGATGCCGTTGTCTATGGCTTCGGCTCTGGTATCGGCTGGATGCTTGCCATCGTGGCTATGGGTGCCATCCGCGAAAAGATGCAGTACAGCGATGTTCCCAAGCCCTTGCAGGGTCTCGGCATCGTGTTTATCACCGTCGGTCTCATGGCTATGGCGATGATGTGTTTCTCTGGACTTAATATTTGATTTTGGTATGGCACAGTTTATAGCATATAGTATAGGGGTTTTCCTCTTGGTAATCATCTTGCTGGTGATTATCCTGTTGGTGGCAAAGAAATACCTGAGCCCCAGCGGTAACGTGAATATTACAGTGAATGGCGATAAGGTGCTTAACGTGCCTCAGGGCAACAACCTGATGGCTACGCTCAACCAGAACGGCATCTTCCTGCCCTCAGCCTGCGGTGGTAAGGCCTCTTGCGGACAGTGTAAGGTACAGGTGCTCGAAGGGGGAGGGGAGATCCTCGACTCCGAGAAGCCCCACTTCACGCGCAAGCAGATCAAGGACCACTGGCGCCTCGGCTGTCAGTGCAAGGTGAAGGGCGACCTGAAGATCCATGTTGACGAGTCGATCCTCGGCGTCAAGGAGTACGAGTGTACCGTTATCAGCAACAAGAACGTGGCTACGTTCATCAAGGAGTTCAAGGTGCAGTTGCCTGCCGGCGAGCACATGGACTTCCTGCCTGGTTCCTACGCACAGATCAAGATTCCTAAGTTTGACTGCATCGACTACGATAAGGACTTCGACAAGAGTCTTATTGGCGACGAATACCTGCCCAGTTGGGAGAAGTTCGGTCTGTTCCCGCTCAAGTGTAAGAACCCCGAAGACACCATCCGCGCCTACTCAATGGCCAACTATCCCGCCGAGGGCGATGTCTTCATGCTGACCGTTCGTATTGCCACGCCGCCGTTCAAGGCCGACAAGAGCGGCTTTATGGATGTCAACCCGGGTATCGCCTCGTCGTATATCTTCTCGCTGAAACCTGGCGACAAGGTTATCATGAGCGGTCCGTTCGGTGACTTCCATCCGCACTTCGACTCGAAGAAGGAGATGATCTGGGTTGGTGGTGGTGCCGGTATGGCTCCGCTGCGCGCACAGATCATGCACATGACGAAGACGCTCCACACCACCGATCGCGAGATGCACTACTTCTACGGTGCCCGCGCCCTCAACGAGGTGTTCTATCTCGACGACTTCCTGGGCTTGGAGAAAGAATATCCCAACTTCCATTTCCACTTGGCTCTCGACCGTCCCGACCCTGCTGCCGATGCTGCAGGCGTGAAGTACACCCCGGGCTTCGTCCATCAGGTGATGCTCAACACCTATCTGAAGGACCACGAGGCTCCCGAGGATGTGGAGTACTACATGTGTGGCCCCGGCCCGATGTCGGCAGCCGTCGTGTCGATGCTCGACAGCCTCGGCGTCGATCCCGAGTCCATCATGTACGATAACTTCGGAGGATAAGCGTATGAACAAAACATTAAGGATTCTCACCGCCGTCGTGCTCATCTGTGGCGCGATGAATGTTCAGGCACAAAAGAAACAGGGTGAGTGGTACACCTCCGGTTCAATAGGTGCAGGTTTGTCAACCTTTGCTGGCGACATCGAGAATGCCCAAAGCAGGATCGGACTGGCTCTCATTGCAGAGGCAGGCTACAACGTAACCAACTGGTTCGCACCGTCAGTCGGACTTACCAACACCTATCAGGGAGTGGGTTACTCGGTCATCGATAAAAACCTGTATATGGATGTGCTCAGTGTGCCGTTCCTACTGAACTTCAGCGCCGGTCCGTTTACGCTGAAAGCAGGCATCCAGCCCGATTTCATTCTCAGTGCGCGGATGAACGATATCAGATACACCGACCAGTTGAAGACGGTCAGTCTCTCAGCCCCTCTGGCGCTCAACTGGAACTTCTTGACTGATAGCGACGGTGACCTGTGGTTCTTGGAACTGCGTTATCATTGTGGACTCACTAAGATGAACAAAGATGTGATGTTCTCCAACGGCTGGCGCACGCCCGGTAGCATCCGCAATAGCAACATCATGCTAACCATCGGTTACAAGTGTGATTTGTAGTCATTCAGAACATCAGGATGCAAATAAAGAATCCCTCGCCAATCGGCGGGGGATTTTTTTGTCATTATTCAAAAAAATTCCTAAAAAATATTGTTGTTAAGAAGATTTTTCTTATATTTGCAAAGAAATTAGAAATGACAATCGTGGATAACATTGCTAGTGCTAATGCTAAATTATTAAACCAAATAAAGTTAAAAATGGAACCAACAAAAAAGAAGCGACTCTATGAGCCGCCAACGATGCAAGTCATCGAGTTAAAACAGCAGCCGCAGTTGCTGCAGGCAAGTTTACCCCAATATGAACCTATACCATGGTAAGATTATGAAAACGACTATGCATTCCTTGAGTGCACTGACGATAGCAGCAGCACTCGCCCTGTTCACATCAGCATGCTCTAACGAAGACCTTATTGTAGAGGAACAACCGTCTCAGACTCCTGTTCCTGCTGCCGAGGCCCCTGTCTGTCACTTCAGCATTCCTGCAAATTTAAGCAGTGGCGACCAGACAAGAGCCATAGAAGTTGGAGGAACCTCCATCAGCAGCACTTTCTCCAGCGACGACAAGGTGTACGTATTCATCAAACGCGACCTGGGCTCTTCCTCCATCGTCGCCACCGCCCACAATGGTACGGACGCTTCCCTGTATCTGACTCCTACGGATATCAAGGGTTCAAGCTGCACGCTGGATGGCGCGCTGACATTCTTCACCGTGGAGAATTATCAATTCGTCCCGTTCGTGCCTGCAGTGGATGACGTGGTGTATCTGTTTTACAATTTTAACAACACGACAGTGGCCGACCCCACTTTTAATAGTACCGGATGGGATTTCACTCGCCAGAATGGCAGTATAAACGAGGATGTATATGGAGGCTATTTCGGGGATACTTACCTTGCAACCCAGGGTATTTCCGCTTTTGATTGTGCTGAGGCCATGATGATCGTGACAGAGGTCGATGGCGACGCTACGTCAGGCTATTCACTGAATATGATCCAGTACGGCAACGCGTCGTCGACCGACGCGCGCTTCGCGAAAAGGTCATCCCTTTTCCGCCAGCGGCTCAACTTTACCGACGAAGAGGGCGAGCCGATAGGTGTCCCTACCCTTGAAAGATTGAGCATCTATTTTGAAGGTGGCAATTATTTCGTGGATAGCTATACCCCTTTTTCACAGTACGGTGCCTTTTATAATACCTCTGAATTGACGCTTGACGAGCCGTTCATCTCTTCCGACGGAGACGTGTATTTCTCCCTGATGTTTACCATGGATAACATAGACAAACCCCTGGTCCTGGTAGCAAGGGATGTCGAAGGCAATGTCTATTCCGTCACCAAAGAAGTGCCCGAGGGCGGCTTCAAGAACGGCAAGTACTACTATGGTGAAGCGAGCCTTACCTGGAAGAAGACCGTCAAGCCTAAGGTTACAGGCACCAATGCCGCGCCGTCCTTTGGATGCTATTCGATTGAAGAGGACCCTGTTGAGCTCGAGCTCCAGGGGAACAGCGAAGATTACTACTTCCGGCTTGCCAAGAATCAGGGCGGAACCATTACCCTGGACAATGTCCATGCATCGGGTTCGCTGCATCAGGATTTGTATTCGCCTTTTATCTATCAGGAATCGACCGAAAATGCACGAACCATCTCGCTTGTCCTGACGGGGGCCAACAGCATCGAATGCCACAGTTTTTGGGCAATCCTCGTTTATGGAGACCTGAAGCTGAG